>Ga0129324_10003086_pt1 | contig 9944 bp, 8 predicted proteins | sample CPBDNA_7_FD_96879 | JGI IMG/M metagenome (GOLD analysis project Ga0129324, IMG submission 96879) | Freshwater to marine salinity gradient microbial communities from Chesapeake Bay, USA - CPBay_Spr_15_0.2_DNA | ecosystem: Environmental > Aquatic > Marine > Coastal | place: USA: Chesapeake Bay... | reverse complement strand
TCAACCGTGTACTCGGCACCGCGGTAAACCTCCGTATGGCCTCCTTGACGCCCAAACCCGGAGCTCTCCGAAACGGTCATTCCTCTGACTCCGATTGCCTCTAATGCATTCTTAACGTCCTCGAGCTTGAACGGTTTGATAATTGCTGTTACTAGTTTCATCAGATTTCCTCTCGATCACGACGTACTGATCCGGCACCAACACCCACGAAATGCCCACCGCCTCCGGAGTCCCCTAGCTCATAAGCGGACTCAGCATGCTCCACAAGGTCAATTCCCGAGAGTTCATCATCTCGTGATATCCGCATGATACCGGCCGCCTTGAGGATCAGTCCTATTATTAGTGCAACGACGAATGAGTAGGCCATAACGCTGAACGCGCCAACTGCTTGCTTGCCCAATTGTTCCGCACCGCCACCGTAGAGCAGACCGTTAACGCCAGCGGGCGCCAAGTCAGTTGCCAAGAAGCCGATTAACAACGTGCCCAGTAGTCCACCTACGAGGTGAACGCCCACGACATCGAGCGAATCGTCGTATCCAAAACGGTACTTAAGGCTGACTGCGAGTGCGCAGACAACTCCGGCAAGTACTCCCACAATCAGGGCACCAATCGGACTCACTGCTGAACATGCTGGTGTGATAGCTACCAGCCCTGCAACTATGCCTGATGCAGCACCCAAAGTTGTCATGTGTCCATCACGCAATTTTTCAACAACCAGCCAACCAATTGCTGCAGCGCACGTCGCCGCGAAGGTGTTCAGGAAGACCACAGCGGATGTGTTGTTAGCCGCTAATGCTGAGCCGGCATTGAACCCAAACCAACCGAACCACAGCAGCCCTGCACCGATCATGACCAACGTTAAGTTGTGGGGACGCATGGGCGTTTTCGGCCATCCTGCGCGCTTTCCAATCACGATCGCGAGCGCCAGCGCTGCAGCTCCAGCATTGATATGAACGGCAGTGCCACCGGCGAAGTCAATAACGCCCATCTCAAATATCCAGCCACCGCTTGCCCATACCCAGTGCGCGACGGGGAAGTACACCAGTATTGCCCAGATACCCCCGAAGACTAACCAGCCATTGAATTTTGTTCGATCGGGAATCGCACCCGCAATAAGGCCAACGGTGAGGCAAGCAAACATTCCTTGGAATGCAACGAAAGCCATAATTGGCAAGGTCGATTCAGGATCATCTGCCATCAAGGATTCCAATCCAAGGAACTCAGTCGGATCCCCGATCAATCCACCCATCGAGGTTCCGAAAGTCATGGAGTAACCGAAGATGACCCACAGGACACCAACAATGAATAAGGCTCCCATCACCATCATGAGCATGTTGAGAACAGATTTTGAACGAACCATTCCACCGTAAAAGAATGCAAGTCCGGGGATCATAAGCAGCACCATCGCTGCTGCTGTCAACATCCAAGCGGTGTCGCCAGTATTTAATGCGGAATCCATAGAAGTCCTCCTATCGAATGCGAATACCACGGCACATTGCCGATCGCATGAGCCAAGATTGGCGTGGACTTATTTCGAGGAGTGTTTCAGAAGGTTTCACTCATGTGAATAAAGCAAATGAATGTGAACTTCGTGTTAATTCAGTAGGGCGGTGACGAAGTCTTCAACGTCAAAGGGTGCAAGATCGTCGGGGCCTTCTCCCAAACCGACCAATTTGACGGGCACCCCTAACTCACGCTGAACAGAAACCACTATCCCACCCTTAGCCGTACCGTCCAGTTTTGTGAGCACTATGCCCGTCACGTCGACGACCTCGCTAAATATTTTTGCCTGAACGAGTCCGTTTTGACCGGTTGTGGCATCGAGCACAAGTAACACTTCGTCCACGGGAGACTGCTTCTCGATCACCCTTTTCACTTTTCCAAGTTCATCCATAAGCCCAGTCTTTGTGTGCAGCCGGCCAGCAGTGTCGATCACGACAACATCAACTTGTGCATCTCGCGCCACTGCGCATGCTTCAAATGCAACACTCGCAGGGTCACCGCCCTCAGGGCCACGAACTACAGCTGCACCAACCCGGTCCCCCCATGTCTGAAGTTGATCCGCAGCTGCAGCACGAAATGTATCTGCCGCACCCATGAGCACTGACTTTTCTTGGGAGATAAGGACTCGGGACAGTTTCCCCACCGTTGTGGTTTTGCCCGTGCCATTGACCCCAACTACCAAAATGACGGCGGGGCGCTCGGCAGCATCGATAGACAAGCTGCGATCGAGATCCGGGCCTAAAAGATTTATAAGTTCTTGATGCAGGGCCTCTCTCATAAAGTCTTCGCTTGAGTCATTTTCTTGAGCGATCCTGATTTTGAGGGCTGTAATTAACTCGGTTGTCGCAGCGATACCAAGATCTGCCCCAAGCAATGTTGCTTCAATATCGTCCCAAGCCTGCTGATCGAGACTGCCGCTTGTCAGTAGCCCCAGCAGGCTTTTGCTGAAAACGCTATTTGATCGGGCCAATCGAGCCCGAAGTTTATGTAAACGCCCATACGCCGGTTCTGGGACTTCAACCTCCCACAGCGCAGGGGGGACCTCCTCGATAGTGGTGGTCGGATCTGCCAGAACTTCGGGGATCAGAATTGTTTCGACGGTTTTTCGAGCCGTGTCACGAGGTTCCGAGTCGTCGTCCCCAACGCCCGGCGAATAGTCAATTCCTGGTCGGGGCCGCGGGGTGAGTGACTTGGTTGCTTTGGATCGGGAAAACGCGAACGCTGCCCCAATAATAAAAGCAAGGAGAACGATCGAAATGACAATGACGAGGGTTAATGCATCCATTAAGCGGGCTCTGCCTCACGCAGACGCTGCCCGATTATCTGGGTGACACCGTCCCCACGCATGGACACTCCATACAGCGCATCGGCTATTTCCATAGTTCGCTTTTGGTGAGTGATAACGATCAGTTGTGAAGACGAACGCAACTCTTCAATGATGTCTATTAACCTACCCAAGTTCACGTCGTCAAGGGCAGCTTCGACCTCATCGAGGACATAAAACGGTGATGGACGAGCCTTAAACAGTGCCACCAGGAATGCAACCGCTGTAAGTGATCGCTCGCCACCGGATAACAAGGACAGTCGCTTAACTTTTTTGCCCGGTGGCCTGGCCTCAACGTCAACACCGGTTGTCAACATGTCACTTGGATCAGTGAGAATCAGGCGCCCTTCACCCCCCGGAAATAGTCGCGAAAATACCCCTTCAAATTCTCGTTCGATTTCGGTATATGCCTCAGTGAATACCTGCTCCACACGCGCGTCGACCTCTTTGACGATGTCAAGAAGATCATCACGTGTTTTCTTGAGATCTTCCAGTTGCTCGGTAAGGAACTTCTGCCTCTCCTCCATGGCCGAATATTCCTCAAGTGCTAACGGATTCACTTTGCCCAGTATCGCGAGTTGCTTTTCGGCTGCCCGCAGACGTTTTTCCTGTTCTTCGCGAACAAATGGATATGCCTCAGGAATGGGAGCATCCGGATCTATTTCATCGCCTGGAGCAACCGCACTCGGTGGGACAAGTTGAGTGGGCCCGTAATCCGCAATGAGTTCATCCGATGCGATTCCAAAATCCTCCAGAGCCTTGACTTCGAGGGCCTCGATCCGCATCCGTTGCTCTGCTCGGGCAACTTCATCGCGGTGCACACTGTCCTTTAAATTCTCCAGAACATCCACCATGGTGCGCACCTCGCCGCGAACAAAGAGCAACTCAGCATCACGTTCCTTTTTTAACATTTCAGCCTGGGAACGAGACCTTTGTGCAAGAGCCACCGAGGTTTCCGTGTAGGTCAATGCAACCTTGGCACCCGTCAGTAACGCTTGAGCAACGATCAACGAGGCTGCACGCCGCTCACGTCGCTCTATTGCCGCGATCCGTGCACTGCGCTCACTTTGAGCATCGCGCTCGAGGGCTGCAGCTCGCTCCCCTATCGCTCGTACTCGCTCCTCAGCGGTGCGAACCGCCAGCCGTGAGTCGACAACGTGAGCTCGTGCTTGCGCCAGAGCTTGATCGAGCGCTTCCCTCTGATCCTCACCTACTCCAGGGACATCGATACTTTGCAATGTTTCTAATTCGACAGCGAGCCCAGCCAGCAAATCCCGATCTCGTTCATGGGCTGCCTGCGTGCTCAACATGGCCGCTTCGAGTCGCTCTGCCTCCGAAAGTGCATTTCGTGATAATTGACCTAGAGCGCCAAGCTTTTCGGCTATGGCCGCCAGTTCAGCGTCAGATTCATGTAAGAGTGAAAGTGCTGATTCAACTCGTTTGACCGCGGCTTCCTGTTCATTTTTAGCAGCCGCAAGTTCGAATACGATTCTTTGCAATTCCTGTTCAATATGCGCAAGTGTGGTTTCTGATTGGTCATAAGCTGCTTGGACTTCCAGCAGACTCGGGCTATTTGACGATCCTCCTTCAATCACTCCTGCGTCAATGGAATCCCCTTGACGACTAACCAGTGAAACTCCAAGGTTTTTCCTAGCGCTTTCGCGCATGTCCTCGAGGGTTTCAACAACGACGAAGCGATTGAGAAGTGCATGTACTTGCATTGAAACAATTGGTTCAACCCTGACACAGTCCACAAGCCATCTACCCACGGGTGCCGGGCGTTCATGTCGAACAGGTTCAACCGGGAACTCGGCAACAAGCACGTTCGATCTGCCCGCTTCCTCATTCTTCAAAAACACCAGCGCATCCATCGCTGAGTCGATATTGGATACAACGACCGCCGACGATAAATTTCCCAAAGCGCTGGCGACCGAGGCTTCGTATCCTTGTTCAACGTGAATGAGAGAACTCAAGGTTCCGATGTACCCGCGTATATCAGAGTCAACCAGAGCCGCTGACCCATCCTTTCGTTCAAGACCTAGGGCAAGTGCATCGCGTCGCGCACTGGATGCTGCTTTTTCACGATCGAGTTGGGCCTCTTGCGCTAGCAACTCACGGACCTTTGAATCCGCTAGGGCGAGTAACTCTTGTGAAATTTCGTGTTCGGAATCCAAGCCCTCTTCCCCAGCCCCGTGTGAAATTACGGAGACTTCAACTTCTTGGAATTGTGCTTGGGCTGCTTGGCTTCGCTCCTTAGCTTCCCCGATCTGGGCGCCAAGGCGTGTGAGTTCGGCTTCGCGAGTCTCCAGTCGTGCGCTGATATTGTTCTTTGAGGCCATTAGGTCGTCAACTTTTTTACGATGGGCAATCTGGCCGCTTTCAATGTCGGCAACCCGGGATATTTCCTGGCTCAATGCGTGAACGGCGCCTTGCTCGGCAGCTTCGGCTTGCGTCAAGCTCTGGCCCAATGACTCGACCTGGCGGGTTAATTCGAACTCTTGGCCTCGCAATGAACGGGCTTCAGCCTCTAGGGCTTCGGGTTCGCGGCCAGATTTTTCTTCCTCTGGTTCCGGCGCAAGATTTCGCACCTTCTCAACACCTAATTGCACTAGCCCGAGATAACGTTCTCGAAGGCTACTCAATGCGAACCAGGTTTCCTGAGCCTTCACCAATTCTGGGCCCAGTTCACGTTCTAGGGTTTCGGCTAGGTTTTCTCGCTCGCGAAGTATCGCTATCTTTGACTCGACCTCAGCCTGTTTCTGACGCAGTGCACTTTCGTCGGCCACCTCGGCTTCCAATGCAACTCGCAGATCGGACAGGTCGTGGGCCATGAGTCGCAGCCGTGAGTCACGAACATCGCTTTGAATTACGGTTGCCCGTCGCGCTACTTCAGCCTGTCGACCAAGGGGTTTAAGGGCGCGGCGCAGTTCAGCTGTTAAATCATTGAGTCGAGTGAGATTGGCCGCCATTGAGTCAAGCTTGCGTAACGCTTTTTCTTTACGCTTGCGGTGCTTGAGCACACCTGCAGCTTCTTCGATAAAACCGCGGCGATCCTCTGGGGTTGCATGCAAGATGGAATCAAGCTGCCCCTGGCCGACGATAACGTGCATCTCACGACCAATACCAGAATCGCTCAGTAATTCTTGAACATCTAGCAACCGGCATTGCTCGCCATTAATTGCGTATTCAGAACCACCATTGCGAAACAGTGTTCGCGAGATTGTGACTTCAGCGAATTCAATCGGCAGCGCGCCATCCGAGTTATCAATCGTGAGAGAAACTTCCGCCCGACCCAATGGAGCGCGACCCGAAGTCCCTGAGAAAATGACGTCTTCCATTTTCCCACCGCGTAATGATTTTGCTCCCTGCTCACCCATCACCCACGCGAGTGCGTCGACCACATTCGATTTACCCGAACCATTGGGACCCACGACACATGTAACACCGGGCTCGAACTGCAGGGAGGTCGAGGACGCAAAGGATTTGAAGCCCTTGAGGGTGAGTGATTTTAGATGCACGGCGCGATGGTCATCCTGTCGATTTGGCACGTCCCCAGATATCTCTGAGTCAGCGCGCAAGGTTATAGATTCGTCCTGATCCTATCGGTGAACAATGTCGTATTACGGCAGCAACCACGGGGGCTGACAAGTAAGGCAATGAAAACTTGATCGATTCATGAATCTGCTTCTCGTAATGGGATTCCCGCACCGTTCACAGGGCTCTCCCTCACGCCCGTAGACCGATAGTGAGCGGGAAAAGTAGCCAGATTCGCCGTTGACATTCACATATAAACTATCAAAACTTGTACCACCTGCAACAAGCGCATCATTCATCACTTTTGTCACAGCGGAAACTATTTCTACCCCGGTCCTTCTATCGAGTCGTTCACATGGTGTGGTTCCGTCAAGACCGACTCGCCACAAGCACTCATCCGCGTAAATGTTCCCAATTCCTGAAATTAAGTGTTGATCAAGTAATGCTCTCTTCACCTCCGTTGTTCGTTTAACCAGGGAGTCTGCGAATTGATCAACGTCAAATAGCGGATCGAAGGGATCTTTGGCAATGTGAGAGATTGAACTCGGCTCTCCTCTGTGATCCCGATCCGAGATGCGCATTCCACCAAATGTGCGCTGATCCAAAAACTCGAAATAGCAATTTGGTGTGCCGCTGCGAATCATATTCCAACTCACTCGAACATGGGGATGTCCAGAGGGGGATTCATTGACTCGGATCTGGCCGCTCATACCAAGATGAATCATGAGGACAAAAGGTCGGTCGAGCTCGAGCCACATGTATTTGCCACGGCGGGAAACCCGAATAATTCGGGCGCCCTCGAGTTGACGGGATAGATCCCCGTTATTTTGGCGAACCGCTCGTGGGTGGTGAATGCGCACCACGCTAATTTTGGTTCCCAGGGCTAATTTTTCAAGGCCCGCTCGGACTACCTCGACTTCAGGGAGTTCGGGCATTGGGAAACCGATTTAATAACTTACCGTAGGCTTCTTCAGCCGCAATCTGCTCAGCTGCCTTTTTTGAACTACCAATACCGAATCCAAGATTCTCACCAGCTATTTGGGCGTGTGCCGCGAACTCCTTTGCGTGATCAGGTCCCGAATCTGTGACAAGGTAGGTAGGCAAGGCCAAGTCCAAAACCCCGCAAATCTCCTGCAAGGAGGTCTTCCAATCCAATCCAGCGCCCAACTCTGAGGCTGCCAGAATCATGGGGTCAAAGATTCTATGAATGAATCGACCAGCTGCAACAATTCCCCCGGACAGATAGATCGCTCCGATTACGGCTTCCAACGAATCAGCCAAAATGGATGTCTTCTCACTGCCACCTGAACTAATTTCACCGCGGCCCAACCGAATATATTGGCCAAGTCCTAGTGTTCGTGCAACCTGCGCCAATGCTTGGGAGTTGACAACCGATGCTCTCATTCGAGCTAGAGACCCTTCGGGGAGCTCGGGAAACTCGCGGTAAAGAAAATCAGTTACCACTACTCCAAGGACCGAGTCACCGAGAAACTCAAGTCTTTCATTTGTTGGAATGCCGCCATTTTCATACGAAAAAGACCGATGAATAAGCGCAAGTTCCAATAAATCTATTTCACACTCACAATCCAGAACCGAGAGAAGTGTTTCTATCGAAGACTGCCCTACGTCCATTGCGAGCACGCACTCCCCAGTTGGATTCCGATGGACAAAGGCGGATTAGACCTCGAGAACGCGGCGCTTTGCGTAGGTGCCGCATGTTGGGCAAGCGGTGTGTGAGAGGCGCTTTTCCTTGCACCGAACGCAGATAACAAGATTAGGCGCAACGGCTTTCCACTGTGACCGTCGATGACGGGTATTCGATCGCGAGGTTTTCCGCTTGGGAACTGGCACTGGATCCTCTTTCAAGTAGTGGTTGCACTCGTTTGCGCAGTGAAGTATCGCACTAGTGCAATTTGATCTAGCCCAAGGGGTCAGTTTGATCTAGCCCGGAGGGTCAGCCTTAGGTGAATCCAAGAACCCCTCGAGCGCAGCCCACCGCTGATCCAGGCTCTCGTGGTCATGAGGAGCGTCCTCCAGTTTTTCTCCACATTGTTGGCAAATCCCCAAACAGTCGGGTTGACACAGTGGCGAGAGCGGCAAATCGAGCACAATTGCATCACGGACGACCTCGAGTAAATCCAGACTGTCGTCGTGGACATAAAAGACCGTCAGCTCATCAGATTCATCCTGGACCGCCGGAATTACGCGACCACGTGAATCTGTTTCTTCATAGAGGAAAAGTTCGGTCAAGTGGGCTTCATCGGTCCACATGAAGGACTCAAGACACCTGGCGCACTCAGCTTCCACTTCAAATTCGAAATTAAGATGAACCAGAACGCCATCAAGTACCGACTCAATGCGAATGTCGGCAGGCATCTTGCTCCCCGGCACAAGCCGGGCCATACCGACTTCGAGTTCTGCCGGGGCCACGAATTCTAGTTGTGACTCCCACATGTTTCCTGGCCTACGCGGCAGATGCGTTAGTGATACGTTAAATGAACCGGGTTCAACAGGTGAATGATTTGACATCAAACTCACTACTCCGTTTGTGCGTCAAAAAAATCAGAGCCTTGACTCACGTCAGGTGCCAGCTCTTGGTACATCTGGCTTCGTAGACGCTCGCGACCCCGATCGACCGTTTGCAGTGTCTTTTGAAGAGTAATTTCAAATGTAGCCAATTTGGCATCGATGTAGTCATCAGTTTCAACCCGCATTTGCTGGGTCTGGGCGGCGACTTCACTTCGAAGCGCACTCGCTTCTTCAACGGCGGTCAAGTAGACCTCGTGCTCTGACACCAGTGAGTCAGCAGTTGTTCTCGCCTGGGCAAGAATTCGATCTGCCTCACGGCGTCCATCTTGAACTACGGCCTCTCGGTCTGCCAACAGTTCGTCAGCCCGATACACCGACTCTGGCATAAGTTGACGGATCTCTTCAATGATGTCGAGTACCTGCGACCGATTTACAATGCATGAAGCCGATAACGGCATAGCCTTCGCATCTTCCACCAATACCGTGAGTTCATCGAGTCTTTCCTGCACGTCCACGCTTGCTCCTGACATTGATTCCGCTTTAGCAACTGAGAAAACCGCTAGGTCATATTGTGCTGGATAATTTGATTTCTAAGCGTTTCAACACGACTTCAGGCACCAGACCACTGACATTTCCGCCATGAGTGGCGACCTCTTTAACCAAACTTGATGACAGATAGCTGTACAGCGGATTGGTCGAGATAAAACATGTTTCCACCTGGGTTAGCCGGTAGTTCATCTGAGCCATCTGGAGTTCGTAGTCAAAATCGCTAACGGCCCGAAGACCTTTCACAATCGCATTGACATTGTGGTCCCGGCAATAATCAACCAGCAGTCCGTAAAAAGAATCCACCGAAACATTAGGCAAATGTGCCGTTGCTTCTGTGAGCATCTCTATTCGCTCGTCCAGAGTGAACAATGAAGATTTTTGCTTGTTAATCAGAACTGCCACGATTACCTGGTCAGACATTCGCGATGCCCGCTCAAAGACATCGAGGTGGCCCATAGTTACCGGGTCAAATGAACCTGGGCATACCGCAACTCGCATCTACATT
>Ga0129324_10003081_pt1 | contig 9958 bp, 11 predicted proteins | sample CPBDNA_7_FD_96879 | JGI IMG/M metagenome (GOLD analysis project Ga0129324, IMG submission 96879) | Freshwater to marine salinity gradient microbial communities from Chesapeake Bay, USA - CPBay_Spr_15_0.2_DNA | ecosystem: Environmental > Aquatic > Marine > Coastal | place: USA: Chesapeake Bay... | reverse complement strand
TGAATCGAAAAAAGAGAGTGTAAGAAAAAAATTGAAAATAAAAAGAGAAAGTAAAAAAAGAATACAATCGAGCCGAAGAAACGAAATGGAGAACACAAAGAAACAAATGATGAAGATGCTGAAGGGGTATGGTGAGGGGCTAGTGCGAAGTGTATGTGAAGCGTATGGGTTAAACTATGAAGAAGTGTTAAATAAAGTGATGGGTGAGGAGGAGGAAGTGAAACGAGGAAGGCCGGAGAAGAAGGCGAAGCGGGTGGTAAACAAGGAGTTGGTGGTGGAGGATGTAATAATGAAAGGATTAATGGCGGAAGTGGAGGGTGAAGCGAAGGTGGCGGAGGAAGAGAAGGTGGCGGAGGAAGAGAAGGTGGCGGAGGTGGAGGAAGCGAAGCCAGTGAAAGAGAAAAAGAAGGGCGCGCCAAAGAAGAAGGAGGCGGAGGCGGAAGGCGGAGGAAGTGGTGAGGAAGTGAAAGAGAAAAAGAAACGGGCGCCAAAGAAAAAGCAGGCGGAGGCGGAAGGCGGAGGAAGTGGCGAGGAAGTGAAAGAGAAAAAGAAACGGGCGCCAAAGAAAAAGCAGGCGGAGGCGGAAGGCGGAAGTAGCGAGGAAGCGAAGCCGGTGGAAGCGAAGCCGGCGGTGGAAGAACCCAAAACGATTGGCGGTTTTGCAGTGAAGAGCGCCGAAGAAATGAAACCAAAAGTCAAGGACATCGCCGTGAAAGCAGCATCGCCAGCAAAAGAGGAAGTCGAAGAAGAACTCGAAGAAGAACTCGAAGAAGAAGAAACCGAAACCGAGGAGATTGAATACAATGGGATCGCTTATCTGGTGACGGATGATAGCGTGGTGTTTGATTCCGAAACACGCGAAGCGGTGGGGACTTGGGATGGGACCGCGGTGAAGTTTTACACGGGCGACGAAGAATGAATAAACGAATAAAAAAAGAAAAATCACTGCTGAAAGGCAAATTTTTTAATGACCGATATCCCGTTTCCCTACTCATTTCCGGCTTAGGGGTAAAAGCTCGGTGCCGAGCGTATACAAAAAGGTTAAAAGCAAGCGGAAGCAGAGGGCGGAAGCAAAGGGCGGAAGCAATGGGTGGCACTCTACCATTAAATAGTAATTGACTATAACGAAAGAATGAAAGTAATCTCTCTACTACTTCTAATTTGGTTTATAAAAGAGTATCAAACGAAGGTCCAAAGAGAGATTAGATTAACCTGTATATAAGAATGAAATAAAAATGGATTGAAATTGTAGTAGGGGTTTGTATCGAAATAAATAAGTTATCCAGTATGTTTTGTAAAAAATTGAAAACTTTTGAAGGATTATAATATAAGGCAACCCTTACACGACGAACCGAAAGTAAACAAAGCAAACGTAAAGCAAACGAAATGGCAGCCACACCAACTTCCAATTATTCCAGTTCTCCCTCTCCCTCTCCCTCTCCCTCCACACACATTCCTGCTGAATGGGAAACCCGTTCGCAATGGCGTTTTTCCCATGTCGGGGAAGATACATACAATCCTCTTTACCGAACTCCTTCCCCACAACCCAGCACACAATCTACACCCGAGTGGTGTAATGACGATTCCCCTGAGGGTGGACGGGTTTACACACCGGGTCTTTATGACGATGACCGCGATGATGAAATCCCGGACATCGCCACCCTTCGCGTAACCGACAACGAAGAAGAAGAAGAAAACGTCTTCCGTACTCCTCCTCCAAACCACACACACACCGGTCCCCATTGTTGTCTCTTGTCTTCGCCTCCTCCTCCAAACCACGAACACACCACTTCTTACTGCCCCTGGTCCCCGTTGTGGTCACCTCCACCCCCACCCTCATCCAAAAACACGCAGACACAAACACAACCCACCACACAAACTCCCAGCAAATCCCAATCCAGCAGCGAAAAACGACACAAAAAAATGACAGACATTGCTAACATCGTTGAACCAGAAGCTGTGGCCTTGGCTTGGACGTTTATGGGGATATACGCGCGAAAGAGTTCTGTCGCCGAGACCTTACGAACCGGGTTTAATTTGAAACCTTCCCTGAAAGAAGTGTTTGAAATTCAATCAGAAATCGAAACCGAGTTCAAAAAAGCCATGCGTGGCTTGATTAATCACGGCTCGTATTATAAAGGCAGCGGAAGCAACTTCTGTTTCATAAACTTCATGCGCGATATGATGGAAATCCCCGAATTGGCGATGATCCGGATGCGACGAGTTCTAGCAGAATGCAAATGTTGCGCACATCATCAGTCGCGTCGTCCTCTTTGCCAAGAAAAGAAACGCCAACCGGATTATGATATGTTCGCGCAACCGGAAAATGATTGCCAATGCACCTGCCGTCATTTCACGCGCAAATTAGAAGAAGCATTGCTGGGCAATTATCCGCTGGAAGTCAACGGGCAGTTGTGGGAGCGTTCGCTCTGAAATACAAAGAAAAAATAGAGTAGAAGAGAGAAAAACGAAATAAAGGCATAGTCCCAAACAGGTAAGTTTTTTCTCTCGCTTTATCCCTAAATAGAGCTTTTTTTTTATCACCGATATCCCGTTTCCCTACTCATTTCCGGTTTAGAGGCAAAACTCGGCGCCAAGCTCGGGGGCAACATTTAAAATCAAGCGGACGCGGGGAGGCGGAGGCAGGGGGTGAGCCAGATTGGCGAGTATACAAAAAAGTAATTGAATGATAAATATATATAGAAAATAATAATAATCTCTCTTACTATTATTTTCAAACTTAAATATTAATAAATAATATAATGTGTTATAGCGTTGAAAGCAGTATACGCACAACAACAATATCGTTTCTTTCAATCGTTTATTTATTAACCTCCGGCATCCCGCATTTTCAATGGATAGGTGTAGCTTTAATTGGATGGTGCGGTATGCAGTTTGACGAACTTTTATTGTGGCTAACTAACCCACGAAAAGGATGTACGACACGGAATAAAACTATTACCATGTCTTTAATTCCATTTACATTATTTTCGCAACCCATTTTTGCTTTATGGGGCGCATTATATGTTTTTCCCTGGAAAAAATTAACACAAATAAATAAACAATTTATGATTCTTTATACGATTATGTGTGCTATACTTATTTATTTTATACACTTTTCAAAAATTGAAAAAGTATGTACTACTGTAACAAATATGGGTCATTTAGATTGGGGCACTTCAAATTATTATCATCGTGTATTACATTACATTTGGGCAATTGTTATTATTCTACCGCTTCTTATATATTGGAATAAAAGTTATCTTTTAATTATTGCGATATGCGTATTACCTTTATTTGGATTTTTCTATGGAAAATTAAAAACTGATTCACAAGGTTCTATCTGGTGTTATTATACAAGTTATAGTAGCGTAATAGCAGTCATTGCACTATTTTTATACAAAAATAATATCTACAATATTTTATAATAATAATATCTACAATATTTTATAATAATAATATCTACAATATTTTATAAAATATATAATAAAATAAAAAAGAGATTTAATCTCTCTTCAACCTTTATTCAAAGAGGATAAACAACCTCAATCTAATCTAATTCTATTACCTAAAGTTGTTCTTCGTGGATGTCTTCTGGACCCAAACCCATAATTTCAACCCGGTATATAAAGTCATTAATCTTTGTGGCTATATCTATAATCTGATGGTTAGGGTAGTCTATCAGCGCCTCATGTGCCCGTTGCTTCACATTGAAGCGCATATCATTATGCGAACAAAGCATCCGCATACCATCTGTCTGCAAAAGACGACTGAAAATTAGGCACCACACATCTAATTGCCTGTCCTGGTTTCCTTTGACGTTTTCATTGGTAAGCCATTCAATAATAAGCTTTACTTCCTTAGCTACATTGTTGTTCTGCTCATTCAAAATCTCTGCCATTCTGTTGCTTGCTTATGTCGTTGCCGTTGCCGTTACTTGGGTTGCCTTATCTTCAATCTTTCAAAAGTTTTCAATTTTTTGCATCCGAATCGAAAAAAACCCAAAATGCAAAAAATTGAAAACTTTTGAAAGTAAAAATGAAAGGCAACCAAACCAACCAACCAAACCAACCAACCGAGCAAGAATGATCTTTACACGCAGTGAAACCAACGTATGCGATACCATCAAAAAGTATTTGACCTACATTGAGACAGACGAATTTTGTAGCCGAATATGTAAGGTTAAGTGTGTAAATGAGATGTTCGGCTATATGCTTTCGGCCAAGATAAAAAATATCCTCCTCCGCCCTCGATTTGCCAAGTTCTGCGTGACCTTGATGAACAAATGCATTGACCTCAATCGTGAGGCGGATGAACTCAAACGCAGATTGGGCGCGTGGGGAATGGGAGGAATAGAAACATACAATGAGTACAACAAGTTGATAGAAAAATTAGTAGAAATGATGATGTTTTTGGAAGACAACAATGTGCCAAGCCCATATGCTAGCAGCAAATCGCCAACAAAGCCAGTAAAGCCAGTAAGTATCAAGGTCAAGGTATTACCCCGACGTTCAGCACGCCTGATGGCCGCCGCCCAGCAGCACGCCTGAGGACAACAGCAACAGCAAGAGCAACAGCAAGAGCAACAGCAAGAGCAACAGCAAACAAGGACGAATAAACGATAAAAAAAAAGAAAACAAGCCTTATTACCCAATAAGGTTTTTTTTCTCTCTCCATATCAAATCAAATCAAATCAAATCTAACAAACCATAACCATAGAACGTAAACGTTTGGAACGACGTAGTGGTGGTTGTTGTTCTTCCCTTTCAACAACAATATCATCACTTACAATAATAGAATCATTCAAACGTTCAATACGTGTAAGGTATTTTTTAATTTTTTTCAATAAATCCTTATGATTATCAGAGCAGGAACGGGAACAGGAACACAAAAATACCACAGCACAATCGTTTGCACTACAGGCACAGGCACAGGCACAGGCACGTTTACCCCTGCCACTGCCCCTACCAAAGACAAGTTTATAGTCAGCCTTATTACAATCGTTCAAAAAGGATTTCAAGCATTGTAATGTAGCCATCAAGTCAGTATGTTCACGACAAAGAGAACAATGTTCTAGTTCATCAATTTTCCCCATAATAACCATGCGTAAATTTCGAACATCATTCCTTATACAAGATTTCACAGCATCAGTTAACATATAATTAAATAAGGCATGAACCATCGAGCGTTTCATATTTATATCTCTCTCTTTTGCTATAATAGAGAGATAAATCGTCAATAATTTTCTAATGGTAATATCACGATTACGAATTTGATATTCTTTACTCATTGTTTGAATGGCAGTTGTAGTCGTCATCATCATTGTTGTCATCATCGTCGTCGTCATTTTATCTTTAGTCGATGGTGGTAGGTTGTATTATTTAGGATTTACAAATAAAGTTTTCAATTTTTTACATATAAATAAAAAAAGAGTAATAATCTCTCTTCTTCTTATTTTTTAGTTCATTATTTATTCATTATAACCACTATCATAACCACCAGCACCAGCATAATATAGGCCTTCCGCGTATTCATCGTCTATTCCTAACCCTCCCCAGCAATTACATTGCGCATTTCCATCCCAAACATGATGGCAATAATCGCACTCCATCATTTCAACGCTATCTACATCAATCCATGGCATAATGGAATCAATTATGAATGTATTCTTAAGCTAATATAATAAAAGTAATACAATTTTATTATATAATATAAATTCTTCAATATAAATACATTAATCTCTCATCATATAGTATAATAATGCCTAAATTGGAATCTTTAATTGGAATGGCAGGTACTATTGGTTTAATATCATTTAGTACCTTATTACAAAGAATATATAAAACCCATAATACCGAAAGTTTACCATGGGCTTGGGTATTTATGAATATATCAGCACAGATTCTATCATTTACATATGGTGTTGCAAATCATGCGTATGGTATCTTTATACCAAATAGCATATTTTTGTGTGGTCTTTTATATATTTTGTATGTTAAAATGATATACAAGGATTCCGATAAAGAGGATGGAAAAAAGAAAAAGGATGATGATGACGAAAAGAATGAATAAGAATGAATAAGAATGAATAAGAATGAATAAGAATGAATAGAATGAATAAGAATGAATAAAGAATGAATAAGAATGAATAAAGAATGAATAAAACATTTAAGATAATTTATTTTGATTTTAGAGGTTTTAAAAAAAATTTAATATTTTCAAATTATATATGTCTCTGATTCAAGATTTCAACAATCTCTTCTCTCCTATGGATAAGAAATACTGCGACTTATTTTATGCCATCTCGGTGTTTTATTTTCTCATCATGATTGTTTCAATCGTCAGCATGATTTTATTGTTTAAGGATGTTAAGCGCAACAAACATGTGATTATAAATTCCGCCATTGTTATTGCTATGCTCGGCATTAACTACATTTACAATCGCCTGTTGTTTAACATGTGCAAGTAAACATATCACAAGTCAATATACAATAACAAATTTAGTAAATATAAAGTTATTGTATATTTATATAATGCAAAAAACCCTTCAAAAAAATATATCAAAAACCCCCCTAGATTATCGTAATTATATTCTTTTTTTCTTGGTTCCAATAACATTAATCGGATTATATGGAAAATATAGATGTAATAATAAAACATTCATAGACCCATTACAAAAACCGATAATTGCTGATTTAGATGGTTGGTCAATGACGCATATTATATTTTATACAACAATGGGTTATAATTTTTCTAATGCGTTTTTATTAACTATGGCAATAGGTATCATATGGGAATTATATGAACATATTTCCGGAATAAATAGATCAACGTGGTTAGGTGGTTGTAATGAAATAACTACGCATAAAGGACGCGGGGCTTGGTGGTATGCGAAATGGTCCGATATTTTATGCAATGCGTCTGGATTTTTAATTGGTAAATACTTATACACAAAACAAATCTTTTAATTAATCTTTAAGCGTAAGCAAGTATAAAAACTGGTTCATATCAGCCAAAATTTCATCGCGAATGGCTAACAAATCAACGTGAGTATGAGCATTATCATCGCTGAAAGTTTTTGATAAATTCAATAAGAATGTTTTATAAACTTCAATTTGTTTTTTGAAGGCATCATTATTGCTAGCCATTGTTAATTTTATCACGGGAACATGTAATAATTTAGAGCGATTACCACCCGAACCGAGCATAACTTCAACAAAGCGATCAATATTTTCATTCAATTTCGAATAAAGGTCATCGGTTGCTTTATGAGTAGAATAACTCGTGGTTTTCCAATGATACAATTTAATCGTGTTAAGCATTTGTAAAAAAGTCGGCACTACAAGGTTTTTCAAACCACCGGCATCTTGAGTGAATCTAACGTGTTTATGCTTATGCTTATGATTATTCTTTTTAAGCGACGGCCATCTGCCTGTTAAAATAGTTTGTCGTTTACGTGTTTTACCAGGCATTTGCTATACTATATAAAAATATATAATTATCAAAATATATAATTATATAAATAATCTATTTTCTTCCGCGACGCGTCTTACGTTTCTTATGAGTTTTTGATTTACGTAAGTTTTTCTTAAGTTTATGTGTTTTTTTACCACCTGAATTATATTTTGCCCCATTGCTTGTTTTTGTAATACTTTTTTTCCCTTCAGTTTGCATTGTTGTTTGATCTTTATTACATTTTATACCTAACGCGCTATTCATTAATATTATACATTTTGATATACTACGTTTTCCACATTCTTCGAAATTTCCATAATCAATCATATACAATTTGTCTTTGTCTTTTGTATCGTTATAATAAAAATGTGCCTGTGGATCTTTAACATTTATTAATCCTGTTTTTGAAACGAAATCTTTAATATAATCGCAAAATATATTATCTGGTTTATCGCCAATAAATATATGTTCCCATCCATTTTCTTCTGATAAATATTCCATTACAATATAAAAATATGGCGTACTATAAAATGAGTTTTCTTTTGAAATGAAACCAGATTGTCGACGATAAATGTGGGGTCCTAGTCCATTTATAGCAGCTCTATACTGATATTCTATTTCTTTTTCACACTCTGTAATAAATTCAGCATAATCATCGTCTGGTTTATAACGAGGTCCGTGTATAATTTTCACTAGTTTATTACTTGCGGGATTTATATAGGTAAACGCAGTTGCTCCTGAATCAAAAAATTCATAAGTATCACTTCGTATATCCTTCGGTTTTATACTAACCCATTGTTTTTTACGCATACTATATCCAATATATTTTGAAGGTTCACTCTTATCACTCATTTAAATTATTATACTATACATTATACTATACATTATATAATATATAAAAAATGATATATATTATATAAGTAATAGTAAAAAATGAACTCCTATCTCTCTCATATAGGATATCAAGGACCAAATATATTATTGGCTTTAATCGTAATGATGCTTATTATCAAGGAAAAAAAGGTATCATTTTATTTAATTGCGATTATCATTGCTTGGCAAATGTGTAGTCATTTATTAAACATCAGTATAAAAAATACATTAAGATACCCACGTCCAGATTCGCATAAAGTAGAAAACTTTCAAGGCTTGGTTCCAACCGCATTTAATTTTCTAACAATTCATCGAAATTTCGGAATGCCTTCCGGCCATGCGCAATCAGTTTTATCTGAACTTACCTTTTTATCGCTCTATTTCCAAAATCCATTTATAACAGGAATTGCGGGAATTCAAACAATCATTACTTTATGGCAACGTTATACGACACATAGGCATTCGCCAATTCAATTATTTGCGGGCGGTGTTTTGGGTATAGGTGTTGGTCTAGTATTTTATAAAATCTTTCCGAAATTCACAATGCCACTACAAGCACCTTCACCTACGATAATACCATCAGAATTAATCAATGAGGAGTCAATCGAAATGATGACTAAACTTTAATCATAAAGTGACAAAAACAACATGATATCCATAGTCGTATCCTCTCTTTCTTCTTCTTCTTCTTCTTCTTCCTCATCTGAAGAATGTACCAAGTCAGGTGGTAAGTCATCTACATTACCAATCATATTCGCACTAATATCTGTGAAAGAACTCGCATTAAAATTACTTTCACGTATCCAATCATCTAAGAGAAGTAAAATATATGAAGTATTTTCTATATCGAAACGATAAAGAGGCGTTTGCTGCTGCACTTCAGGAAATGTAAATCCAGATTTAAGTAACGGATCAAGTAAATCATATCGACATAAAGGACATGTATAGAGTTTAGCTTCAAATGCTTGATATAAGCATTCTTTGTGAAAATAATGTTTACATGGTAAATATATAACGGAACGCATAAATAAAGATGTTAAGCAAATAGAGCAATCATTATCTTTATTTTTACATTTTTTTTGTAAAATAAGTCGTTTATGTTTTTCCGCGCAAATATCATGTCTAAAAGTATCATAAAAAAAATATTCCATTTATATCTTTGTGTTTATTACATTTATATAAATAAATTTTAAATGAAAATGTAAATATATATATGTTTAAAATAATATAAAGATATATACTAGTTATATAGTATGAGTTACAATTAGGTCTCATATAAATCAAAACCTCATGCGTATTGAAAGATAAAGATACAAATAAAGATTATTATTATAATCTTCTTCTTCAATACATTATTATATAATGACTTTATTTACTTTAATAAAAGTGAATTAGCCCAGTCAATATATAAATAGTTAGTTAGTTAGTGCATACCTGAATACTCATCATTTTTGTATATGTATTTTTTTATTTTTTATTTTTATTTATTTTTATGGGGTTTTTTAGGAAACGAGGACGAATAAAACGAATTAGAGGGAAGGGCAAATAGCAAATAGCAGGACGACGCAAATAGCAGGACGACGCAAATAGCAGGACGACGCAAATAGCAGGACGACGCAAATAGCAGGAC
>Ga0129324_10003075_pt1 | contig 9974 bp, 7 predicted proteins | sample CPBDNA_7_FD_96879 | JGI IMG/M metagenome (GOLD analysis project Ga0129324, IMG submission 96879) | Freshwater to marine salinity gradient microbial communities from Chesapeake Bay, USA - CPBay_Spr_15_0.2_DNA | ecosystem: Environmental > Aquatic > Marine > Coastal | place: USA: Chesapeake Bay... | reverse complement strand
GACCAGCGTTTTGCACAAGGTGAAATCGTGATGGACACTTCGTATCATGCCATGTTTGATGAAGTGGTTCGGGTGAATAATGTGTATAACACATTGGTTTTGTATGAAGGACGGCACTTTCATGCTGCCAATCAGTTTTTTGGCAAAACATTAAAAGATTCCCGTTTAGCGCAGGTCTTCTTTGTATCAAAAATTGATGCACAGCAATACAGTTCTTTTCCTGTTCGGCGGGCGCAAATGGTTAAAGTCTAGCGAAAATGATTGTGGCTTATTCGTCTATGCCCAGCTCTTGAATTTTTCTTGTTAAGGTGTTTCTACCCATCCCGAGCTGGTTGGCTGCATCCATGCGGCGCCCTTCGGTATGTTGTAGCGCCTTGGTAATCATCACCCGTTCAAAGTCTTTGGTGATGGCTTCAAGTATGCCAGTTTCGCCACGGTTAAGTGCATCGGTGACTGTTTGTGACAGGGCGTCTTGCCACGCGTCATTTGCTGCAGTGGTTTTGGCGCTATTTTCTTTTAGTTCAGGTGGTAAGTCGGCGACATCGACATGTTGACCAGGCGCCATAACCGTAATCCAATGGCAGACGTTTTCTAGTTGTCTAACGTTACCACTCCAGTTGACTGCGCTGAGATACTTAAGGGCCTCGGCTGAAAGTACTTTTGCATCGACATCTAAATTGATGGCGCTTTGTTGTAAAAAATATTTAGCCAGCAAGGGAATATCTTCGCGTCTTTCGCGCAACGCGGGTAAGCGTAAACGAATGACATTTAGCCGATGAAATAAGTCTTCTCTAAATAAGCCAAGTTTAACGCGCTCTTCGAGATGTTGATGGGTGGCGGCAATCACGCGCACGTTGACTTTAATCGGTTGATGACCGCCAATGCGGTAGAATTGCCCATCGCTCAGGACGCGTAGTAAGCGCGTTTGTAAGTCTGCTGGCATATCGCCAATTTCATCTAAAAACAAAGTACCGTTATCTGCTTGTTCAAACCTGCCGCGACGGGTCGCTTGTGCGCCAGTAAAAGCACCACGCTCATGGCCAAAGAGCTCAGACTCTAATAAATCTTTTGGAATCGCCGCTGTATTGATGGCGATAAATGGATTGTCTGCTCTAGGGCTGTGTCGATGTAATGCACTTGCCACTAGCTCTTTGCCACTGCCTGATTCGCCATTTATTAATACAGTGGCATGGGAGCGGCTTAATCGGCCAATGGCGCGAAACACTTCCTGCATGGCGGGTGCTTGACCGATGATTTCTGGGGTATCTTCTAGCGTAACAACGGCAACTTCTTGACGCATGGTTTCATCCACGGCACGTTTGATGACATCAATGGCTTGGTCAACATCAAATGGTTTGGCTAGGTATTCAAACGCACCATGTTGAAAGGCGGCAACCGCACTTTCTAAATCAGAATATGCGGTCATGATGATGACGGGAATATCTGGATGCTGTTCTTTTATTTGGCTTAAAAAGGCTAACCCAGAACCACCAGGCATGCGAATGTCACTGACAATCACCTGTGGCAATTCGGTTGCAATGGCTGCAAGCGCATCGGCTGTATTAGAGAAGGTTTTAAACGCTAACTCTGTACGTGCAAGGGCTTTTTCAAACACCCAGCGTATTGATTGGTCATCATCTAATATCCAAATTGGTTTCATGTTCGTCTGCTTGCCTAATTGTTAAAGTGTCTTGTGAAATGATTACGGCTCAATCAGAGCATGCTTGATTACCGTACTTTCTACGGGTAGTAGAATGGTAAAGCAAGTGTTGCCTGGCTGACTTTTGCAATCAATCATTCCATGATGTTGTGTAATAAAAGTTTGTGCCAATGCTAGTCCTAGGCCAGAACCGCCTTCGTCTTGGCGGCCAGTGACTAAGGGGTAAAATATTTTATCAATGATGTCTGCTGGAACGCCTGGACCGTTATCCATAATCTCAAGTTTAATCGCCACCCGATAACGCTTTCTGCTTAAAGTGACTTGTCGCTCTGAACGGGTTTTTAAGGTTATTTTTGCTGCGGGCGTCTTGCTAGAGAGTAGGGCTTGTACGGCGTTACGCGCAATATTCAGCACCGCTTGGATAAGCTTTTCTCTATCGCCAATAAACTCTGGCAGGCTGGTGTCATAATCTCTTTGTACTTTAATATTGTTCGGCGATTCGGCAAGCAATAAACTCCTGACACGTTCTAGCACTTCGTGAATATTGGTTGTTTCATACTTAGGTACTCGGTGTGGGACTAATAGCCTGTCCATTAGCCCTTGTAAGCGGTCAGCCTCTTTGATAATCACTTGTGTATATTCGCGTAAACTGGGTTGCGGTAATTCATGCTCTAACAATTGGGCTGCACCTCTTAAGCCACCCAAGGGATTGCGAATCTCATGCGCTAGGTTACGTAATAACTCCGAGTTGGCTTGTTGCTGAATTAACATGCGTTCTTCTTTTGCAATCCGCAGTTGCTGGTCCATTTGCTGAAACTCTAATAAGATTTTTGCTTCAGGCATTTCAATAGGCGTGACGGTGCAGGTAACGGCATGGGATTGCTGACGAACGGTTGTAATGGCAAATTCATGCTCACGAAAAGGACTGCGCGTTTTAATGGCATGCTCAATGGCCAAGTCTAGCAATTCACAATGTAAAAATACCTCTGTAATAGGGCTATTGACGACTTGTGTCGTGCTGATGCCAAATAAAACTTCTGCACTTGGATTCATATAGACCACTGCTTTGGCATCGGTTAATAATATGACCGATGTCGCAAGATTTTCAAGGCCAGTAGCAGTAGCAGGAATTTTTTGAGTCATGGTTTAAATAAGCGCACTAAGTGTGATGAACATGGAGTATCTAAGCAATATACACGCCAGTTTAGTATTTTTAAAGCGATTAATTGAGGTTGTGAATTTCTTTTTTGCCACTTTTAAAAGCTACGCACGCTGCAGCTAACTTAGCAAACCAAATCTGTTGGCGAGATGGGTATTATTGCTTTGGCCTAGTGTTATCTGGCTTAAGAAAGGCCTTGGGCTGAGAGGCTGATGACCAGGCTTTAACGCCTGTTGGGACGTTGGTTCAAAATCGCTTGATGCCAGCGTGAGCGCCATTTTTTCATATGCCTAGTTTAGTTGAGTCTATATTGCTTAGCAACGGCAGGGGTCGAGTTCCGCTTGACTGCGAGACAAGGTGTTGCAGATGGGCATCTAGATAAGAAAAAAGGGCAGCGACGCTGCCCTTTTAACGGTGCTAATGCCAGATTAGCAGCTGTAGTACATATCAAATTCTAGTGGTGTTGGTGTCATGCGCTGTGCTGTCACTTCTTCCATTTTGAATGCAATATATGAATCTACCCAATCTTGTGAGAATACGCCACCACGTGTTAAGAACTCGTGGTCGTTTTGCAGTGCTTCTAAGGATTGTTCCAATGATGCAGAAACTGTTGGAATCAGTGCATCCTCTTCTGGTGGAAGATGGTATAAATCTTTAGTTGCAGGTTCGCCAGGATGGATTTTATTTTGTACGCCATCTAAGCCAGCCATTAACATGGCAGAGAATGCCAAGTATGGGTTAGCGGTAGGGTCTGGGAAGCGCGCTTCAATACGACGTGCTTTATCAGAATGAACGAATGGAATACGGATAGATGCAGAACGGTTTTTAGCTGAGTATGCTAATTTAACTGGTGCTTCGAAACCTGGAACTAGACGTTTGTATGAGTTTGTACTTGGGTTAGTAATAGCGTTTAAAGCGCGGGCATGTTTAATGATGCCGCCGATGTAGTAAAGCGCAAATTCACTCATGCCAGCATAGCCGTCACCTGCAAATAAGTTTTTACCATCCTTCCATACAGATTGATGAACATGCATACCAGAACCGTTATCACCTAATATTGGTTTAGGCATAAATGTCGCTGTTTTGCCATAAGCATGAGCCGTATTCAGTACCACGTATTTTAAGATTTGTGTCCAGTCAGCACGTTGTACCAAGCTGGCAAACTGTGTCCCAATTTCACATTGACCAGCAGTTGCGACTTCATGGTGATGCACCTCAACAGGCACGCCCATTTCTTCTAAGGTTATACACATGGCTGAACGAATGTCATGTAATGAGTCCACTGGCGCTACTGGAAAGTAACCACCTTTAACTTTAGGACGATGGCCAGTGTTGCCTCCTTCGAATGCGTCGCCTGATTGCCAAGCGGCTTCTTCAGAGTTGATTTTAACTGAGCTACCGCTCATGCCAACATTCCAGGTAATGCTGTCAAAGATAAAAAATTCTGGCTCTGGACCAAAGTAAGCGGTATCGCCGATTCCGCTTGCTTTTAAGTAAGCTTCAGCGCGATGAGCAATAGAGCGTGGGTCACGGTCGTAACCTTTGCCATCGGTTGGGTCAACCACATCACAAGTTAAAATAAGGGTTGGCTCATCCATAAATGGGTCAATATTCGCAGTAGATGGGTCTGGCATTAATTGCATATCAGAAGCTTGAATGCCTTTCCAGCCTGCAATAGAAGAGCCGTCAAAAGCGTGGCCTTCAGTAAACTTTTCTTCGTTAAACGCTGATACAGGTACGCTGGTGTGTTGCTCTTTACCGCGAGTATCTGTGAAACGGAAATCCACAAATTTGATGTCATTTTCTTTAATGAGCTTCATTACATCTGCTACGGACATTACAATCTCCTAATATTGAATGAATTAAAACGTTAAATTGAATATGTGTATTATTAAAATAATTCAATAACGAATATTAGCAGGAATTATGCCATTATAAAAAGCCTTAAAGTGTGGCCTCATCATAGGCGATGCGCTTGCTTGACGGTAGCTTGCACTGCTTTGGTGCTTTCAATCAAAAACAGCACCAAAATAGTGCGCAATATGTTTATCTCAGATAAATGAAAAAAAGCTATACTAATTAAATAGCAATTGCATTGAGATTGCTTGAGTTTTAACAGTTGATTGAAAAGGTTAGGAGGAAAAATGGAAGCCATACATCAAATACTGCAACGCGCAAAAGAAAGAGCGCAAGCGAGTAGCTTGCCTTATTCTGGCGCATTAACGCCGAATGAAGTTTATGATGTTTTAGAAAAAACATCGCATGCTGTTTTAGTGGATGTGCGTACGCATGCAGAATTGGCCTTGGTGGGTAAGGTGCCCAACACCGTCAATATTGAATGGGCTTTTTATCCTGGTATGGTGGCCAATCCTGATTTTCCTGCGCATTTAGAAATGCAAGTTGATAAAGAAGCTTTAGTGATTTTTATGTGTCGCACGGGTGGCCGCTCTCACCATGCGGCAACCTTAGCGGCTAGCTTAGGGTTTACCGAAGCTTATAATATGTTAGAGGGTTTTGAGGGTGAGGCAAATGCTGAGCATCAGCGTACGATGATGAATGGTTGGCGACATGCTGGCTTGCCGTGGAGTAACTAGGACAATATGACGGACAAGTACGCTGTGATTGGCAATCCAATTGCGCATAGTCAATCGCCCATGATTCATGCGGCGTTTGCAAAACAAACTCATCAAGCTATGTGTTACGAGGCAATCTTGGCACCGCTTGATGGGTTTGCTGAGACGGTCAATCAGTTGGTTGCGCAGGGCTACAAAGGGGTGAATGTCACGGTGCCGTTTAAAATAGCGGCTTTCAAGTTGGCCACGCAGCACCAGCCGAGTGCACTCCCCGCAGAAGCAGCGAATACGCTGGTGTTTCGTGGCGAACAGAGAATTGCTGAAAATACCGATGGCATTGGTTTAGTCACCGATATTCAAAAAAACTTAGCGATTACTTTGCAAAATAAACGGGTATTGTTAATCGGTGCTGGTGGCGCTGCACAGGGTGTTGCACTCGAAATAGCGTCAAGAATGCCAGCCCTATTTGTGGTTACTAATCGCTCAATGGAAAAAGTGAGTGCAATGCAACATCGCCTAGCCGCCGTCACAACGCACAGGCTGACGCCCATCTCTTTGGCATCGTTTGGTCAGCTTGATGGTCAAGTATTTGATGTGGTGATTAACGCGACTTCAACTGGCTTGAGCGATTCAGTATTGCCGATTCCCGATGGTATTTTTACGCCCAGCACATTGGCTTATGACATGATGTATGGCAGAGAAACACCCTTTATGGCGCAAGCTAGGTTAGCGGGGGCAAAAGTGGCTGATGGTTTGGGTATGTTGGTTGAGCAAGCAGCGGCAGCTTTTTATCTTTGGCGTGATGTTAAGCCCGATACAGCGCCAGTCATCCAGCAAATGAGAGGGGTTTAATTGTTGCGCTGGTTTTTTAATCGTCGGTCCAAGCCTCAAGCATTGATCTTTTGGGGTTACGCACATCGTCTGATTGTTTTAATTTTATTGTGGTTTGTCATCTTTAATTTATGGGTGTTTTTAAATATTGCTTGGTGGATTAAATTTAACCCTTCATCCAGCGCATTTATGCGCGCCAGACTCAGTGCGATGCGTGAAGAACATCCAGACGCTACTTTGAAGCACCATTGGGTTGATTATGCGCAGATGTCAATCCATTTAAAGCGGGCGTTGATTGCGAGTGAAGATGCAAAGTTTATGCAACATCAAGGCTTTGATTGGGAGGGCGTGGAATTGGCTTTTAAGAAGAATATTCAAAAAGGCAAGCTGGTGGCTGGTGGTTCAACAATTACACAACAATTAGCCAAAAATATGTTTTTATCTAGTCGTCGGTCGCTATTTCGCAAACTGGAGGAAGCGGTTATTACCGTTATGCTGGAGAAAATGCTAAGCAAACAACGCATTTATGAAATCTATCTTAATATGATTGAATGGGGTAATGGGGTGTTTGGCGCCGAGGCGGCGGCAAGGCATTATTATCAGACAGGTGCGAATCGATTGGGTGTAACGCAAGCGGCTAAATTGGCGGTGATGGTGCCGAATCCACGCTTTTACGACACGCATCGCAATACGCGTTATATCAAGCATCGTACAGCTACGATACAAACACGACTTTATATGGTTCAAGTGCCATAGTGATGGCGTGCTGAGATGAATTTTATTGGATGAGGAAACGGCTGTAATGGATTGGTATTACTTGATGGCTGTTTTGTTGATTGTATTAGGCTTCATTGGCTTGTTAGCGCCATTATTACCAGGGATTGTCTTCATCTTTTGTGGTTTGTTATTGGCTGCTTGGAGTGACGACTTTACCCGTGTGAGCGGTTTAACCATGACGGTGATTGGTGTCGTTACATTCGCCGCATTGGCAATCGACTTTGTGGCATCTTATTTGACGGTTAAAAAAGCCAATGCTAGTCAGTTGGCGCGCTATGGCACCTTGATTGGTGCCATCATGGGACTGTTTGGCGGGATGGTTGGGCTGATAATAGGGCCGATTATTGGCGCAATGATGGGGGAGTTGATTGCGCGCAACAACTCAGAAGCCGCTGCACGCGTTGGGATGGCCGCTGGTATGGGCTTTATTTTAGCGTTGGTAGCTAGGCTGCTATTGGCAGGTATTATGATGGCAATTTTTGCCTATGCGTATTTTTACTAGTCCAGCATTAACTCACTTCATTTGCCGCTATTTGAGCATCTCTTTCAAATAGTAGCCAGTATAGCTAGCGGGATTGGCGGCTACTTGTTCAGGCGTGCCTTCTGCAATCACCATACCTCCACCATCTCCACCTTCGGGCCCCATATCAATAATCCAGTCGGCCGTTTTAATTACATCTAAATTATGCTCAATAATGACAATCGTATTACCAGCATCGCGTAAGCGATGAATCACGTCTAACAGCAATTGAATGTCAGCAAAATGTAAGCCAGTTGTAGGCTCGTCTAAAATATACAAAGTGCGACCTGTATCGCGCTTGCTTAGTTCTAGCGCTAGCTTAACGCGTTGCGCTTCTCCGCCTGATAAGGTCGTCGCGCTTTGTCCTAAAGTAATATACCCTAAACCAACATCGAGTAGTGTTTTAAGCTTTCTGGCAATAGTGGGTTGGGCGTTGAAAAAGGGATGTGCTTGTTCTACGGTCAGCGCAAGAATTTCACGAATGTTTTTACCTTTAAAGTTGATTTCTAAAGTTTCACGGTTATAACGTTGACCTTTACACACATCGCAAGGCACATACACATCGGGTAAGAAATGCATTTCTACGCGAATGACGCCGTCACCTTGGCAAGCTTCACAGCGACCACCTTTAACGTTAAACGAATAGCGGCCAGGTCCGTAACCACGGGCGCGACTTTCTGGTACAGCTGCAAATAAGTCTCTAATCGGTGTAAATAAACCCGTGTAAGTGGCTGGATTAGAGCGTGGTGTTCGACCAATGGGGCTTTGGTCGACATCAACGACTTTATCAAAAAAAGCCAGGCCTTCAATGCTGCCATGTGCCGCTGGTTCGGTATTGCTACGGTATAAGTGTTGTGATGCAGCGCGATAAAGTGTGTCGTTAATCAATGTGGATTTGCCACTGCCCGAAACGCCTGTAATGCAGCTCAATAAGCCAACTGGAATCTTAACCGAAACATCTCTTAGATTGTTGCCTGTGGCGTTATTCAGTTTAATCCAACGTGTTGGGTCTGGTTTGGTGCGTGTTTTTTTGTAGATAATCTGTTTTTTACCACTTAAATACTGACCCGTCAGTGACTTTGGATTAGCTAGAACTTCAGTTGGCGTGCCTTCTGCCACAATGCTACCGCCGTGCTCGCCTGCACCGGGTCCAATATCAATGACATAATCAGCCGTTAGAATGGCATCATGGTCATGCTCAACCACAATAACACTGTTACCGATATCGCGTAGGCGTTTCAGCGTTTCTAGCAAGCGGTCATTATCACGCTGGTGTAAGCCAATAGACGGTTCATCTAACACATACATGACGCCTGTTAAGCCGCTGCCAATTTGGCTTGCCAGGCGAATCCGTTGTGCTTCACCGCCAGAAAGTGTTTCAGCGGAGCGTGAAAGTGACAAATACTCTAAACCAACATTGATTAGGAATTTGAGTCGGTTGCTAATTTCTTTTACGATTTTATCGGCGATGGCTAGCTTTGCACCTTCTAATTGAAGTGAGTCAAAAAAGAGGTGCGCTTGTTTTAACGGCGTTTCGCAAATTTGATGAATGTTTTGATTGCCTACTTTGACATGGCGAGCTTCGCGGCGTAGGCGCGTGCCGCTACAATCGGGGCAGCTGGAAACATTGATATATTTGGATAACTCATCCCGTACCGCAGATGAATCACTCTCACGATAACGACGTTGTAGATTATTTAAGATGCCTTCAAAATTGTGTGTTTTGGTGAAAAAAGTGCCTCGTTCATTCAGATATTTGAATGCAATTTGTTCTTTGCCTGAACCATTGAGCAATACCTCTTTGGCCTCTGCGGATAAATCTTCAAATGCGGTTTCTAAATCAAAACCATAGTGTGCCGCAAGGCTAGATAGCATTTGGAAGTAGAACTGATTGCGTTTATCCCAGCCTTTAATGGCGCCACTAGCTAACGATAAGGTTGGGAAGGCGACCACACGAGCAGGGTCAAAGAAGTTAACATTACCTAAACCATCACAAGTTGGACAAGCACCTAATGGGCTATTAAAGCTGAATAAGCGCGGTTCTAGCTCTGCTAGTGAGTAATCACATTTTGGGCAAGAGAATTTAGCAGAGAATAGATGCTCTTTTTCAGCATCCATTTCCAAGGCAATGGCTTTGCCATCGGCTAATCGCAGTGCGGTTTCAAAACTTTCTGCAATACGTTGTTTCATGTCTTCACGGACTTTAAGGCGGTCAATCACCACATCAATATTGTGTTTGGTTGTTTTAGCCAGTTGCGGTAGTTCGTCAATCTCATAAATCTTGCCATCAATTCTTAAACGCACAAAACCTTGTGCTTTTAAGTGGTCAAACAAGTCCAGCTGCTCTCCTTTTCGATTGGCCACCACTGGTGCAAGAATCATTAGCTTGGTATCTTCAGGTAGTTTTAAAATAGCATCTACCATTTGACTAACCGTTTGCGCCTCTAATTTAAT
>Ga0129324_10003074_pt1 | contig 9975 bp, 14 predicted proteins | sample CPBDNA_7_FD_96879 | JGI IMG/M metagenome (GOLD analysis project Ga0129324, IMG submission 96879) | Freshwater to marine salinity gradient microbial communities from Chesapeake Bay, USA - CPBay_Spr_15_0.2_DNA | ecosystem: Environmental > Aquatic > Marine > Coastal | place: USA: Chesapeake Bay... | reverse complement strand
TGGCCTTGGCGGCGTTGGTGCGGCAACCTCTCTAACTGCTGCTGGAGCCATCCAAGGCAACGCAGTGGGCATCGTGGCGGCAAGTCCCGGTACTGACGCAACGCGCACGTCAAAGTGGCTGAACACAGGCACAGGCGATCACAGGCTGATCGTGACCACAGCAAACACTGGAAATGGTGTTGGCGCAGTCACCGTTGTCTATGCACAAAGCAACAACGTAACATAATTTATTGGTGGGGTTTCGGCCCCACCAGCAATTTATAGGAGGGTCAAAGTGGCTAATATTACAAGCATAAAAACGCTTTCTGAAAATACCAGCGAAGTAGTCATGGCATTCCAATTGCAATATGTTGATACTGGCGATGAAGATGCCGTGAAAAAAGTTGATGTCTCAACTTTGACAAAAAGCGCAAACGGTGCGTCCTGCAATTCGGTAAGTCTTTTGGAGTGCTGGTGGATAATCCAAGGCATGACAGTCATGGTAGAGGCAGACGCAGGTACAGATGTCATAATGATGCATATGGCTGCTGATGATATTGGATACCAAGACTTCAGCAAGTTTGGTGGATTGCCATCAACGGTAGAATATGGAAGCACAACTGGTGATGTCCTGTTCACAACAACTGGCCTTGGGGCCGCTGGCGATACATATAATATCGTCATGCGGATGAAAAAACATTACGCATAGGATTGCTTCATGGCACTATCAGGCACAGTAGCGTTTCGCCCAGATGTTGAAGAAATCATCGCAGAGGCATTTGAGCGGTGTGGGATCGATCCGCAAACCCAAACAGGTTACAAGGCTGTGTCTGCACGGCGCAGCCTAAACCTGTTGTTTAGTGAGTGGGCCAACAGAGGCATCAATTACTGGGCAGTGGAGCAAAGAACCCTGACACTGGTAAAAGACCAGACAACGCCGTACACGCTTCCTGCTGGCACTATCGACATTATGGACGCCGTCATTAGAGATAGCGCAGGCACGGACACGTCTGACCAAATTATCAATCGTGTGTCCATTGCGGATTATAACCAACTGCCAAACAAAACATCTTCGGGAAAGCCATCACAGTATATGCTGGATAAGCAATATACTCCACTGATTTACATCTGGCAAATACCAGACGTGACCACATACAGCTTGAATTATTGGTCAGTAAACCAGCTAGATGACATCACGGCCAGCAATCAAGACGCTGACGTGCCATATCGCTGGAGCGACTGCATTTGCGCGGGGCTGGCAAGCAAGCTGGCGCTAAAAAACGCTCCAGACAGGTTCCAAGTGTTAAACGAAATTTACGAAAGGGCATTCACGTTTGCGGCAGCGTCAGATAACGATGGCGTAAGTTTGAGGGTTCAGCCAACTGCGCTGAATTTATATTAATGGCAAAATACGCACGGGGCAAAAAATCTCAAGCGATAAGCGATAGAAGTGGCCTTCGGGTTCCCTATACGCAATTAAAAACGACTTGGGACGGCCTGCGCGTATCGCCAGAAGATTGGGAGCCAAAAAACCCACAGTTAACGCCTGCTAAAAATGTTGTTGATGCCACGGCCTTGTTTAATCCACGGCCAGACAATGACCCCGAAAATGTCGAAATATTTATTGGATTTAATTACGACCCCTTTATAGACCCCCGAAAAAAACCGGGAGTTGGCGTCGATGGCACCGCTTTTGTTGGTTTTCCAACTTTATCTCTTGACACAAATTTCAGCGCAACTGGTGTTAGTGGAACGGGAAGTTCTGGTTCTGCATCACCAGCCAGCGACTTAACTGCTTCTGGGGTGAGCGGAACTGGCGGTGTTGCTGTTGATCCTGCTCAAGTTGTCACGCTGGCAGTGACGGTTCAAAATGTTGGTGGGGCAAACAAATACTTTATCGCTGGCGTTCAGCAAGACACGCTGGAATTGATGGAAAGCAGAACGTATTATTTCGATCAGTCCGACAGCAGCAATTCTGGGCATCCATTGCGATTCAGCACCACGCCAAACGGAACGCATGGTGGGGGAAGTGAATACACAACAGGTGTGACAACGTCAGGGACACCGGGGAATGCTGGGGCTTATACCCAGATAGTTGTCGCAAATTCTGCACCGACACTTTACTACTATTGCACCCAGCACTCTGCTATGGGAGGTCAGGCAAATACGCCTGTCTTTGCATCAGTTGTAGTTGAACTAAGCGATAGTGTGACTGGCGCAAGTGGAACAGGTGCTGTTGGAACTGAAACATTTGAGCTATCAATTGCTGAAGTTGGAGTTGCTGGAACAGGTGGCGTTGGCGTTGAAATACCTGTCGTTGAAGTAACTGGCGTTGGTGGATCGGGTGGTGCTGGATCGGTTGGAGTTGAGGCTCTTGAAGTATCAATCAATGAAGTTGGCGTTGGAGGAACAGGCGCAATTGGCTCCCCAACATACATTGCTGATTTGCAAGTTGGAGTTTCTGGAGCTTCTGGAACAGGTGGCGTTGGATCAGAAGCACTAGAAACAAATAAAATTGTCACTGGTCTTTCTGGCACAGGTGGTGTTGGCACAATAACTGAAGAAATTGTTAAAACTGTTTCTGGCCTTGGCGGCACTGGTGCTGTCGGAAATGAGGGTGTTGTGGGATCACCAACTGCCACTGGGGCTGCTGGCACAGGTGGCGTTGGAAATGAAAGCATAGATATACTTGGCTGGGGTAATGCTGGCTGGGGAGAAGATGGATGGGGCGAATAATATGAGTTACACAACATTAAAAGCCAATATCCAAGAATTTTTGGAAGATGACTCGACAGAGTTTGTCGCATCAATCGACACGATAATAGCGCAAGCTGAAGAAATGGTATTTCAGCGACTGCCAAACTTGCCATGCTTTCGCGCCACATCTAGCGCGGCCAATCTTGTGGCAGGCACAGCGTCATACACAATACCCACAGCGCGGATGATCCGACAGGTATCAATTACAGACACAAATGTTGTGACGTATCTTGACCACAGAGTAGATTCTTACATTCGTGATTATTGGCCCAATGCGACAACGCAAGGCACCCCTCGTATGTACAGCACAGATAGCGCAGGAACGGCTGGCACGGTCATTACATTGGCACCTACGCCCTCTGCGGCATTAGCCTATAGCGTAGATTTTATTGCCCCTGAGACGGGCTTGAGTAACAGTAATCCAAATACTTGGATTGACACTAACGCCTCCACAGTTCTTCTTGCTGCGGCTCTGTACGAGGCTTCTGCGTTTTTAAAAGCGCCAGAAACTTTATCTCTGTATAAAACCCAGTTTGACGAAGCAGTCCAACTTACAGTACAAGAGATGCAACGTGATTACGCAGCAGAATACAATGGAGGCATATAATGGCTATCACACAGGCGATGTCCACACTTTTTAAAAAAGATGTTCTGTTGGGTGATCATCACCTAGACAGTGACAATATTTACATTGCGCTATACACCAGCAGCGCGACACTGAGCGCGGCAACGGATGGTTACATAACCAGCAATGAAGTTGCCAACGGCAATGGGTACACGACAGGCGGCAACGCATTGTCTAGCAAAGCGGTCACTGAAAACAGCACAAGTGGTGTTTTTGATGCGGCTGACCCAGAATGGACAAGCGCAACATTCACAGCCCGTGGCGCATTGATCTACAACAAGACGCTGGGTGATGCATCTTCAAACGCAAGAGGCGCAATTGCAATCTTGGACTTTGGTGGTGACTTCTCTGTTTCTGGAGGTACTTTTAAAATTGTATTTCCTGCGGCTACTGCAAGCAATGCGATAATAAGGATCGACTAAAATGGCTTCATCCTATGACAATGACTTACGCCTCAACGAAATGGCGACTGGCGATCAGTCGGGCGCATGGGGTACAGTTACAAATCTGAACTTAGAAATGATTGCAGAAGCATTCAGCTACGGCACACGCGCAATTGCTAACGCATCCACAGACAACATAACACTCGCGGATGGCGCATCAGACGCTGACCGCAGCATGTATCTAAAGCTGACTGGTGGTGGTCAGGCTTGCACAGTCAGCCTTTTGCCCAACACGGTTTCAAAAGTTTGGATGATTGAGAATGCAACGTCTGCAACTTTGACATTCACCCAAGGCTCTGGAGCCAATGTTGCAGTGCTTGCTGGTCAGGTCAAAATGATCGCCACAGATGGTGCAGGATCAGGTGCAGTTGTTTACGATCTTTTGACAGACGTAAATCTGGCTGGAACAACACATTTTGACAATATCGACGTAGACGGCACGACAAACCTTGATGCTGTGGATATCGACGGTGCAGTTCAAGTTGATGCAACAGTAAATGTTGGAGTTGATGACACTGGTTATGACGTTAAGTTCTTTGGCGATACTGCCAGTGCATACATGCAGTGGGATGCAAGTGCAGATGATTTAATTCTTGGTGGCGCGGCTGGATTGGTAGTGCCTCAAGATAAATTAACTATCGCGTCCACCGCTGTCACAAGCACTGCGGCTGAATTAAACCAACTAGATGCCATTACTCGCGGCAGCATTCTGTATGGCAATGCTTCTGGAGCAACGGCTAGATTAGCCAAAGGTGCTGCTGATACAGTTCTAACTTCGGACGGCACTGATATTAGTTGGGCTGCTGCTGGCGGTGCATTTGCGGCAAGCACGGTTACAGTAACTGCAAATACAACTTTGACCACTGCACAAAACGGCAATCTTATTCTTGTGACTGCATCTTCTCCAGTAATTATTACTCTACCAGCGGCAGCAAATGGGTTGTTTTATGTTTTTAGTAGCGAATCTTCGGTAGATGCGTTTATTAAAACAACTGGCAGCGACACAATTAACGGAAATGGTAGTGCATCTAAATTAATTCTAGCTGCTGGTGCTAGTGGAATTGTATCATGCGGAACGGCTGGAACAAACTGGTCTAGTGTTGGCATGACTAGAAATATGATTGTTCATAAAGCCACCACATTTAGAAATAGCAATGTAAGTGTTAACCCAGACAGAGTAACGGGTACGTACACGACTACGATTGGTACACAAATGCTTATTTGCGTAGGCTCTGCGACTAGCGGTGCGCCGTATGGGCAGCTTGGCGTAGGAAGTTATAAAAGTGGTGGTGCTGGGGGCCAAAGTTATGGGGAAAAATTTATATCATCCCCAGCCGCCAGTTATGCCTATGAAATTGCTGGTGGCGGTGATGATTCAGGGCCAAGTTCTGGTAGCAAAGATAAAACAACGACAGCAGGTGGCATTACTGCTACACAAGGAGCAGAAGGTAATCAACAAGGGTCTAGCAACCTAACAGGATTAACAGGTGGCACTAGCAGCGGTGGTACTGTTAATTTTACTGGCGGCACAGGCGGCTCCAGCGGCAGTAATAACACGGGTGGCGGCGGCGGTGCAGCAACCCGCGCAGGTGCTGGCGGTAACGGTAATTCTACTTCAAACGCAGCTACTTATGGCGGTGGCACTGGAGGAAACAATGCTTCAACAAGCGCGGCTGGTGCAGCCGCGACAGCAAGAGACAGCAATACTTATGCTATATCAGGAAGTACCTCTGAAACGTATTTAGCTGGAAGCGCTCAACCTAATGCTAGTAACGCTAACAATCCCGGCTCTTCTTCCCTTGGTCATGGGGCTGGCCCTAAAACTGTAGTTAATTTTGGTAGTGTTAGTTTTACAATAGCGGATCACGACCAATTATTAGTTGGCGGTGTGCGAGGTGCCAACTACGGAGGCTATTCTAAAAGTGGTCAGGGTGGCTACGTAACATTCGTGGAGTTTATATAATGATTTTAAATGCAGAACAATTAAAGGAAATTATGGGCAGTTTAAAAGCATCTGGACCTGCGAGAGATTACCGCAATCATCTACTTGCTTTGTCTGACAGCCACGTTTGGCCTGACCATGTGCCTGACGCTTGGAAAACATACCGACAGGCACTGCGTGATGTGCCAACGCAGTCTGGGTTTCCTACAGATGTGACTTGGCCCGTTGAGCCTAGCTAATGCCGCTAACAAAGCTACAGTTGGAGTAATAAATGTATGGATAAGCGCACGGTGGCCTCTGCACACAGCAGAATTGATGACTTAAATATTACCTTTGCATCTCTTCGCACAGAGGTGACCATACAACACAAAGAGTTGTTTACGAGGGTGAAGCGTCTGGAAGCGATTATGATCGGTGCCAGTGCGGCAATCATCTTAATGCTTATAACTGTGCTAACAAAAATGGGGTAGGATTATGACACCAGAGACGTTTGATAAATTCAAAGTTTTGCCGCGAATAATGATGTTGGCTGTTACGGTGCTGACGTATCAAAGTGTTCACTGGTTTATGTCTATCCCCCCAGATCAAGTAACAAATGCCCAAGCGGGTTTGGTTAGCGTCTGTATGGGCGCACTCACTGGCTGCTTTGGCATCTTCATAAATGGGGAAAAAGCATGATGGCTCTTCTGGGAAGCCTGCTTGGCTTCGGATCATCGTTTTTGCCGTCAGTGCTTGATTACTTTAAGGCCAATCAGCAGCAAAAACACCGCATTGAAATGATGCAAATCGAAACAGAGCTTGCACAAAAGCGGTCTGAAATGAAGCTGGTCGAGCTAGATAAAAAGGCAGACATCGAAGAAACAAGGGGCTTGTATGAGCATGATCGATCTATCGACGCTGGAGGATTTATCAACGGTCTTCGGGGTTCTGTTCGTCCTATTGTTACTTATGCCTTTTTCGGATTGTTCGTAGCTACGAAAGTAGTAATTATGGTCAAGGTCACGCAGGCTGGTGGAGACTGGATGCAGGCCGTCGATCTCATGTGGGATGGGGAGACATCTGGATTATTCAGCGCAGTTCTGGCATTCTGGTTTGGAAATCGGGCAATCAGTAAATATGCAGGGAAATAATTATGGGCTACAAGTTAAGCAAACGAAGTCTATCTAGGCTGGACGGTGTAGACGAAAAAATGGTGGCTGTCGTGAAGTACGCTATCGGCGTTACAAAACAAGACTTTTCGGTAATTTGTGGACTGCGAACAATAGACGAGCAACGTGCTTTGGTCGCAAAAGGTGCCTCGCAGACTATGAAGAGTAAACATATTGACGGTAACGCTGTTGACCTAATGGCTTACTGCGATGGCGGCAGATGGGAACTGAACCTCTATGATGAAATTGCAGACGCCATGAAAGAAGGCGCAGAGGCTGTGGGCGTAAAGCTACGCTGGGGCGCTGCGTGGACTGTTAATGATCTAGGTGCTTGGGAGGGTAGCGCAGAGGACGCTATGAACAGCTATATAGACATTCGCAGATCACAGGGACGTAGGCCGTTTATCGATGCTCCACATTTTGAGACCATGTTCTGATGTCACTGCAATTGCTGAAATACAACGCTGGCATCGTCAAAGATACCACAGAATATTCTGCTGGCAAAAACGGCCCATTTTATGTGGACAGTGATCTTGTTCGTTTTGTTAATGGTTACCCAGAGAAAATTGGTGGGTGGGAAAAAGATGTATTTTACGCATTAGATTCGGCTGGAGGAACAACATCCACTGAAGCCACGCTGACTGGCATTGGCCGAAAAATGGTTTTTTGGAGGGCGTCTGATGGTGTTGACAGAATAGCTGTTGGGACGCACAATCATCTTTACATAATTCAAAACAACGCGATTTACGACATTACACCGTTGCGAAAAACCACAAGCAATCTCTCTAATCCTTTGGTTGTAACAAGTGGCAGCACAACCATTACTGTGACCGACAGTTCGCATGGCGCTTCAGACGGTGATTGGGTTGTAATAAATTCTGCCACTGCCACAGGCGGCATATCTGCCGAAACAATTAACAGAATGGCAGGGTATCAAATAACTTATATTGATGCCAATTCTTATTCAATACAATCGCCCGATGCAGCAACAAGTGGTGCCACAGGCGGCGGCACAACAATAGACATAAAATATCTTATTGGTTCTGCCGAAGGATTAGGCACACAAAGTGCTGCTCCCGCGCTTGGCTGGGGCGTTGGTGGTTGGGGTGAATCAACATGGAACACGCCAAGGTCTTTATCTTTATCTCAAGTAAATCTTGAAAACTCTTCATGGAGTTTAAATATTTGGGGCGAAGATTTAATCGCCAATGTCAGAGGCAAACGGATATATTACTGGGATACATCTGGCTCAACAACATCAAGGGCCGTTCTTGTGTCCAGTCTGGCAGGAGCAGCGTCTGTGCCTGTTGAAGTTCGGGCAACTGTTGTCAGCTTCCCCGACAGACATTTTATTGCCGCTGGAGCCAGTGTATATGTTGCCGCCGATGGAAGTTCTGGAACACTAGACCCAATGTTAGTGCGCTGGTCTACGCAAGAAGATTTTACAAAATTTGCTCCAACAGCACTCAATACTGCTGGCGATCAAAGACTTGAGGTTGGAACCAAAATTGTTGCCTTGGTTAACACGCGAGAAGAAACAATTATATCGACTGACGAGGCTGTGTATGGCATGACATTCGTTGGTGAACCATTTATATTCTCGTTCAGATTGCTTGGTACTGGCACTAGCGCAATTGGCTTAAACTCTATGATTGCAATCGACGGCAATACATATTGGATGGGCAATAGATCGTTCTATATATACGATGGCGTAATAAACGAAATACCATGTCCATTAAAGCATTTTGTCTTTGATAGATTGCAGACATCATTTTTTGATAAAACTGTGGCTGGTCATAATGTAGAATTTAACGAAGTAACGTGGTTCTATGTCTCTGACCAAAATACAGCAGGGACAACTAACCCAGAGCCAGACAGTTATGTGACCTATAATTACAACGAAAAAGTATGGTCGATTGGATCAATGGACAGAACAGTTTGGAACGATGCATTTGGCTCCCGCGAGAAACCATTTGCATTTAGCCCTCAAGGCTTCTTGTACAACCATGAAACAGGGACAAGTAACGATGGCGCAGCTATGACTGCATTTATTGAGGCAGCGCCCCGTGAAATCACAGCAGAGGGCGAAAACCTTTACATGGTGGATCGGATTATTCCTGACGCAACGATGGGGGCCAATAGTACCGTCTCGCTATACATGAACACACGAAAATATCCCAACGCCAGCGAGACTGTAAAAGGGCCGTTTAATATTACGTCTACAACGGAAAAAATCAGCACTCGCGTCAAAGGTCGGCAAATTGCTTTGAAGTTTGAAAGCACAGGTACGCAAGACGAATGGCGGCTTGGTGACCTTCGGATCGATACAAAGATGGATGGATTACGATGACCCGCGCAGCACCCCTTGCAATCTTGCGATTGCCGTCACCTCCCCAGCAATATCAGCAGGGGTATATGGGAAGATTGGTAAACACTCTGGAGCTTGAAAAGCAGGCGACATATTTTGCAGCCTCGCAGGGCTTGCAGACAGCCGTTGATCAGGCTGAAGCTACAGCGTGGTTTATGGGCTAATGGCTAATAATTACAAAAATGCCAAGGTCGATCTGACAACGACAAATGTCACAACGCTGTATACTGCGCCCAGCGCAACCACCACTTTGATTAAATCAATCCTAGTGTCCGAAGACAGTGGGAATGCGGATACAATTACGGTCACAATTACAGACGCATCAGCCGCTGTATTTTCTTTGTTTAAAGTTAAGGCAATCGGTGCTAATACAACGGTAGAGCTTTTGACCCAGCCTCTCACCGTTCAAGAGGACGAAATCATTAAGGTCACGGCAGCAACGGCCAACAGGCTGCACGTTGTGGCTTCACTATTGGAGATAACCTGATGGCAGTTCAGTATGACGCAAATGGCATTGCTCTCACAGATGAGCGCGGAATTGCTCTTCCAGACCCATATGGAAATTTAGGTGTTTTGCCAGCAGCAGAGGACGGCATGGAGACAGTAGATGTCTATCAAATGCAGTCTCAGGTCTCGCCAGAACTTGCTGAAGGCTTGCGCCTTCAAGACGTTTACGGCACTGCCGCGATGCCAATGTATGAGTTTGTAAAGCC
>Ga0129324_10003072_pt1 | contig 9979 bp, 8 predicted proteins | sample CPBDNA_7_FD_96879 | JGI IMG/M metagenome (GOLD analysis project Ga0129324, IMG submission 96879) | Freshwater to marine salinity gradient microbial communities from Chesapeake Bay, USA - CPBay_Spr_15_0.2_DNA | ecosystem: Environmental > Aquatic > Marine > Coastal | place: USA: Chesapeake Bay... | reverse complement strand
TTCTTGCCATAGATGTCGCCGTTTTCATCACGCATTTCAAAACAACTATCATAAGATTCATAAATGACAGCAGGTACACAACCTTTTCTAAGGGCATACTCAGGAAGACGTTCATTGCAAACTTTCCATACTATCCCTTCATTTTCAGGTCGGACAAAAGCATGTCTGCTTCCATCTTTAGTCATTTTGTCGAGAATAATAGTTTCATTTTCAATATCTTTAACTCTGCCAGCAAACTTGCCATCCTTGATATACATAATTAAATCTCCAATGTTAACCATTTTAAATCTTAAACGTGTAAAATGTAATCAGAAAACTACAATATGTGTAAATATAGTAGTTATAATAATATAATAAATATTTCAATTTTTTTTTGTTTTTTTCTATTTTGCTATATTTTTACGCGAGGAATTTTTTAAATCTTACACCTCACATCTTCTTCATAGTAAATTAAACCTTCTTCTTTATAAATAGTTCTGGCACCATCAGCAAGTGGGATTTCATTATCAAAACTTATTAATTCATTATAAGTAAATTCTAATGATGAAAAATTATTTATTTTTTTATCAAATTCTTCCTTATCTATTGTATTTCTCATCTTTTCTAAATTATTTACATAATTACGTGTTATATATTCTACTTTATCTTTAGGTATATCATTACGAATAACTAATATCATTCTGGATGAATAAGTATCCAGATAACTATATCTATTACTATTTTTATAAAATTTATTTAAATCTACAGCTCTTGGTGATATATGTTGAAAATATTTTTTAATTAATGAATTGAAATTTTCTTTTAAATTAACAGTTTTTAAATCATCAAGTAAAGTTTGTGAATAGATAGCTTGTTGGTTTGATGTTGGAGGTAGTGGTATATTTGTTTCACTATTTGTTCCTTGTTGATTTTTAATTGTTAAATTAATAAGATTTGATAGATTATTACGAGACTCTATAGTATATTTTTTTTGAATATGAATATACCTAACTAACATATTTTTTGACATATTAAGAAGTTGTTTATGTTTAGGATGAATAGCAAGAAATATAGCATCATATTTATTTTGTTTAAAGATATTTATTAAGGTTTCTAAATCAGGTTCTACAATATGAGTATTAATATACTCAGCACTTGTAATATCTATACCATATGCAGAACATAGTTTAACATAAAAATAATAACTATCTGCTAATATACCTACTTTCTTTTCTTGTGTATTACTATTACTATCTTTAATATCTTTAATTTCTTTAATATCAATAAATTCTACAATAGGTGAAAAATTATTTACTATTAAGTAAAAATCTATATCAAAACCTACACCAATAGCACTAAAATTAATAGGAGGATATAAATTATTAAGTGTAGTTTCATCTTCCAAATTATTATTGTCTATATTAAATGTTTTTGCTAATATTCGCGTTAAATACTTACAGTCTTTTTTAATATATCTGGATAATACTTCTTCACTTATAAAAGCAATATCAATTTCATTATTTATAAATTTATAAATAGCATCAATATTAGTAATAGATTGTTTTTGACTGACTGGATAGATATGACGTCTGAAATACTGTCCTACTAAATATTCATATGAACCATCTGTAAAATAACAATAGTTTATAACTGGTAAAGATATTTTATTATTTACAATAATAGGTTGATTATCATCGCGTAAATAATAGTTTGTATCAAAATCTACTGTATTAGACATACTTGGAGTTAGAGATGAATATTGAGAAGTAAATGCTTCTGTTATTGAAGACTTTATTGATTTACCATTGATGAGATTAAGTATCATAGGTTTTATATAATCGTTATAAGCATACATAATTAACATAAAGGATAAAATTAGGATAATTATATTATTTTTTGTGAGATTATTTACTATAGTCATTCTGGAGACTTCTTTTTATTTATACTTATATTTATTATCTATTTTTTATTTTAGTATATAGAGTAATATATTTTATAGTGAGACTAATAATAAAGTTATTAAACATAGAAAGGTATAGTAATAAACTAAAACTTATGAAAAATTGAATTTAGATAATATAAACTAATTATTCTATATTCTATATTCTATATTCTATATTCTATAGTCTATATCCTATATTCTATATTTAATAATAAAAAATAATAATTAACAATACTTGAAATAAAATAGTGTTCCAGAATGAATAATGATAATGATAGTAATAGTAATAGTAATAGTGATAGTGATATTATATATAGTTCAAAGCATATTTACTTTGGAACATATACTATAACTGACGAAACTATACTTTTAAACAGTTTAGAAACAGCTTATAAATATGGATATAGACGTATTGATACAGCAACCCTGTATAAAAATCAACACATTATAGGTCAATTTTTAAATACGCCTGCACTAAATACTATAGATAATACAGATACTACACTAAAAACAGACACTACAAAATTAAATTCAATTCTCTCTAAACGTGATACTCTCTGGATAACATCAAAAGTATCCTTTCGTATTATGCCAAAAGGTGAACTTGAAATATGTAAATCTATAGATAAAACTTTAAGTGATTTACAAATTAATTATATTGATTTAATGATAATACATAGTCCAGAGAAGAATGATATACTTACTTGGAAAATATTATGTGAATATAAAGAAAAAGGTTTAATTAGAAATATAGGATTATCTAATTATAATCTGGAAAAGTTAAAACACTTTATAGAAAGTATTGATAATCCAGAAGATATATATTGTAATCAAATAGAATTTAATCCATTTTTGAATAGAAAAGAGTTAATTGACTATTGTAAGTCATTGAATATTAAAGTTGTCACTTATGGTAATTTATATTATACAAATTATATCATTGATGCTATTGCTGAAAAAATGAATAAAACGAAAGAACAAATATGTGCTCGTTTTGCACTACAAAAAGATTTAGATATAATAGTTATGGCAACAGATGAAAAATATATAAAAATGAATATTGAATTAAATTTTACAATAAGTGATGAAGATATGGAAGAGATTGAGAAGATTGGTTCATATGAGATAGATAGTAGTAAGAGTAAATATAAGAGATTTTTATAATAAGTTTGAGCGCGGGATTTTCTAAATCCTGCTTTAGATACCAGGTTTCATATATTCTATTTCATCATATTTAATATTTAATTCATCTTCTTTAAAAACTGATTTAACAAAATCCATTAGTTTTTTACCGCTATTATATTCACCGTAATTTTTTATAAACCATTCTCTTGGAGTATATTCATTATTATTTAATTTTTTTATAAATTTATCAAGAATAGGTTCAAACTCGGTATCAATTGTATCTGGGTCAAAGAATTCACCTGTTTGTTCATTTATATATTCCCAACCTCCCAATATTTGTTTATTCATTAAAACTGGTAAATTAAAGCACATCGCCTCAGAAACTGTGCGAGGCGAAGCATCTTCTACACTACAAGTTAAAATAAATCTACATTTGTTAAAATTCTTGATGAATATTGAATATTCCTGAAATCCTGTAAGTTCTAATAATTTATGGCAATTTGGTATTTCATTACAACCTTCTCGTCCTATTAATAGACCTCGTAGTTTATATTTTTTACACATAATATCAATTATTTTTTTTGCTACCTCATACCGACGTATATATCCTTGCCATTGTATTGGACATTCTTTATCATCTGGTTTGCGGTCACCATCTTTCAAACAAACATAAATAAAATCATACTCTTTTTTTACATTAGGATCTGGTAAATGTGTCTTAAATTTGGCAAAATTACTCTCTCCTAAATTTATCATAGGAAATCCTTCTTTAATCCATTTTTTATTATTTTCTTCTCTAAAAACACTACACCATCCCCTTGTAAGTTTAAAGTAATCATAAGTATAAGCTTTGTGTTTTGGATCATGTAGAGCATCGTGAGGATTACTAATAGGTCCAGGAAATTCTGAGTAAGAACTTAAACCAAGAAAATGCATTCCTTTTGCTTTATAATCATTATAATTAACTTCACAATCATCTCTGGTAAAACTGTGTGTAATAAAAATAATATTTGTAGCTATTTCTGTGCCATCTTTTTTAACAGCATATAAATTTAAGAATGGGCGTTTAACAATTTCTACTTGATTATCAAAATTAGTTATAATTATATTATTTTTTCTTAAATATTTATAAAGATAGTATATACCAATAATACATGCTAATAATACAATAGAACCTATGATTATATTTTTATATGTATAGTTATATTTTTTACTAACCATACTTCCCATATTTCCCATATTTCCCATACCACTACTTATTTTTTTGCTAATATCTTTTAATGATAATTTACTCATTTTATATATTTTTATATATTTTATATAATGCTTTTATTGTTATTTTATTATTTATTTAGAAATAAAAATTATATAATATAAATTAAAGTAAATAAATAATGTCATCCAGAATATAAAATAACAAAAAAGATTAATTTAAAAGAATTTTTTATAGTATAAAGGTAAGATACTAACTATAGTTAATAAATGAATAATATAAATAACTAAAAATAATAAAAAAATTATATATTATATATTATGAGTTCAAATGATATTATAGTAGATAAACAAGTTTGTAAAGATAATAAAAATATATCTTCTTGTAATTTTGTAATAGAAAAAAATAAAGTAGCAAACAGTATACAAATACCATCTCATAAAAAAAAAGAGCAATCTGGTAAAGATGATATAGTAAATATATCAATAAAATCTTGTAAAAATATAACATCAAAACAAGCATTACTTATTATTCCTATTACAAAATATTTTTCTAATAAAAAAACACTTAGAAAATTAATAACAATTCTTAAAGGTGAGTCTATATCTTTAAGACTTATTGATTGGTTTGTTACAAATTATTGTAAGAAATTTAATATTCTTTATAACTTAAATGATTTTAAAGATAAAGATTTACAATCAACCCAATCAACAATCTCAACAAACTCAATAAACTCAATAAACTCAATAAACTCAGCAAACTCAGAAAACTCAATAAACTCAATAAACTCAATAAACTCAGCAAACTCAACAACACAATCACATTCATTTGATAATTTTATTTTAGTGCATAATAATTATAAAGGTCAATTAAAAGCGTATAGTAAAAAGAATTTTGACCCATTTTGTCGTAGAAATAGAATTCGTTTTTATTATGATGATAATAAATATTTTATTACTACTGTAGGACAATTAAATTTTTTTAAATGGGCTTTAGAAAATTATATTATTAATTATATACAAAGTCATATGAAAGATGTTGAAAATGATATGAATTTAAGGTGTGAGATAGTTAAAAAAGTTTCAACAAAAATTAAAAAACAAGATGGTGTAGTTGATAATTCATTAAATACAATAATCAACGATCAAATTCAATTACAAAAAACAAAAAAAGTAGGTATTACAACACGTAAAAAAAGGAAAGAAATATCTGCTGCTTCTTCAAAAACACTATCAATACATAATTTTCCAATGACTATAGATTTTGATTAGTTTGATTAGTTAGAGATTTAGAGAGTTATATAGTTTATATCATTGCTTGATATGTATCAGTTTTACAATTAGGATTGTAAATAACAGCACGAGAGTCTGGTATAGATAATCCAGCAATAGAACCGGAACCTCCAAGATTAAATCCTGATTCCCGAACTGTTGCTATATTACAACTTGGATCATTTAAAAACCCACCTTTATGTTTAGTTTTTCTATATTTTTTTAAGTGTTGCTTAGATTTAGATACTCTTTTGGATTTAGATACTCTTTTGGATTTAGATACTCTTTTGGATTTAGATACTCTTTTGGATTTAGATACTCTTTTAGTTCTTTTATATTTTTTAATAGCCATAGTAATAATTTATAAAAACTTATAAAAACTTATAAAAACTATTTAAAAATATTATTATTTTTTATTATTATTTATATAGATTTTATTTCTGTTGTAATTGGAGAATATATTATTAATATAATATTATAAAAAAATGTTTCTATAATAATAACTTCTTTATTACTATTAAGTATATCTTTAGAAAAATTACTTGATGCTTCAATTATTTTTAATTTTATATTAGTATTTAGATGACTATTATATAATTGTTTAACTACTTCTTGAACAAATGTTATTAAGTTTATATTTAATGATATCATTGTATAAAGAAATTTTCTTATTTCTAATGCTGAAATAACTGTTGATAATATTAATTTTTTTTTAATAAAGTTTTGTGCTATAGTTGTCATTAAAGAACACTTTTTACTTTTATCTTTTAAAAATAATATACCATCTATTTCTAAATGATATTTGATTTGTGCTATAGTAGAGCCTATATTATAATGATTTGATACATATATTTCATAATATTTTTTTAAATTAAGTGGATATAAAAATGATTTATTTATATTAGTAAATGATTTTTTAAAATTATATTTAAATATTTTACAAAAACTGGTTTCATCTAAATATGAAAATCTTAGTGGTGCACAAGCAGATACTATTTTTTTATCTAATAATGTTAATACGTATGATGTAAATATATAAGATGTCTGATTTGATATTTTTTCAATCATAAAACTAATATATTTGACTGCTTCATTATTACATTTATCAATATTAGAAATAATTATAATTTTTTTTTCAGTTTCATCAAAACTACGTGATTTTGTAATTTTATATATATATTGTAAATAATTAATAATTTCTGTGTTATTATGCAAAATTTTAATATTTAAATAATAAATATTCTCATAATATATTAATTTTGAAAATTCATTATCTAATACTTTGAAAAAATTTAGATTATTAAGTTTTTTCTCTAAAGCATTGGTATTTTCTAAAGCATTTTTATCATTATCATAGTCTGGTATATAACAAGGTATATGACCTAATAATCCTAAAATACAAGTGATTTTACCAATACCTTTATTACCATAAACTAATAAAGGTATATCAATATTATTTACATAGAAAGATTTAAGTGATTGTATAATAGTTTCAGTTGCAAATAATGCCTGTTCAGGAATATATTTTTTTTTTAAATATTCATAATCATTAAATTTATTAAGTTGTAATTCAATATTTGGAGTAATTTCTATACCAGGTTCAACATTCCCGTTATTCATATCATCTTCACAATAAAAATCTGTCATTTAATAAATATTAAATATAAAAATATTTTATTATAATTTAATAAATTTATTTTTAATAAAAAGTATAAAAAAATATAATAAAGTATAATAAAATATTTTTATATTTAATATTTATAGAATAGTTTAAGTTTCATATCATCTAAATCTTTAATATCTTGTTTTTTATTTTCATTATCTAAAATATTATATATATAATTATATCTATCACAAATAAATATTTTATCTACATCATATTTTAATTGTAATATATCTTTAATACTATTAATAATTGGTTTATAATGACCATATTCACATATATCTATTTTTAAACTATAATTAGTATTTTTATATTCAATATCATATTTATCTTTTATTTTATTAATGATTTGTTTACCAATATATTCTAACATATTAGATGTTGGATGATAATTATCTCTAAAAAATGGATATGATTGGTGATTTTCTATGAAATAATCATAAAATTTAATATCACATTCATTTTCAATTTGTTTTAATTTTTGTAAACAACTATTAAAATAATTAATTACAAGTTCTTCATTATCTATTTTATTTGTTAAATATTCATTAATTAAATTTATATTTATATTAGGAAAAAATGAAACAGCATTATCTTTAACATATTGTAATTGCTTTAGATTTTCAGGAATCCAATAACCTTCAAATCTAACAAATGGTATTATTATTAATAAACAATCTTTTTTAAGATATTTTTTTAAATTAATAATAGTATAATCATTATAATTTTTAATATTATTAATAATTAAAATATCAGCATTACAAAAATCATTCTTATAAACCTCAAAATTATTTAATTGCATATAACTTATTATATAATTAATATTAAATAAATTTAAAATATTAGTATCTCTTTTAAACATATTTATATATCTTTCACCGTGACAATTACTAAATATAACCATATTATTTTTTTTATTATTTTTATAATTACTTTTAAAATAATTATATAATTCAATACAATTACTACGCATTTCTTTTTCTTTACTTTCATCAATACTTGATAATAGGTCAGACAATGTATGTAAATTACTTTCTTTAACTCTTAATATTGCTTTATCCCATAATTCATGATTTGGTAAATCAAGTGTATCTGCTAATACAATAGGTATTGAACCAATAGCTAATGCTTCCCATAAACGAATACTATTAGGTCCAGATCCAGAAGGACATAGACTAAAACGCGAAGCTAATAATAATTGATTATATTCATTTGTATTATTAATATGTATATTATTTTCATTTAATTCTTTATCTTTATTTTGGAGACTGCTATATACAATATTATTATAGTGCCAAAATCCAATATTTTTAACATAACACTTTTGTGGATGTTTCATATTAAAAATTTGTTCTCTAATATCTGTTAAATAACATTGTTTATCATATGCACCTTGAAAACTATATAAATATTTACGTTTGATAGTAAGTAAATCAATATTTTGAAATACATTATTTCTGTGTGGATCTTCTATATTAGCAGCATATAAAGGGCACGGGTTTATAAAAATATCATTTATTTTATCTTCTCCAATAATTTTATGAGGGCTATATACTGTTTTGATATTTAATATTTTAAATAAATCAAATAATTTTTTAAAATATATATGTTGACAACAAGTATAATAAGTAGAGTTAATATTATTAATATTATTAATATTATTAATAATATATGGTCTTATAATTTTTAAAATTATATTTAAATCATATCTTTTATCTATAATAGTAGCCCAAGGAAAACCTATATAATTTTCATCATTTTTATTTTGATTATAAAAAGTTTCTTCTGTTATCACTGGATACTGCCAGAATAATTTATAATTATTTATTAATGTTTCTGTAGGAAATACCATCGTTTCTAATAATAATACTAATCATAATCTATTTTATATTATATATATTTATTTTTAAATATAAAAATTAGTATTGTAATAATAAATCTAACATAAAAGTAAATATATATATATTAAAATTAAACTAAACTAAAATAAACTAAACTAAAATAAACTAAACTAAAATAAACTAAATAAAAATGACAAAAATAACAAAAATAACAATAGATAAACAATTAGAAGAATATAAAATAAATATTTTTAAATTAAATTATGTAAATATAATTTTTTTAACAATTGCTGGCATTGTATGTTCATCAGGATTATTATTAAATAATCTAGATTATGTATTAGCAAGTTCTATAATGTCAGTCATCATTAATCCAATGATTGCTATTAGTTTTTTAATAGCCACAAATAATTTAGGAAAATTACCAAAAACATTAGTACAAGCATTTATAATATTATCAATTACATTATTAATTTCATTTATAATAGGATATTTTAATGCCAAATATAAATATGTTTCTGAACCTACAGACCAAATGTTATTAAGAAGTAATTTTAAAAAAAATTTTTTTAGCATAGAATTTTTAATAGCAATTATTTCTGGGTTTGGTATGTATTTTGCTATTATGGAATCAAATATGATGACAATATTAGGGTTTATTATTGTATTTGCTATAATGCCGCCTATTACAAATGCTGGACTACAATATGGAATGTATTTTAATGGTAATCCTGAAATGAAAGATAATGATAAATATTTGGAATATGGTAATAATAGTTTTATATTATGTATAATTAATTTATTAGGTATTATATTAGGTATTATTATAGGCAGAGTTGTCTTTATAAATTTAATTTAATTAGTAGTTTCTAGTTCAACATCTATTGTCTCTAATTTATATTGAACAACTTGATACCATATTAAAATACCAAAACCTACTTTTGA
>Ga0129324_10003071_pt1 | contig 9980 bp, 9 predicted proteins | sample CPBDNA_7_FD_96879 | JGI IMG/M metagenome (GOLD analysis project Ga0129324, IMG submission 96879) | Freshwater to marine salinity gradient microbial communities from Chesapeake Bay, USA - CPBay_Spr_15_0.2_DNA | ecosystem: Environmental > Aquatic > Marine > Coastal | place: USA: Chesapeake Bay... | reverse complement strand
GTTCAGGCTAATGGAGCTGACAGTCGCATCCGTAACATGGTTGCTGCCGCTCCACTACCTGGTGCTGGAGAAGTGTGGAACCGTGATACTGGAAAGTGGGACACCTTTGCTACGCCAAATCGTGCACCTTATATGACTTGGGGCTGGTCTTCAGCTGTCTCGTCAATGTCTGAAGAGCAAGATATGGCTTTTGATTTCTTGTGTTTCTTCTCGAACGAGGCTAACGCCCAGCATGACCTTCAGATTGGTCGTTTTGGAGTTAACCCTTACCGTGATGAGCATTTAGATGTAGACTTTTGGAAAGGACTGGGCTGGGAAGATAAGACAGCTAATTCCTATGTTTCGACTTTATCGAACATGGAAAAAAGCCAAAACCGTGTGTTTGACTTGCGTGTTCCTGGTGTAAGCCAGTTTATGTCATCCATGGCTAACGGTGTTGCTGAGGCAATGTCAGGTCAGAAATCTGCTCAAGAAGCGCTAGATGGTGTAGCCAAAGAATGGGCTGAAATCACTGATCGCATTGGCAAAGATCGGTTGCGTGAAGCCTATGCCAACGTTGTTAAGCTTGAAGACAACGAAGGTTGATGCTGTAGGGTGGGCGCCTTTTGGCGCCCACCAACAATCTCGGAAAAACTATAATGTTATCTTCAAAACACTTCTTTTTGCTACCCGCACTTTTAACTTTGGTAGCTATCATTCTTTTCCCACTTTTATTCACAGTTCGAGTTAGTTTTTCAAGCTGGGATGTTTTCCAGTCAGGACTCGATTTTATTGGCGGCAGTAACTACGTCCGTGTGTTCGAGGACCAGCGCTTCTGGCAAAGCCTTCAGCGCCTATCCCTACTATCGATCATTTCCGTATCTTTGCAATATACCTTAGGCTTTGCATTGGCCTTAGCTGTTTGGAAACAGGTGCGGGGAGGCCGCTTAATGCGGGTATTATTTCTTATTCCAATGATGACCACTCCGGTGGTGATGTCAGTTATTTGGCGTACTGTATTTCATGAAAGCCTAGGCCCCGTAAATGATATTTTAAGTGCGTTTGGCGTGGGTCCTGTGCCGTGGCTCTCGAGCGCAACTGGGGCATTTATCAGTGTGCTAATTGTGGAAGTTTGGCAATGGACACCCTTTATGTTCCTGCTCCTATTAGCGGGTTTGGTATCGCTACCTAAAGAGCCGTCTCTTGCAGCCGCCATAGATGGAGCAGGCACATGGCGAACCTTCTGGCAGGTTACTTTCCCTCTGATGGCGCCCATCACCATTGGTGCCTTAATTATCCGACTGATAGAAGCATCTAAGATTATGGATACGGTTTACGTGCTGACTTCAGGTGGGCCAGGGACGGCAACTGAGACCTCGTCCTATTACATTTATATACGTGGATTGCGAGATTTTCAAATCGGTTATTCTGCGGCGCTGTCGTTGGTTTATCTAGTCATCATGATTATCAGTCTCACTATTATTGCGAAACTGTTGTTACGAATGCTGGTCGGGAAGGATGAATAAAATGAATAAGGTCTACCACACCCTTAAAACTATTTTTTTACTTGGTTGGTCAATTTTTGTAGTGTTTCCATTTCTTTGGGCACTCACGACTTCTTTTAAAGATGCTAATGCCATCACCAGTGGCGCAACCTATATTCCTTGGGTCGATTTTGAACCATCGTCTCAGGGCTGGACGTCACTATTTACCACTGGATCTCAGGGCATCAATATCATTGGCCCATTTATTGATTCTGCAGTGGTGACCTTAATTGCCAGTTTGGTGAGTTTAATTCTTGGCACACTAGCCGCCTATGGGCTGTCCCGTTTTGAGTATCGCTTAGGCTTTGTAAAGAATTCTGATATTACTTTTTTCTTTATCTCTCAGCGCATCATGCCACCTATTGTGTTGGCAATTCCATTCTTTCTAATGCTTAAAGAACTGGGTGCGCTTGATACTATTTTTGGTTTGGTTTTAGTTTATATCGCCCTATTGCTGCCAATAGCAGTGTGGGTTATGACCGATTTTTTTTCGGGCATTCCCAAAGAGTTAGATGAAATGGCCATGACGGATGGTTGCAGTCCCATTGGTGCTTTCTTCCGTGTGATTTTACCAAATTCTGTACCTGGATTAGTGGTTGCAGGCATGTTTTGCTTAATTTTTGGATGGAACGACTTTTTCTTTGCCTTTACCCTGACGTTTACAGAGACTCAGCTTTTACCCGTGTCTATCGTTTCCCTCAATTCCTCAGTGACGCCATGGTGGTCCCTGTCGGCCTTTGCCCTAATTTCAGTCGCACCTTTGGCTTGTGTTGCAGTCATTGTAGAACGTTACATGTCACGCGGCACTATGTCGGGGGCCATTAGGTAATTATTATGCTTCAGATTGATCATCTTACAACGGCTGATGCCAAAGTTACTTTGGACGATGTCTCATTTGTTTTTGAGGCTGGCAAAATTTATACCATCTTAGGCCGCACAGGTGCGGGCAAGACTGAACTTCTGCGAGCCCTAATGGGGCTCAACCCTTTGACTGTTGGCACTGTAAAATTGGATGAAGAGGATATTACTGAGCGGCCCATCAGGGCCCGCAATATGTCTCTTGTGTACCAGCAGTTTATTAATTACCCGCACTTAAGTGTGCTGGATAATGTGGCCTTTCCCCTGCGTCGCCAAGGGAAGGACAAAGCTGAGGCACATGCCCTTGCAGGCCAGATGTTAACCACGGTGGGTCTGGGAGAATTTCTGCAACGTCGGCCAGCACAACTTTCCGGTGGGCAACAACAGCGTGTGGCTTTGGCCCGCGCCATGGTCAAGCAGTCGCGCATCTTGATGCTAGACGAACCCCTGGCAAACCTAGACTATAAACTGCGAGAGCAGCTGCGTGAGGAGTTTCCACGGCTGGTGGCGGATAATGTTGAAAGTGTCATCTTGTACACAACCACAGAGCCTCGTGAGGCCATGGAGTTAGGCAACACGATGATCGTCATGCATGACGGCAGGGTTATTGCCAGTGGCGCACCTGCCGACTTATTTGCACACCCACCTACCAAAGATACGGCAAGCGTCATCAGTGATCCACCGATCTCCTTTATCTCAGGCTTTGTGCGTGATAATTGCCTTTACTTCAGTGATGGGCATTTGGCCCCCAGTGAAGACTTGCTGTTACCTGCAGATGGCCCAGTGACCATTGCTTTGCGGCCTGATGCAATTGAGCCAGATGGTGCCTTTAATGCGCAGATAGGCTTGTCAGAATTTAGTGGATCACAAACCATTATTCACCTCGATTTCGATTTTGGTCGTGCCATCATGATGGTTGATGGTATTGAAGCTTTTACAGCGGGCAATGACATCAGCGTTTCAATCCGGTCAGAACACATCATGTTGTTTGCACCAGATGGCGGCAATATAACACTCAGGAACAACCAAAATGGCTAAAATTGTATTGGAAAACCTTGGGCACAGCTATTTAGCTGATCCCAAAGGTGAGCATGACTTTGCTTTAAAGCCAGTTAATCTGACTTGGCAAGATGGTAAAACATACGCTTTGTTGGGTCCTTCAGGCTGTGGCAAGACCACTATGCTCAATATTATATCGGGGCTAGTCGCACCATCACATGGGCGCCTATTGTTTGACGGAAAGGATGTGACTAACATCCCAACATCTGAGCGTAATATTGCTCAGGTGTTTCAGTTTCCAGTCATCTATTCGACTAAAACAGTCAGGCAGAATTTAGCCTTTCCGCTGGAATGCCGCGGCGTTTCGCCGTCGCGCATTAGGCAACGCGTGGCAGAAGTGGCCACGCTGTTAGATTTGGATTATGCCCTAGATATGCCTGCACGCAAGCTCAGTGCGGATCAAAAACAATTGATTTCTTTGGGGCGGGGCTTAGTGCGAGAAGATGTGAGCGCTATTCTCTTGGATGAGCCATTAACAGTGATTGACCCGCAAATGAAATTTATGCTGCGGCGTAAGTTGCGGGAAATTAACCGGCAAACAGGCGTCACTATGATCTTGGTGACCCACGATCAAAGCGAAGCCATGAGTTTTGCTGATGAGATAGTGGTGATGAAAGATGGCTTATTACAGCAGTCAGGCACCCCTGAAGAGCTATTTTCACGCCCACAAAATGATTTTGTAGGCTATTTTATAGGTTCACCACCGATGAACATGATTAACCTTGACGTTCGCCAAGGTACGCTAGCAACCGATGCTCTGAGCTTGACTCAGCCATCACCGAGTGAGAGTAATGCCCTACTCTATCAACTGGGCATCAGGCCAGAGCATATCTCTTTGGTCGATCAGACGGCAGAAAACGTTGGTGTGGGCACCATCAAAAAAATTGAGCACCTAGGGGTTGATGGTATTGTGACGCTCGAATTAGCCGCCAATGTAGTCATTAAAGCGAAGACTCGCAAACACACGGCGATGTCTGTGGGCACAACAATGGGAATTAATGTGTGCCAAGACGATGCTCTTTTATACCTTGATGGCAGGCTCGCCACTTAGCATCTAGCTTGTCATAATATTTGTGCACCACTAAAGCGAGCCGCCTAAGGTGGTTTTTAAAGGGGCCTTAGTGAATCCCTTTCTGAGTCCTTGGTTATGACAGTGTTGCAAAAACAAGTTAGGCCCTCAATTCCTGAGGGCCTAGCTTTTTAATTATGCTAACGTTTTAATACCCCTTTGTTGGCTCAGTTGCGGCCCCTAGCAATGCCATAAGGCATCAGTATCTAGTTAAAAAAGTTATCAACCAGAGTTGATTACTGAGGTATAATGACTCCTCGATAAACTAATTCAAGACATTAAATGCAAAAAGCGTACGTCCTAGTGAAAACTAGTATTGTGTGTGTATAGTTGATTGTGTCAGAATAAAATGGAAATCAGAACAGTGACTGTAAATGACGATAGACAAGCATCACTATCCAATGACGAGCAGCAAAACCTTTCTCCTTTGAGGATTGCTGGCTGGGTTGGTGTAGTTGTTGCAACTCCATTTTTTGTGTGGGTGCCGCTTGGATTCACAAGTTTCATACCATCGATGATTGATGTCTTTGGTATTGTCGGAGTACGCATTCCTGCAGCGGTTACGATTGCTGGACTATTGTTAGCCGCAGTTGGATTTCACCGGATTGAATGAGGGCTAAACCGGGCCTTTAGTTGGACTAAAGTTAACTCAAAAAGTAAGGAAATTAGTATGTTCAAACTATCAGATTTTTTCATTATGCTGGCGGTTGCGGTGTCCTTTGCGGTATCTGGACTGCTCTGGTTCGAAGGTAAGCAGTTAGAAGGATTATTCACTGCAATATGGGTACCATCCATCCTAGCGTTTGGTATTTACTTCAAATTGTCTAGCCTGCTGGCAAGGAGAGACTAATCATGATTTCTGATAATTTACTCCCCATTGCCATGTTTGTGTTCGTTATCATGATGATCGGCCTGGTGTTAACTTTTATAGAATTTCGCTACGGTGAGCCGAAACGCCAACAGGATAAAGCTGACAGAGATGCTGGCGCCGTTGGCAAAGACAAAGCTTCCTAGCAGGCCCGTGCCTTAGTTTTGGGGCCTATTTCTAGCGTAATAAGGTTAAACTACCTCCCTATTGCGCTAGAAACTTTGCCCGCTCCCGGCTAAAGATCCAAAGTAATGCACCTATTTTTCTGCTCATGCTTATGGTTTTAGTACCCTGAATGCGCCTCCGATGTGCATCGCCTGGTTGCTTATCTGTATATCTATAGAAACCTACCCTTTGTAACCTGTGCTTAGTAACCCCCCCCCTTGGCAATTTGCCCCAATCGTTTGCCCCTAGGTTTAATAGCCAATGTCCGTTGATCAGATTTAAGCTGGTCACGATTGAGAGCGACCCATGGGTCGACTTGATATGGAGAGCTGCTAATGGTGGTAGAGTGTGGCATAAATTAACTGGCCAACTTGGGCCATAGCGGTAACATAAAAGCTTGGTTCACTTGAGGAGAAAAGATCACATGCAGCAACTGGCGAATCAATTATTCCATAAGACCATTCGACGCTGGGTGCCATTTTGGCGTGATGCCCAACCCCAATTTGATGCGCTAGAAAAATTATCACTTGATCCTGAATTAAATAACGCAGATGAAAAAGTGCTATTAACTTGGATGGATGCCTGCCTTAAAGATAATGGTGGCGAGGTAGCTGCCCGCTCTCGAGCAGCCGAACTAGGCCGACGTTTCTTAGATTTAAATGATGCGGGGCGAGTTCGTTTTTTGTGTTTGATGGCAGACAACTACTCTGTTGATGAGGAGCACCTGACTGCGGTGATTGAATCTTGGTTGAGTGCAGATTCAGATCAACGGGCCATGTTAGAGGCACAGCTTCGTAGCGCCCTCGAACCCCCTAGAATGAAATTACTGACCCAGTTCAACGAGCTTCCTCAAGGCGTAAAATTTTTAGTGGATATGCGCTCTGAACTGTTACGCTTGCGTCTTGAGCACCCTAACCTAGCACCCTTAGAGGTAGATTTAAAGCGTCTTTTAAGTGCGTGGTTTGATGTTGGTTTGTTGCAACTGGAAGAGATTAACTGGAGTTCTAGTGCAGAGCTGTTAGAGACATTGATTGCCTATGAGGCTGTGCATGCGATCCAAAGCTGGACTGATCTTAAAAACCGTCTCGATTCAGACCGTCGCTGTTTTGCCTTCTTTCATCCTAATATGCCAGACGAACCACTCATATTTGTGGAGGTTGCACTGGTCAAAGGCATGGCTAATAATGTTCAGGCACTGCTCGACGAGTTGGCACCATTAGAAGATATTCGCCTTGCAGATACAGCCATATTTTACTCGATCTCTAATGCGCAAAAAGGTCTCTCAGGCATCAGCTTTGGTAACTTTCTAATCAAGAGTGTGGTTAAAAAACTGCAGCAAGAATTTCCTCAACTCAAGCAGTTTGCGACGCTTTCACCCATCCCTGGTTTTTGTCGTTGGTTAGATAGTATGGATGCTGTTAAGGCGTCTGATTTATCGGGGGAGGACTCAATATCTGGCTCACCTGAGCAGCTACAAAAATTGGCAGCGCACTACCTTGTTGAACAAAAACAACAGCGCAATGACAAACATGCTCGAGACCCTGTGGCCCATTTTCACCTAAGTAATGGAGCTAAACTGGAACGACTTAATTGGATGGCAGACACGTCTGATAATGGGGTCAAGCAATCGGCAGGTATGATGGTTAACTATTTATATGAGTTACCCCACATCGAGAGCCGCAGTCAGAGTTACAGTGCTGACGGTAAGGTGGCTGTGTCGACTAGTATTGAAAAACAACTCACTCTATAACGGAATGCTGTTGGCAATGAGTTTGCCCTAGGGGCTTTCTAGCCTATCATTACTGAGCCCCCAAATGGCTAAAATTGAGCTGACACCAAGTTTGTAACTGCTCACACACAGCCTCTAGTAACTTGCTATGCTGGTGACTTTTACGCACCACAGCACTCCATTTGACGGGCATCCCGTGTTCAGTGACACGCAATGCCACTAACTGATGCTCATCAAGGTAGGGTTGCACAGCCCAGCGGCTTAAAATAGACCGCCCAAAGCCAGCCTTGACCATCTCGATAACAGCTTCTGTGTTGCCCGCTCTTAAGTAATTTAATGGCCTTCGACCTGCTGGACGCCACAGAAGTTCTTCCTCAAATCCCGTTTCATAAATGGTTGAATAAGTGATAAACGGGTCATCCAAAAAGTCTGCAGCAAGCATATAGCTCTGAGGGGCTGTGGGGTAGCCTAGGGCAGCTATAGCCAGTAGTTCATCATTAAAAAGAGAGAACACTTTAGTTCGGCTGGAACTCAGATTGCCGGCACTGATGGCAATATCTACATCGCCATCTAATACACTTCGTATCGGCACCTTGGTGGTATCAGTAATGAACTCAAAATATAAATTAGGCCATTGCTGTTGCAGTTGTTTTAAAAATAACGGCAGCCAACGATAGCTGTTATAGGCAAAAGTACCAATACGAACCACCTCACCAGGTGTTGCACCAAACTTTCCAATAAGGGTAGATTCAGCTAAACCCGCTTCCATAAGAATGGCATCCGCACTGGTGGCCAGCAGATCTCCTGCAGAAGTTAGCCTTAAACGCCTGCCCACACGAGCAAACAATTTAGTACCTAAGCGCCGCTCAGCCTCTGCGATTTGATGGCTTAAGGCGGGTTGGGTTAGCCCTAAGGCTTGGGCTGCAGCTGATACGGTGCCATGAATCCGAACCGCCTGCACCACTCGATAGTGGCTTAGTTGTAGACGTAACATATATCAAATAATTTCATGGTTAGTGCTTAAATTATTAATTATTCACTAAGGTGACAATACCCTATGATGACTTTTTATAGCAAGTCTATGGTGGATTAATGAGACGCTCTCGTGCTAATCGCGCGCAATCGACGCGTTCTAGTGGTGCTGTCAACCAAGCCCCCTCTAGACAAATGTGTAATCCATATGCGCCCATGGAGTTGATGGATGAATCTCAGCTAGATGACATTCATCAGGCTTCACTCAAGCTTTTATGTAAAGTGGGGATGGATTTTCAGTCACCAAGAGCGGTGGACATTTTACGTCGTGCCGGTGCCATGATTGATGCAGATGGACTTCGAGTTAGGTTTGATCCAGATTGGCTCATGCAGACCATTGCCACAACGCCTAAATCATTTGTGTTGCATGGACGTCGACCAGACCGTCATCTAACCATGGGAGGCAACTCAACGGCTTTTGCGATGGTAGCCAGCACACCTAATGTGTCAGATTTGGACAGAGGTCGTGTGGCTGGAAATTATGATGACTTTTGTAACTTATTACGCTTAGGTGAAAGCCTGAACAGTGTCCAATTGCAGGCTGGTTTTCCCGTAGAGCCTTGTGATGTGCCTGTCAATACTCGCCATCTTGTGGCGGGGGCGGCCATGGCGCGTCTGACGACTAAACCTATAGGGGGTTATGCCTTAGGCCGACAACGTATGCAGGATGTCATTGATATCGTGCGCATAGCTCGTGGCATTGATCATGCAACCTTGTTGCAACAGCCCTGCATGCATACAGTTGTGAATTCCAATTCACCATTAATTTATGATGGGGCCTTATTGGAAGGGGCCATTGTCATGGCCGAAAATAACCAACCCGTCATCTATACCCCCTTTACGCTTGCTGGGGCCATGGCACCCATCACCATGGCGGGTGCTTTAGTGCAGCAAAATGCAGAGTGTCTAGCAGGTTTAGCCTTTCATCAATGTGTTAACCCGGGAGCGCCTGCAATGTATGGTAGCTTTACCTCTAACGTAGATATGAAATCTGGCTCCCCTGCGTTTGGTACTCCAGAATACAGCCAAGCCACAATTGTGTCTGGTCAACTCGCACGCAAGTATGGCATTCCCTTACGTGCGTCTAACGCTACCGCCTCTAATGCCCCTGATGCGCAGGCTGCATATGAGTCCCAAATGTCTTTATGGGCTTGTATGTTAGGTCAAGTGAACTACGTTTTACATGGCTTAGGATGGCTTGAGGGAGGCTTATGTACTTCCTATGAAAAAATTATTCTTGATGCAGAAATGATTCAAATGCATCAAGCTTTTTTGCAGCCCATGGAGACTAATAGTGAGGCCTTAGCAGTTGATGCTATTGCAGAAGTGGGGCCTGGCAGTCACTTTTTTGCTTCACCCCATACCATGTCCCGATATGAGAAGGCGTTTTATTCCCCCTTATTATCCAATTGGTCTAACTTTGAAAACTGGCGTGATGCCGGAGCCGTAGATGCGACACAAAGGGCTAATAAAATTTGGAAGCAGATGTTACAAGATTATGAAGAGCCTAAATTGGAGTCTTCGATAGACGATGAACTGACCGACTTTGTGCAGTGGCGCATCCACGAGGGTGGAGCGGTGCCAGGGTCCTAACAAAAGGAAGTATCAGTATGAAGACTCATGTTCAAGTAGCTGTTATTGGCGGGGGCGTCGTGGGCTGCTCAGTACTTTATCACC
>Ga0129324_10003070_pt1 | contig 9981 bp, 11 predicted proteins | sample CPBDNA_7_FD_96879 | JGI IMG/M metagenome (GOLD analysis project Ga0129324, IMG submission 96879) | Freshwater to marine salinity gradient microbial communities from Chesapeake Bay, USA - CPBay_Spr_15_0.2_DNA | ecosystem: Environmental > Aquatic > Marine > Coastal | place: USA: Chesapeake Bay... | reverse complement strand
GATCCTAGTCGATGGAAAGATCTTGGAATTGCTTTAATAACATTATTTCAAGTATTAACTTTATCGAGCTGGGAAACGGTCATGCTACCGATGCAACAAATATATTGGTGGGCCTGGATTTATTTTTTTAGCTTTATTGTAATATGTGGAATTACCATGTTAAATTTGATCATTGCTATACTGGTTGATGTAGTGATTAATCAAAAAAAATTATAAGTTTTTTATAAAATCACAAAGAATATTATAATAATCAAACAACTCAGAAATTTTCATCTTTTCGTTTGATCGATGACCTTCATTTCCATCTCCAGGTCCAATATTAACAATATTAATTTTGTCATTAGCAAAATAACGACCATCACTCACACCAATACAAGATAAAAACCTTGGTTTAGTTTTCTTCACACTAAGGTAGGAATTATATAATTTATTTAAATAAATATTATTTTTGTTAGAAGAAAAACCATTCGTTCCAGTATCAAATAGTACTTTTGCTGTCGGATCGTATTTTTGAATAAACTGTTTTAATTCTTGAAAAGAAGAATCAACTTTTTCTTTTTTGGTAATACGTCGATCGATTTGGAAATAAGCATTAGATGGCACCACATTAACATTATGACCACCATTCATTAGGCCAATATTCATTGTGGATAGCTGATTATGAATATTAAATTTTTTTAAACTAATTCTATATTTGGTTTGTAAATTATAAATAATTTTGTTCGCTTTTTCTATTGCGTTAATTCCTTTATGTGGTTCACCTGCATGAGAAGTTTTTCCTTTGACATATACACTTGCCCAAAACACTCCTCTTTCTTCAACAATAAAATTATTATTCGTTGGAGCGCCTAAAATTAGGGTGTGGGGATTAATTAACTTTTTTTTTCGCAAATAAAAGCTACCATCTGGACCTAAATTTTCCTCATCGGTAACAAAAGTAAAAGATATTTTTTCTTTTAGGTTGGGAAATAAATTTTTTAATTGGGAAGCTAAATACATTTGAACTGCTGCACTACCTTTGCAGTTTACTGCACCTAACCCATGCAAATAATTCCCTTTTTTAGTAAGCGTAAAAGGATCTGTGATCCAATCTTTTTTATTTGGTTGAACTGTATCTATATGAGAATTAAAAACGATGGATTTTTGTTTTCCATTATAATTTTTTGCAATTAAACTAAGTTTATTTTTATGAGGTCCTTTTAAAGATACATTCAACTTAGCTCTCTTTAGATAATTAAAAATATATTTATTTAATTGTGTTGAGTTGCCTGGCGGATAAGAAGAATTAATTGCAACTAAATTTTTTAAAATTTTTATAATTTCTGACTTATCTTTATTATTCATAAAAAAGTTTTTGCGGATTTATTTTCGTCATAGTATCAATATCTTTCATTGTAAAGCCTAACTTTAAAACTTCATGAATAAAAATTTTCAAGCCATCAATGGGTCTTGGTAACACAGATACACCGCAGTCGCTGGACAAGATAACATTATTAGTTGTAGCGGCTTGTATTAGCTCGGATAATTTTTTTTTTTCTAATCCATGAATAATATGCTTTTCTCCATCGATATGGGTAAGAGGAATCTTGGTTGCTTCTGAGATAAAAAAATATGAGAATTCAAAAAAAACATTAGTTAGTGAATTAATTTCAACTAAAGTTTCTTTCTTCAAATGATTTGCGGGAACCAAAATTTTTGTAATACCGTGTTTTTTTGCAAGACCGATTAAATTTATAGTTTCCTCATCAGATAAATGACCTGTGTTTAAAACTAATTGATTGTGAGCAATAAGGTCTAGAATTGCTAACACATCCTTATTTACCTCTTTTGTATGATATAATGAAAAACAGTTAGCAATATATTCTTCATTTCTCTTTTCTTGCTTTGCAATAAATTGTGTATGATGAGTTGGAAAAGAAACAAATTTAAATACGCGGTCACAATCACCGTAAGAATATTTCATTAGTGCTTGCAAGTTGTCTGGATTAATGCCGCCTGCATAAGGCTCCATAATCAACCCCCCAAAAACCTTTACCTTAAAATCCTTACATACTGAATTTATGAGTGATGCATATCCCGAAGTGACGGAAAAATTATCCATCAATCCAATAGCCATCATTTTTTCTTTTTCCGCATCTTGTACCGCGTCATAAAGATTTAAGCTTCTTGCATTAATATGTGGACAACAGTGGATATGATTATCGTATCTACCTGTTAAATCTATTGCATCTAATTCCACAATTATTCTTTAATAATTTTCATCATAAAATCTTTGGTTCTTTGATTTTCGGGATGATTAAATAATTTTTCAGGACTATTCATTTCAATCACTTTACCCTTGTCCAGAAAAGCAACTTGATTAGATATTTCTTTAACAAATCCCATTTCATGAGAGACAATAAACATTGTCATGCCCTCTGAAGCTAAAATTTTAATTGTATTTAAAACCTCTTTCACTAGCTCTGGATCAAGAGCAGAAGTAACTTCGTCTAAAAGTAGAATTTCAGGTTTTAAGTTTAAAGCTCTAGCAATTGCAACTCGTTGCTGCTGACCGCCAGATAATTCATCTGGATACGCATGCATTTTATCTTTTAGGCCAACTTTTTCTAATAAAATTTTTGCACTTTCCTCAACTTCATGCTTGTCTCTTTTTTGTATTTTAATAGGCGCAATGCAAACATTATTTAGAATATTCATATTTTGAAATAAATTATATTGCTGGAATACAATAGCTAATTTACTTCTTGCAAATCTTAAATCATCCTTATTATCAAAATTAATTGTTCTATTTTGAATAACGACCTCTCCCTGAGTAGGTTTAATTAAACCAACTAATAATTTTAATAATGTACTTTTTCCTGAGCCTGAAGGACCAATTAAACTTACGATTTCACCTTTGTTTAATTGAATAGATAAATCATCAATTACTTTTAATGATCCATAGTTTGCACTAATGGATTTAATTTCTACCTGATGCAATTTTTCTCTCCATGTATTTTCCAAATCTATCTAGGGGAAATGATAAGATAAAGTAAAGTATTAAAATCGAACCAAACACTAATACCGGGGAAAATCCTTTGTTATTTAAAATTTTTCCAGCAAATGTTAATTCCATAACTCCAATTTGAGAAGCTAGAGCAGTATCTTTGATAAAGAGGATAAAAAATCCAAAAGCAGGTGGTAAAATCACTTTCCATGCTTGGGGAAAAATTACCTCTTTAAGAATTTGCAAATAAGAAAAATTCATCGCTTTTGCAGCATCCCATTGTGCCATATTGATTGATTCTATTCCGCTTCTTATTATTTCACCAATAAATGCCGTTGCGATTAAACAAACAGAAATTAATGCAATCACAAATAATGAGTCTGTGATTTGAAAAATCTGAAATACATAAAATATCAATAACAAAGTTACCAAAAATGGTATTCTTCTAAAAATTTCAGTAAAAAAAACAACAAAAATTCTTAAAGGCATCATCAATTTATTTTCTGATTTTCTAACAATGGCTAAAATTAATCCAAAGGCAAAACCAAAAATACAACCAAATAGAGTTAGCATTAAAGTAACTCCCATAGCTTTTAATAAAAAAATAATATTCCAGTACGTAAAAAAATTTGGAATTTCTTCTATAAGTCTTTCCATTATTGAATGATCCTCATTTTTGCTTTAAAAAAATATCGACCCATCACTGCTAAAAAAAAAGTAGCAATAAATGTAATCACAATATAAATTAAGGCAGTCACAGAAAATATCTCAACACTTCTAAAAGTTTCGGAGTTAATATTAAATGCTCTTCCTGTTAACTCTTCAACACCAAATATTGCTGCCATTGAAGTTCCAAGTGTCATTAAAATATAATGATTAGACAATGGAGGAAATAAAACTCTCATAATATGGGGGAAAATTACATATCTTACTTGCTGTACAATACTAAAATTCAAAGTTCGAGATGCATCTAACTCTTCTTGTCGAATGGATAAAAAACCAGCTCTTTGAATTTCGCACAAATATGCGGCAGCATTTAATGTCATTCCCAGCAAAACTGCATTAAACGGAGAGAGCATTATTCCAAACTCTGGTAATGCAAAAAATAAAAAATAAATTTGAACCAATTGAGGAGTGTTCGTAAAAAATGTTACATACACAACTGTAATTTTATCTAAAATGCCCAAGCTAAATGTTCTAATGGTAGCTAGAACTAATCCAAAAAAAAGTCCGCCAAAAAAAGATAGGACTGCAATTTGAAGACTTATGATAGCTCCATAAATTAGATAAGGAATAAATTCATATATCTGACTGTAAATTAAAGTATAGCCCATAAATAAAAACTAACCCTTTGAGTACAATCATCAAAGGGTTAGTTTATTTTTTATTAATTAAAAGTATGGAGTTGCTTGAACGCTGTGAACTTGGCCTATACCAAACCATTTTTTCCAAGTATCATCAACGAAACCATCTTTGTGCATTGTGTAAATAGCTACGTTTAGCCATTGTTGTAATGTTGAATTGCCTTTTTTAATTCCAATTCCGCAATACCAAGTATCAATAGCTTTTTCAACAACTTGCCAGCTAACTTTTTTATGAGTATTCATATGCTCACCAAGAAAGTCCACAACATCAACAATTGCATCATTTCTTCCTTGAGCAATAGATCTCATCGCATCTGGGTAGTTATCAAACAATGTTATCTTAGCATTAGGTAGATTTTTTTTTGCCCAATCTGCTGGCATTGTTCCTCTCACCTGAGCAAGTTTAACATCTGATTTATTCATATCCATAACTGCCTTAAATGGTTTTTTATCAGTTGTTACTGCACCAAATACCTCCGTATGCACAGGCAATGTGTAATCAATAATCATCTGTCTTTTGTAATTTCTAGTCATCGCACCCATAACAATATCAATTTTACCTGTTGATACGAATGGTATCCTGTCAGGCGATCCTACTTTTACCAATTCAAGTTTAACACCCAACATATCAGCTAATTTTTTTCCAATATCTGGATCAAAACCAACTAATTCATTTTTTTCATTATATTTAGCAAGTGGTGGCAGTCCAGGATTTACACCCATCTTTAGTACGCCCGACTTAACTATTTCGTCTAGAGATCTTGCTTCAACATTAGCTGTAATTAAAAAAAATGCTGTTAAAACAAGAAAAGTACTTTTTAATAATTTAATCATTTTTCCCCCTATTATTTTATTAATATAGTAGAGAGTATTATACGATTAGATCAAATTGCAATATTATTTTTTACTTAGCTGTCATGCGTTAAAAGAAGTAATATGGTATTGTTTATAAACAAAAAAAATTAATGAACAAAAACGTAAAAATAATCATTAACAATGAAGTTTATGAGGCAACCGAAGGTAGAAGTGTTGCCTTAGAATTGTTTTCTAAAAACTTCCATCATTTAAGAAATTCACCGAAATTGAAACAAAAAAGAGGTTTTTTTTGCATGATAGGTTCATGTCAGGAGTGTTTAATTACCATTGATGATAAAAAAATGCTGGCCTGCACCACTAAAATTAAAGAAGGAATGAAAATTGAACTTTATGAATAATCCAGGAAAAATAAAGGAATTTGATGTTGCAATTATTGGCGCGGGGCCAAGCGGTGTTGCAGCGGCTATCAAATTAGCAAAATCAAATTTAACAATTTTGCTGATCGATAGCAATGAACAAGTTGGAGGTCAGATTTACAAAGCCACGCCGAAAGAGATAGCAAAAAAAATTTTGATTAAAGAACACGATATACAACTCAATTTTCAAAATGAGATTTTTAAATATAAAAATTTAAATTATCAACCTAATTTTACAGTTTGGCAAATATCTGAAAATTTTCGAATTGATGCTTTTAATAACGATACAACCAAGACATGGTATGCGAAAAAAATTATAGTAGCAAATGGAACTCATGAAAGAGTAATACCGTTTAAGGGTTGGACTGAACCCGGGGTAATTGGACTTGCGGCCTCTACTATAATTTTTAAATCACAACAAATATTACCTGGGAAAAAAATTATATTAGCAGGTTCGGGTCCACTGTTATTAGCAAGTGCAAATTATGCATTAAAATTAGGAGCGGAAATTATTGGAATTATTGATTTGAAAAGTAAAATTGAGTGGATCAAAATACTACCCAATCTATTTTACAATAAAAAACTAATGCTTGATGGTTTTTTATGGTTAACAAAAATTATCTTAAAAAAAATTCCTATTTATTCCTCTTCAATTATCCAATCTGCAAATAGAATAAACTCTGATACTTTAGAAATACAAGTCTCCCACCTAACATCAAAAAAAATTACTAATTTACAATCAAATATCTTATGTGTGGGTTATGGTCTAATACCTCAAATTGATTTTAGTAAATTACTGAATGCTAAGCATATTTATAATCAAGATTTAGGCGGATGGATTCCAGAATTAACTCCATACTATGAAACTTCTATTAAAGATTTTTATCAAGTTGGAGATGCATCTGGAATAATGGGTGCTATACCAGCTTATACAAAGGGCAACATTGCTGCTCTAAAAATTCTTTTTGATTTGAATAAAGTCGGTGGAGAAGATTTTGAAAAACAAACCAAAACATATTTTAATCAAATTAATCAATATAAAGTTTTTGCAAAAGGGATAGCAACCATAAGTAATCCTCCTTCAGATTTGTATGAATTAATTGATCCAAGCGAAGTAATATGTAGATGTGAAGATGTAACTAAAAAAGAGATCATAGATGCCACAAATTTAGGTGCAAAAAATATTAATCAATTAAAATCTTGGACTAGGTGTGGGATGGGACCTTGTCAGGGTCGAACTTGTGGAGAAACTGCAAGTCATATCATGGCAAGAACAGCAAAAATACAGACAGAAGATACTGGATACTTAACTGGACGAGCTCCTGTTAGACCTGTGCCACTTCATTTGGCTGTGGGAGAGTATGATTATGACAAAATTACTAAAATTGAGGCAGCACCATTATGAGTCATTATGACATTTGCATTATTGGAGCTGGCATTATGGGATCAACTACTGCACTGTTTCAAGCTAGGAGCGGGAAAAAAGTTCTTCTCCTAGATAAATCAGAAATTTTTAGATCAGCCTCTGGTGTTAATGCTGGAACTTTGACAATGCACATGACACGCGCCCAATTAATCCCCTACTCTTTAAAAGGTTGGGAAATGTGGATGACTACAGAAAAATGGCTATCTAAAAACATTGAAGTAAAACAACAGCAAGGACTGTGCCTTGCATTTAATGATCAAGAAGAAGAATTATTGATTGAACGATCTAAAAAAAGAAAAGAAATGGGAGCCCCTATTCAAATTTTATCAAAATCAGAAGCATTGAAAAAAGAAAATTCAATAACACATAAAATTAAATGTGCAGCTTATTGTGAATTAGATGGCTATGTTCAAGCTAATCAAACAGGTAAGGCTTATAAAGAAGCGTTGGATCAATCCAGTATTGAAGTTCAAGAGCATAGTCAGGTGGTAAATATTAAAAAAGATGAATTATTTGAGATTACTTTTTTCAAACAAAATGAAAAAAAAATAATTAGATCAAAACAATTAATTATTGCTGCAGGAGTTTGGACGAGTCAGCTTTTGAAAATGCTAGGTGTAATCATTGAACTTAAATGTTTACCGCAACAATTAATTATAACTGAAAGAAATGCAAAATTATTAAATAGTGTAATTACAGTGGCTAATGGAAAGTTATCATTAAAACAATTTGAAAACGGAACAACACTTATTGGCGGTGGGTGGCCAGGTAAAGGAAATATTAACGAACAGTACAGTTCAACAACCCCTGAAAATTTAATTGGTAATCTTAGACTTGCATGCTACGCCATTCCAGAGCTAAAAAAAAATAGAGCAGCCAGAGTTTGGCTTGGGTTAGAAGCTGAAACAACCGACGCAATGCCAATTATTGGCGAAGTACCGAATATAAAAAATTTATATGTTATCGCATCTGTCCATTCGGGATATACCAGTGGCCCTTACATGGGATATTTACTATCAAGATTTATCAATGAAGAAGATGTTAATTTAAACTTATTTAATATTAAAAGACTGCTACCTGAATATGCATAATAAATTTAAAGGCTTGTATGCAGCTAATATTGTTCCTTTAAATAAGGATAGATCAATAAATTATACTGAATTAAAAAATCATATTAAAGATCTTCTTGAGCAGGGTATTAATAACTTTCTAGTAAATGGCCACGCTGGTGAAAATTTTACATTGGCATTAGAGGAGCAGGTTAAAATACTACAAACCATCAGAGGTATTATAAAAAAAAATAATCTCATTATTAGTGGACTTAATTTTGAAAGTGTCACTGATGGACTAAAATATTCTAAGCTTTTTCAAAAAAATGGCGCAGATGCTTTATTAATTTTCCCCCCTAATTCATGGAGTCTTTCAAGAGATGAGCAAACAATAGTTAATCAACATCAAATCATAGCAAACCATATTAAAATTCCATTATTTTTTTATCAATCATCAATTTACTCTCATGGTCTAAATTATAGTAACAAAATCCATTCGAAATTAATAAAAAAAAAAAATATCATTGGTGTAAAAGAAGGTAGCTGGAATTCAAAAAGTTATATTAAAAATTTTAATTTTTTAAAAAAACAAAAGAAAAATTTTTTAGTAATGGCTTCTGGTGATGAACATTTATACGATGGTTTTAAATACGGAAGTGATGGTAGCATGGTAAGTTTAGCAATCTTAATGCCTAAACAAATCAATCAAATGATTAAATTGATCCATAATAAAAAATTTAAAGAAGCCAAAAAATTGGATTTGCAAATCTTATCACTTGCTAAAATTATTTATGGCAACCATCCTGGTTCACATGCTACCGCAAGATTAAAATATTGTTTAAAGCTTCAAAAAAAAATTAGCCATGACTTGACTAGATCTATAATCAAAATATCTGATTATGATAAAAAAATATTAAAAAAAACATTAAAAAAACTAAAACTTATTGATTAGTTTTAAGCTCTAATTTTAAAAATAAGTAGCCAAAGATAATAATTAAAATTGACCCTACAATCATAAATGAATTTAATTCTTGATTAAAAAAAAATACGTTTGATACATTGGCCCAAACTAATTGGGAATACTGAATATTAGAAACTAACGACAAATTAGAAAATTTAATAGCTAAAATTAATAATAAGTGTGAAACTAAGCCTAATGTTCCAAGTAATATTAATTGTGGCAGATAGGATGAGCTTAAAGCACTACCATCTAAAAAAATTACCGCTGTGAAAATTACGCCACCCAAAATCCCGCTATAAAATAAATCTGTAAAAGGCTCATTATTTTTTGCAATTTTTTTGGTAAAAAATTGATATAAAGCAAATGTCAAAGCCATTGCCAGCGGAATTACAAAAAAAATATTTATATTTTTATTAAAGACCTCAAGTGCAAATAATACAGATAAAAAGCTTAAAAACATTAAAATTTTTCCTCTAAAGGACATGCGGTCATTTAAATACGTCTGAGAAAATAGAACCAAAAAAAAAGGTGATAGAAAAAAAATTACATATACATCTGTAATATTTAAAAATTTTAAAGATAAATACATAAGTACTGTTGAAATGATCATTAGCAATGACCGCAATATTTGAAAATTAAAATTTTTTTTTAAATTAACTTTAATTTTAAATGCAAATATAATTAATAAAGTTAAGAGCAAATGAAAAAAATATCTACCCCATACAATTTCTTGTATTGGCAAATAATTGGATAAATATTTTGCATAAGAGTCCATCATTACTAAAAAAAAATAAGCAGAGAGGGCTAATACAAATCCTAAAAATTTTGAATATAATACTTTAGTCATTTTCCTAAACTTATTTTAGTTTAAATTTTAACTTGTATATATTGTAATTAATTGAATAAAAGATTTGGTAACCAAGTTACAACATTAGGAAAAAAGGTAATAAATATTATAAAAAG
>Ga0129324_10003068_pt1 | contig 9983 bp, 8 predicted proteins | sample CPBDNA_7_FD_96879 | JGI IMG/M metagenome (GOLD analysis project Ga0129324, IMG submission 96879) | Freshwater to marine salinity gradient microbial communities from Chesapeake Bay, USA - CPBay_Spr_15_0.2_DNA | ecosystem: Environmental > Aquatic > Marine > Coastal | place: USA: Chesapeake Bay... | reverse complement strand
CGGCGCCTTCTTGGTGCACTTCGATGCTGGCGGCGATGGACTGCAAACGTATGACGGGCGCGAGACGGCACCGGACTCCGTTGCCGGTGATCATTTCTTAGACGCCGATGGAAACCCGATCCCCTGGCCGGACGCCGCGTTCGGTGGCCGTGGCATCGGCGTGCCAGGCTTAGTCCGCATGTTGGGCTTGGCGCACGCCCGGCATGGCGTGCTGCCATGGTCAAAACTCTTCGAGCCGGCAATACAGCTGGCGAAGGATGGATTTGAGGTTTCCCCCCGCCTCGCCGGCTTGCTGGCGAAAGATACGGAAATGCTTGGTGTGCCGACGTCCGCTAATTATTTTTATCCGAATGACCGTGCCCTCGAAGCCGGAGATACGCTGAAAAACCCGGCCCTCGCTAAAACGCTCCGCGCGATTGCGGATATCGGTCCTGCAGCATTCTACGCGGGTCCGATTGCCGCTGAAATCGCCAATGCAGTGCGCAACACCGGGCCCAATCCATCGCCGATGACCGTCACCGACATCAACGACTATCAAGCGAAGCAGCGTCCGGCCGTATGTGCGGCATTCATGCGTTATCGCGTCTGCGGTATGGGCCCGCCATCGTCCGGCGGTATCTTGGTGGCGCAAATATTGGGGATTCTTGATCATTTTGAGATCGAAAAAATGCCGCCGTTTTCCCTGCAATCTGTGCATTTATTGGCAGAAGCCAGCCGTCTCGCCTTCGCAGACCGGGCGCTCTACGTCGCCGACGACGATGTCGTACCGGTGCCGACCTCAGGCCTCGTGCACCCGGATTACCTGACCGAGCGTTCCCGTCTGATCGACGAAAAACAAACCATGCCCACGGTCACACCCGGCCGCGCCGGACAGGTCGTATGGGATTGGTCACCGGCCCCGGATGCGCTGAAAGGTCTCTCCACCACACACATGTCGGTGCACGATAAATACCGCAACACACTATCGATGACGGCCTCGATTGAGCGTGCGTTCGGCTCGAAAGTTATGACGCAGGGCTTTTTGCTAAACAACCAGCTGACAGACTTTTCGTTTAGCCCCAGAAAAGATGGCAAGCCCGTCGCCAATGCGCCCGGCCCAGCTAAGCGACCGCGCAGCACAATGTCGCCAACCTTGGTGTTTGATGAAACCGGCAGAGTGGTCTTGGCAATTGGCTCACCCGGGGGCTCTCGCATCGCAGGCTACACCGTGAAAGCAATCTTAGGCGTACTGGCATGGAATATGGACATCGCCGACGCCATCGCCGCCCCCAATGTGGTCAGCCGAGGTGGCCCGGTGGAAATCGAAATCGGCACACCGCTTGAAGACCTCAAGCCTGAGCTGGAAGCGATGGGGCATACCGTCAGCCTGCGCACCATGACAAGTGGCCTGCACGGCATCCATATAACGGAGAACGGCATGGTCGGGGGCGCAGACCCCAGGCGCGAAGGCGTCGTGCTGGGGAAGTAAGTTCCGGTTTAGGCGACCTTGTTCGTATCACCCCTGGCAAGGGCCACCGGATGCGGTGATATGTCACTTGGAATGATAATGCGAAAAGCGGTGCCATCCGGGCCGCTGTACAAAAGCGAAATATCTCCTCCGTGCGCGCTGACGACGTCACGCACAATCACGAGGCCCAAGCCGGTGCCGCCTTTACGGCTGGAACCGGCAAACGGCTTGAATAGGTTTTCCCGCGCTTTGTCGGACAAACCCGGGCCGTTGTCGGCGATTTCAATCACGATTCGGTCGTCGCTGATTTCCGCAGACACGGTCAATTTATCACTGCCCGCCTTGATCGCGTTGTCACAGACGTTGTGCAGAGCGCGCAGCAGGTGCCGCCGATCTGCGACGATCTCGGCATCCGGGTCCACGTCGATCTCCCAAACCACGCGGGTCTGGCCACCAGATGATTCCAGGTTGGCTTCCGTCTCTTCGATCAAATCCCGAAGACAGAACGATCTTGGGCGCAATGCCAACACATCCTCGGATGCGTAGTTTAACGTTTGGCTGCAAAGGTCAATGGCCCGGTCAATCGCCTTCATCAGGCGCGGCGTGACGCGTTTGACCTCGGGATCTTCAATATATTGCAGCTTGTCCGAGACTAAGACCGCCGTCGCCAGAGTATTGCGCAGATCATGATTGATCTTGGCAACAGCCGCGCCCAACGCTGCCAAACGGTTTTTCTGTTTCAAGGCCCCATGCACTTGGCGCTGCATTTCGGCCAGTTCCATCTGGGCTGTACCGATTTCATCACTGCGCGGCATCGGTTTGAGGATCCGCGTTTCATCTTCGGGATTTTCCCGAAAACGTGCCATCCCTGCCGCCATACGACGGATGGGTCGCACGATCAGCCATTGCAGCGACACGAACACCAAGGCCGCAGTGATTAACGAAATAAATAGCGACAGGGTGAAAATGCGCCACGAAAAATCAAGCATCGCCGTGCGTAGGCCTGTTTCATCGAACAACACCTCGACCGTCGCATCCGGGTCGTTGCCCGGCATACCAACCGCACGGATCACGCGGGACTCCGTCTGCCCGAGGGTATCGAACGCCTCCATGATCAAACTCCAGAAAGATTCTGTGCGTAAATCGACCATTAGGTCGACCGCCGGCGGCATATCACCGGCCGACATCAACATGCGCCGGGTCGGCGTATTTAAGATGATCGCCAACGCATCGGTCTGTTGGAGCAGCTTGTTTTCCAAGTCCTGATTGAGCTCGGTTTCGGGCAATGAATTCAGTGCGAGCATAGAAAGATACGCACGATCAATGCGGTCTTCGATCAATGTTTTGCGATATCTCGCCACCGACGGCGTCCAGATCAGCACCTCGGCCAGCATCACGAACGCCACTGTCAGCAATAACAATCGGGACGACAGATTACGAAATCGTCCGGGAGACGTATCCGGCGTGACAGCGCTGTCGCTCATCCGAATTTCGCCAAGAACCGCACGATTTTGCGTGTCCGCTCGGAAAACAGCGACGGCGTATAGTAACTACCGGCCGCTCGCTTGTTGACCTCGCCCAACGTCGGATAGGGCGCGACCATCGTCGCAATGCCCCCGATCTTAATCTTTTGCGACATCGCCAGCACCCAGGTCTGGATCAGCTCACCCGCCTGCGGCCCGGCAATGCCACAGCCCAAGATCACCCCTTTTTTCGTGGTAATGGCTTTGACCATGCCTTCTGTTTCGCCCTCGGCCTGGGCGCGGTCGTTTTCGTGATAGGGCCAGCGCAGCACGCGAATGCTGTCGCCGTATTGCTTCTTAGCCGACGCCTCATCGAGGCCAACCTGTGCCAATTCAGGTGCCGTGTACGTTACCCAAGGAACACTTGAATGATCAGCTTTCGCCGGCATCCGAAACAGCGCGTTCTTAATCACAACGCCTGCGTGATAGCCCGCCACATGGGTAAACTGCAGCCCGCCGGCGACGTCGCCGATGGCAAAGATTTTCTTATTGGACGTTCGCATCCGGGCATCGACATCGATACCTTTTGGTGAATACACAACGCTGGCCGCTTCAAGGTTGAGCCCGCCCACGTTGGCGCGCCGTCCGGTCGCCACCAATAGATGTGAGCCTTCGACTCGCTCTTCCCCAGCATCGCCTTCGAGGACCACAGCCAAGCCATCGCCGGCCTTTTCAACCCGTGCAATCTTCACGCCTTCGCGGATATCCAAACCGTCCGCGTCCAATTGCTTGCGAACGACGGCGACCAGTTCCGGGTCATCTTTTGGCATGATTGAAAACAGTTCAAGCACCGTGACCTTTGCGCCTAAGTGGCGGTGTGCCTGGGCAAGCTCGATACCGATGGGACCGCCGCCGATGACGATCAGATGTTCTGGCAGTGTGTCCGTATAGAAAACAGTTTCGTTGGTATAGAACGGCACCTCGTCCAGGCCCGGGATCGGCGGCACGAAGGCGGACGAGCCGGTGGCGATGACAAAGCGGCGCGCTTTGATCTGCGTGTCGCCGGCCTCAATCGTATCGTTACTAACAAATCGCCCCGCCTGTTCGATGACATGGACACCAAGCCCGGTGAAGCGTTCGACAGAATCATTCGGCGCGATCGCACCGATGGTGCCATGAATGTGCTTAAACACGCCTTTTGCATCAATTTTCGGCGCGCCGGATTGAACCCCGAAACGCCCTGCATGACGGATCGCCTGAGCGGCATGACCTGCTGCCAGCATCGCTTTCGAGGGCACACACCCGTAGTTCAAACAATCGCCACCCATCTTGCCTTTTTCCAACAAAACGGTGGGTGCGCCCATCTGCGCAGCCCCTGCTGCCACCGAAAGCCCGCCCGAGCCGCCGCCGATCACACAAATATCGGTGTCTATTTTGCTCGTCATGATTTTATACCCCTGTCGCCCGTTTTTTTTGCGCGCAGCCGCTTATGAATGACGGGGATCAACGACAATGCCGCCAACCCTAAAATTGGCCCCAAAACAGAGGGTTGGAAAATAATGCCAAGATCAGGTGTGCCGCCCTGTGCGAAAACGGCACCCAAACCATTACCGACACTGGCGTACACCAACGAGCCCGGCATAATGCCGAAAAACGTACCTATAACATAAGTGCGCAACGTAACCCCTAAGAACGCCGGCACCAGGTTCACCAACCAAAATGGAAACACCGGCACGAGGCGCAGCACAAACATGTAGCTCAGCGCATTTTCATTGAAGCCCTCTTCCATTTTGCGGACCGCGTTGCCGGCCTTGGCCCGGAAAAAATCAGCCAGCGCATAACGTGCGATCAAGAAAATTGCCGTCGCACCGAAGGTCGCGCCAACCACCACATACAACCCACCGATCCAGGTGCCGAAAACAAATCCGCCGGCCAATGTTGCCCATACTGCACCCGGCAACGACAACGCCACCATGACGCAATAGCCGACAATAAAGATGGCGGCGGCGAGAACCCGATTATCTGCCGTCCAGGAAATCAGAAATTCCCGATGATCGCTGAGCGCTTGAAACGACAAATATCGGTCCAGATCAAAGAAGAAAAACGCGGCGATCCCCATCGCAATCACGAAAATCGGCAAAACACGCATCCACAAAGGCTTATGCGCCTTGGTTTGCGATGTCGTACCGTCCTGCAGGCGATCACTTTCCGGGTCGCTCATATGTCTTCTCCAGAGGCAAATATAGCCAATATCGGGCCTGGGCACAGCAACGTTACCGCCCACAGAATAAGAGCATTTTCGCGATCCTATGACCGGCTGCAACCAACGATCTGATGACGGCGGCTCAAGTTCACGTGAACGTCCGCCCCGTTTAGACGCCTAACGGATACGTCAGCACGAAAAAAGCGGCGTCCTAATTCGCTTTGGGCCGTTGACTTGCGGCGATGCACCTCGTATACAGCGGGCGATTTCCAAAGGAGAAGTTCCGTGAAACGCACGTATCAGCCAAGTAAGCTTGTTCGCAAGCGCCGTCACGGCTTCCGCCATCGTATGGCGACGGTCGGCGGTCGACGCGTCCTTACCAACCGTCGCAGCAAGGGCCGCAAACGCCTGTCCGCTTAAGGCGTGGCGGTCCCCCCGCGCCGCATGTCTCTACATGACCCAAATATTTGCGTAAATCGCATCAAGCGCCGTCGAGATTTCTTGGCGGCGGCTGGCGGTAAACGTAAATGGGCAACTCCGGGTATGGTGGTGCAGGTTCGCACCCGACGCCCCGGCGAAGACGGTGCAAGTATGGTGCGAGTCGGCTTTACAACCAGCCGCAAAATCGGCAATGCCGTACAGCGCAACCGCGCTCGGCGCAGATTGCGCGCATGTGTCGATGATGTTCTGCCGGGCCGTGTTAAGCCCGGCCTCGATATCGTCGTGATTGGTCGTCTCGGCACACGAGATCGGCCTTTTTCGGCGCTCAAAGACGATTTTGTTCAATGTTTGAAAAAGCTGGATGCCCTAGACAATGGTGAGCATGGCACGCAAGGGTTCACGTCGTGAAGCGCGCTGATCTCGCGGCATGGCCGTTGCGCGCGCTGATTGCCGTCTATCGTTATGGCATTTCGCCTTTTATGGCCGGCAGTTGCCGGTTCCATCCCAGTTGTTCGAACTATGCCGACGAGGCCCTGGCCACACACGGCGTGCTTAAGGGTGGTTTTTTGGGCTTTAAACGCATTTGCCGTTGCCATCCGTGGGGTGGTGCTGGATACGATCCGGTACCTGCGGTACAAACGCACGTCCCGGCGGACGATATACAAGGAAGCAAGGAACTCCCATGATCGACAATAAAAACATGATCCTGGCCATCGTGATCTCGATCGCGATTTTAGTGGGGTTTGAGACCTTCTTCCGTAAAGATCCGCCACCGCCGCAACCCCAGCAACAGGCGGCCACCACCGCGCAGCCAGGCAGCACCGCAACACCCAACGTGAACGCACCGACAGCATCAGGCACACCGGTTATTCCGGGCGCAGCCAACATGCCACAAGCCAGCGCAAAGGTGCTCGCCGAGTCCCGCGCACAGGCGCTCGCAACGAGCCCGCGTGTGCGCATTGATGCACCACGTCTGCACGGCTCGATCTCGCTTGTCGGCGGGGTGATCGATGATCTTACACTGATCGACTATCACGAGACAGTTGATCCAACGAGCGCAGAAATCGTCGTGCTATCGCCGCGCGGCGCCGCAGGTGCATACTTTGCCGGCTACGGTTGGACCGTTGCTGAAGGCCAGCCGATGCCGGGCCTGGACACCGTTTGGACCGCAGACCGCCAGACCTTACGGGCCGACTCGCCGGTGACGCTGAGCTGGGACAACGGCAACGGCCTTGTCTTTAAGCGGACCATCAGCATCGACAAAAACTACATGTTCACCATTGACCAGCGAGTCGAAAATTCAACCAACGCGCCAGTAACACTGTATCCTTATGGGTTGATCAGTCGATACGGCACGCCGGAAACGACAGGCTTTTACATCCTGCATGAAGGTCTGCTGGGCGTTGTTGAAGGCGCCCTGAAAGAAATCGATTACTCCGACCTACAAGACGAGCCCGCTGGCATTTCGACCGAAACTACCGGCGGCTGGCTCGGCATCACCGACAAATATTGGCTGACCAGCTTGATCCCGAACCAACAAGACGCCGTACAGACGCGGTTTTTGCATCGCAAAGAAGGTTTGGTCGACGTGTATCAATCTGATTATCTGGGCGCGCCGGTCGTGATCGGCGCAAACGGCGGTAGCGGCACGACTCAAAGCCACTTCTTCGCCGGTGCCAAAGAGGTCAACCTGTTGGACGGCTACGCTGAGCAACTCGGCATCATCAACTTCGACCTGGCGATTGATTTTGGCTGGTTCTACTTTTTGACCAAGCCGATCTTCCTCGCCCTCCTGTGGATCAACAACCACATCGGCAACCTAGGCGTATCGATCCTGGCGCTGACCGTTTTGATTAAGCTCGTATTCTTCCCGCTCGCCAACAAATCCTATGTGGCGATGAGCAAAATGAAGAAGCTGCAGCCGGAAATGACCAAACTGCGCGAGCGGTATTCGGAAGATAAAGTCAAACTGAACCAAGAAATGATGGGCCTTTATAAGAAAGAAAAGGTCAATCCCGCCTCGGGGTGTTTGCCGATTCTGGTCCAAATACCGGTATTCTTCGCACTTTATAAAGTGTTGTTCGTAACCATCGAAATGCGCCACGCACCGTTTTTTGGTTGGATTCAAGATTTGTCCGCGCCCGACCCGACCTCTTTGTTCAACCTGTTCGGTCTGATTCCATGGACTCCGCCGGAGTTCCTACTAATCGGCGTCTGGCCATTGATCATGGGCATTTCGATGTATCTTCAGCAAAAACTGAACCCGCAACCTGCGGATCCAATTCAGGCGAAGATCTTCTTATTCATGCCGCTGTTCTTTATGTTCTTGCTGGCGCGTTTCCCGGCCGGTCTGGTGATTTACTGGGCTTGGAACAACACGCTGTCGATTGCGCAGCAATGGGTGATCATGCGTCGGATGGGCATCAAAGCGAAAGACGCCCTTAACTAACGAGCATTAACGCTGCGCCTTAACCCTTCGGGAACGCAAGCTATGGATCCAGAGATCATTGACGACGGAGCGGCTACGCCGGACCCCGTCGAGCTTGAGGCCGGGCGCAAACTTTTTGCCGCCGAGACAACATTTCTGTTGGGCGTAAAGTCGCTCTCGCAGATTCCGACGGGTGATATGCCGGAAGTGGCATTCGCCGGACGTTCGAACGTCGGCAAATCGAGCTTGTTGAACGCACTGACTAACCGCAAGAACATCGCACGCACATCGAATACGCCGGGCCGCACGCGGGAAGTAAATTTTTTCTCGGTCGGCGATCGCTTGATGCTTGCCGATTTGCCGGGCTACGGCTTTGCACGGGCACCAAAATCCGAAGTTGCCGGTTGGACCAACCTGATCGAGCAATATCTACGCGGCCGCGTCACACTAAGACGGTGTTGCTTGCTGATCGATTCCCGCCACGGCATCAAAGAGTCCGACCGCACCGCGATGGCGCTGATGGATCAAGCCGCACAAAGCTACCAGCTGGTCCTAACCAAGTGCGATAAAATTAGTGCTTCTGCGTTGAGCGCGCTCAAGGAAAAAACCCACGCTGAGCTCAAAACTCATACTGCCGCCTACCCCACAATCTATGAGACCAGTTCCAAAGACGGCGACGGGATTAATGTGCTGCGCGCATCCTTGGCATCTTTGGCATTGCCCGCCGGATCCAGCCAAGACGATACAAACCCGTCAAATTAATAGCCTTTTTACAAACCATCCGCTAACGTCCCCGCCATGACAAAAACCCATGATGAAAATCGCGAGGCCAACCTCGCAAAAGCCTCAGTTCTCTCGGAAGCGCTGCCGTATATGCGTCGCTTCACCGGACGTACTGTCGTGGTTAAATTCGGCGGCCATGCGATGGGTGACCAAACGCTGTTCGACCTGTTTGCGCGCGACATGGTGTTGCTGCGCCAAGTCGGCATCCGCCCCATTGTCGTCCACGGTGGCGGTCCGCAAATCGGCGCGATGCTGGAAAAATTGCAAATCAAATCGGAATTTATCGACGGCCTTCGTGTCACCGATGAAGCGACCATTGATGTCGTCGAGATGGTGCTTTCGGGGTCGATCAACAAACGGATTGTGTCTGAGATTACCAAAGCGGGTGGTATGGCGGTCGGTTTGTCGGGCAAAGACGGCGGTCTTATCCGGGCCGAGCGTCTGACCCGCACCAAACGCGACCCAGACAGCAATATCGAACGTGTGATCGATCTCGGCTTGGTCGGTCAGCCAAAAGCCATAGCACCGCACGTGCTCGATGCCTTCGAGGACAGCGACGTGATTCCGGTCATCGCACCAATTGGCGTTGGACCAGACGGCGAGACCTTGAACATCAATGCCGACACCGCGGCAGGTGCGATCGCGGCGGCAACGCGCGCTGCGCGGATGTACATGCTGACCGATGTCGAAGGCGTGCTGGATGCGGATAAAAACCTGATTTCGGAGCTCAAAGTCTCGGAAGCGCAGAGCGCCATTGAGACAGGCGTGATCAGCGGCGGCATGATCCCAAAGATCGAAACCTGCATCGAGGCCATTCAGGGTGGTGTCGACGGGGCTGCCATTCTCGACGGCAGGATCGCACATACGGTGCTGGTGGAATTGTTTACCGCCGGCGGTGCGGGCACGTTAATTACGCGCGGTTAACCCACTTACAGATCGCGAATAAAATCAATCTGCCAGGCCATATCCTGATCGCTGAGAGGACTTTACCCGCAACGCCCCGTAAAATCTCTCCAGGTGGGATCGCAGCCAGCTTTTGCTGAATAATTTCAGCCGTCTTCGGGGTGTAACCCGCCTGCCAAGCCAATGCGACACACTGTCAACGCCGGAGCAAAAACACACCATTGGCCGGAGTAAAAATACACCACTTAATGTTTAGCAACACTCGGTGTTTCGGGTTGTCCCGGTAGTCCATAGGAGGGACCCGCGCTGCTTCGT
>Ga0129324_10003067_pt1 | contig 9983 bp, 10 predicted proteins | sample CPBDNA_7_FD_96879 | JGI IMG/M metagenome (GOLD analysis project Ga0129324, IMG submission 96879) | Freshwater to marine salinity gradient microbial communities from Chesapeake Bay, USA - CPBay_Spr_15_0.2_DNA | ecosystem: Environmental > Aquatic > Marine > Coastal | place: USA: Chesapeake Bay... | reverse complement strand
ATTCCAATAAAAATCTGGTAATTTTCTGTTAGCTTCAAAAAAATTTTGATTTGCATATTCAGGCATCTTTAACCAATAGATCCCTCTTACATATTCACGCCAGCCAATAATTTGACGAATAAATCCTTCTACCGCATTAAGGGGTGAATTTCCTTTATAGTATGCAGACTCTGCTGCTTCAACACATTCCATAGGAAGTAATAAACCACAATTCAAATAAAAACTAATATGAGAGTGATACATCCAAGGTTCTCCTTGAATCATTGCATCCTGATAATCACCAAAATATGGTAATCTCTCTTCTATAAATAGATCTAGAACCTTTAACGCATCGGCGCGAGTAACAGCAAAATAAAATGGCTCTATATCACCAAAATGATTATCAAATCTTTTAGCAACTAAAGAAATAACCTCCTGCACTATATCGTTAACCTTAACATTATAAGGAGGCGGTATAGTAAGCCCTTCTTTTGGTGGTTTGCGGTTCTCAGAGTCATAGTTCCATTGCCCACCGATAGGAACCTCACCTTGCATTAAGATAGAATATTTTTTTCGCATTTCACGATAAAAATATTCCATACGGAGCTGTTTACGACCTTTAGACCAACATGCAAATTCATCAGGAGTGCATAAAAAACGGTTATCTTCTCTAATTTCTAGGTGAATATTAAGTTCTTTTTCTAAAGAATATATATCCTGAAGCACCCGATATTCACCAGGATAAGTCATAATTACATGGTTAAAATTATGTTTTTTCAGAATACGCTTTAATTCAGCTGAAAATGATCCTGTATTATGTGAATCATTCAATTTTGTATATTCAACTTTATAACCTTTATGTTCTAGTGTTTGTGCAAAGTGCCTCATCGCTGAAAAAATGAACGCAATCTTTTTTTTATGATGTTTAACATAAGTTGCCTCGTTTATAACCTCACATATCAAAATAATATCTGTGCATGAATTATATCCTTTAAGACTTGATATAGATTCTGAAAGTTGGTCTCCTAAAATAATTCTTATATTGCTCATGAGTGATAATATTTTAAAGGTTAAAAATTCATAAATTATGTTTCACATAATTGCTTGAGATTAATAATAGAGCTTGCTTAAGATTATTCAATATTTTCTAATAACTTTATTTTCACTAAGTATTTTCAGCATTTATGGCAAAATCTCTGTACCATCCCAGGCAAAAATCTTTCCTGTCTGCTCTACACTTAAGTTACTTAAAACCTCTAATATTTTTTCTGCAGAATGTTCAGGAGTAAAGAGTTTTTCACTAGAAATATTTCTTTGAAAAGGTTTTGATAAATTACTATCAACTGTTCCTGGATGAACGCCCAAGATTATTGCTTGTTTATTCTTCCTACCAATTTCTATAGAAGCATTTTTAATAATCATATTTAATGCTGCCTTTGAGGCGCGATAAGAATACCAACCACCAAGTTTATTATCAGATATACTACCCACACGAGCTGATAAAGCAACAAATATTGATCGTTCTTTTTTATTTAGCTTAGGTAAAAAATATTTGGCAATAAGTGCGGGGGTAATTATATTAACTTCAAAAACACGCTGAAATTTCTTTGCTGATATATCTCCCAAAGATTTTTCTGGCATCATCTCTCCATCATGCAGTATTCCATTGGTTACAATAACTAAATCTATAGGATTTTCTTTTGATGCTATGTCAGCCGCTTCGGAAATTGATCTCTCACTGCTATAATCAATATAATGATTACCTTTTTGTGAAAATATGCATAGATTAGAATTTGGATATTTTTTTGAAATAAGATTAACAAAAGCACTTCCTATTGCACCAGAAGCACCTATAATAACAATATTTTGTGGATTATAAATCATAAAATACTTTCCTTTATTTTAAGTGCTAAATTATATGCAGAAGTAAAAGCTCCTTCAACTCGCCCATTAAGACACCAATCACCACAGGACGCCAGTTGATTTTTTTGATCTATATATATTATATTATTAATATGGTCTTTTTTATAATTATTGGCGTATAGCCACCTGTGAACTATTTTATAATCTGCAAGACTAACATCACATCCTATAATACGAGAAGTTTCTAAAATTAAATCCTGCATGACTTCTTCGTTACTAGCGTTGATATGCTCTTCTGCATATTCTTTAGAGGAATGTATAATTAAGGTAAAATCTTTTAATCGTTTTGGTTTATGGTTATTAACGGCAATCCAACTCAATTCTGAATTTATAACATGAGCTGCATTAAATTTAAGAGGAATATCTTGCTTAAATCCAAGCATCAACGCAAAACAAGGAGACATTTGAATGTTTTTTATGTCATTATAATATAAAAAAGATTTGGGCATTAACTCTACTGTTTGTAGAGAAGGAGCTGAACATATAACCCAATCAAAACCAGAATATTCTGTGCCTTGATTATCCACCAATTTCCATTTTCCTTTATAATTTATAGAAATAATTTTTTTATTGATTTTAACATTAAGCTCATTTGCTAAAAACTTGGAGATCTCACTCATTCCTGGAGTACCAACATATCTTGGCTCTTCTTCACCCCAATTTTTTCTTTCAATAATTTTATTTCCATCAAACTTTACATAGCTAGGGTTCCATCTCTCAATTATACCTTGGTTAATAAGAGGTTCTATAAAATCTTGAAATGCTTTTGTTCTCGCTGTAAAATATTGAGCACCATGATCGAAGACGTATGGTTCTGAACGCCTAGTTGACATCCGACCGCTCACACCTCTTGCCTTTTCAAAAACTGTAATTTCAGCATAATTTTTTAATAAATAAGCTGCTGAAAGACCAGATAAACCGGCTCCAATAATGGCAATTTTTTTCATGACATAATTCCTGAAATAATAAGTGAAACAATAACAATTGTTGAAGCTAAGAAGCGTGTTAGGAAATAGTTACCGCTGAGTAATTCTATCTTAAAAAGGAAATAATCAATAATAATTAGAATAAAAAATGCAGCAGAGAACATAGCCATTAGCATTTTAAAACTCAGTAACAAAAAGCCAAAACAAAGACAAAGAGCTATGATATTACTTAGAACTGCTAAAACTATTCCCCAGACAGTTTTACTAATGTAGAGCTGTTGTCCCCAATGAGATCCTGCTAAAAATGATAAAATAATAAGTCCATATACACTCAATATTCTTTCAATTGAACCAAAAAGAGGCACTTCATGAAAATCAACAATAAAGCATACAGAACAGAATAGAAATGGTATAGCGCCTGTATATATCAAATAAGGATAAACTTTTTTCATTCAAGATTCTCTATATTACACATCAAAAATAATTCTTTATTAAAAAAACCCTTGGATAATAAAAGTGCCTAAAACCTAATTATAAAGGCATATAAAATAACTAATATAACTGATAATCATTAATATTCCAATATTAGTGCCTATCTTAATTTTTTTAATAACTAAAAAGCTTAATAAAATTAATGCAGCAAACATTACCCAAACATCTATATACATTAAATGTTGTGACACGGATATGGGTTGAATGATTACAGTAATAGCTAGAATTGCTAGTATATTAAAAATATTAGTTCCAATTATACTACCTAATACTATTTCTCCATGTTTTTTTGATGAAGAAATTACAGCAGTTACAAGCTCAGGCAAGGAAGAAGCAAAAGCAATTATAGTAAGGCCAATGATAGCTTCTGAAAGACCATACATTCTTGCAACAGATATAGCTCCTTCGACTAAAAGAACTGAACCTCCTACTAGAAAAAACAATCCTAAAATAGAGATAATAAAAGCAAATAATGGTTTAAGGAGTTTTTGAGAATCTAAGTTACTACTATAACTAGTATCTTTTTTAAAGTTCTTACGATCATCTAAAAAAGAATATATTATATATGTAATTAATATCAATAAAAAACAAATACCAGTAATAAAATTCAAAATATTAAACCACATTATAATTATTAGTAGAATATTTGAAAATATGAGAACTAATATATCTCTGAAGATCATAGAATTAGTCGCAAATATTGGAGTTATTAATGCTGATATCCCTATAACAACCAATATATTGGCTATATTGCTACCAATAATGTTTCCTAATACAATATCAGGAGAGTTCTTCATTGCTGCACTTATGGAAACTGATAGTTCAGGAATAGAGGTTCCAAATCCAATAATTACTGCGCTAATCAGCAACTTAGAAACACAAAAGCTGTGCGCTAATGAAATGCAGCCTTTTAATAATATTTTTCCTCCAAGAAAAAGAAGAACAATACCCGATAATATATAAATGCTTTCAATCATCTCTTTCTTCTACTTAAGTATCAAGTTATAAAAATAAATTATATTATAAACATATGTCTATAGATATAAATTATTATAACAGTATGCATACTTGAATATACCATAATAGAGTATTATTACAAATAACATACGAGCTTTATGCATCTTTCCTAGTGGACTGCTAAGCACTACTTAAATCACTTTGATATAAAAAACTATAAAGATTTAAAATCTATCTTATAGCTGACCAAATTAAGCAGTTATCATTTTTAAGTTGAATTATATTTTGCTTTCTATTAAAGTCTACGATACAACAATGTACAAATGAGAGATTTTTCTATGAAACATTTATTTTTAACTATAATTGGATTATTTTATTTTATGACTGCAAATGCACAAGACCTAAACAACACCCTATATTTAGAATTAAAAGATGGACGCGTTATTATTGAAATGCAGCCAGATCTTGCACCACAGCATGTAGCTCGCATTAAAGAGCTAGTTAGTCAAAAATTCTATGATGGATTAAAATTCCATCGCGTTATCGAAGGATTCATGGTACAAACTGGTGATCCTCTTGGCAATGGAACTGGTGGATCAGGTAAGAACATACCTGCTGAATTTAACGATGCTCCTCATATGAGAGGTACAGTTTCTATGGCTAGAGCTCAAGATGTGAACTCAGCTGATAGTCAATTCTTTATCTGCCTAGAAGATGCAAGATTTCTTGATGGACAATACACAGTTTGGGGACAAGTTACCCAAGGAATGGAAATCGTAGATAAGATTAAAAAAGGCAATTCAAATGATAATGGAACAGTTACAAATCCTGACGTTATCATTAGTTTAAGACTTGCTTCAGATATGAATAAATAAATTTAAAATACTATTGGAGAAAATAAAAATGTTACTAAATAAAGCCGCTAACGAGTCTCGTTGCCACTGGAAAACATACCTAGTTGTAATCTTATTAATAATAGCAGGAATATATGGCGCTAGAACTCAAATTAAATCAGCTATAAATGATGCTTTTGTTTTTGATAAAAGCAAAGTCGAAGAAGTAGTTAAAGAATATATTGAAAACAACCCTAAAGAAATTATTGCTTCACTACAAAAAATGCAAGAGCGCGAATATGAAGAAATGCAAAAACAAGCTCAAGCACAAATCAAAGATAAAAGAGAAGAGTTAATTGGCAAAGATGGAGATATTACTCCTTATACCGGAAACAAGAATGGTGACGTAACAGTTGTTGCATTTCTTGATTACCGCTGTGGATATTGCAAAACTAGCAATACTACTTTAAAAGAATTAATACAAAAAGATTCAAATGTGAAAGTAGTATTCAAGGAATTACCAGTTCTTGGTCCTCAATCTCAAAAAATCTCACAAATGGCATTAGCTGTTTATTTAGTTGATGAGACAAAATATGTGCCATTCCATAATGCAGTTATGGATGCTCAAAACACTGATGATAAAGCTCTTACAAACATTTTAAATCAGTTAAAAATTGATAATGCAAAGGTTGCAGAGATGATGAAAGACCCTCGCATTAATGCTGAAATAGAGAATGTAATGAAGCTAGCTCAACAGCTTGGTGTACGTGGAACTCCTGCTTTTATCATTGATGATACTTTAGTTCCTGGCGCTATTGATCTAAAAAACATGCAAGAAATGATAAAATCTGCACGTAACAAAGAAAAAGATAATGCAAAAAACTAATTGGCTTTTAGCATTAATTATAACAGCGTTAACTAGCATAGTTAGCGCTGCTTATGAAGATAAAGAAGCTAGCGAAAACAAAGCTTCCCAAAATATAGAGCAAAGCTTTTATAAAGTTAGCCCATATGACATAGTTTATGGGAACGATAATGCATCTATAGAAGTTCTAGAATATTTCTCATTAACTTGCTCACATTGTTCATATTTTTATCTAAGTATTTTCCCTGAATTAAAGAAGAAATATATAGATACAGGGAAAGTTAAGTGGATTAAAAGACTTTATGTAGGTGATAGGGCTGCAATGGATGGAAGCTTGCTTCTTAATTGTGTTGACAAATCTATGCGCAAGAAATATCTAAATATTTTACTTAGTAAGCAATCAAATTGGGCTTTTCAACAAGATCCCGGAGCAGTTTTATCAAATATTGCTAGTTTAGGTGGAATTTCAAATAAAAAATTCCAAGACTGCATGGATGATAAAAAAAGCGGACAAGGAATTAAGGCGCTTACTATAAAAGCAGTTGAGAATGCTAAAATAATGGGCACTCCAACTTTTTATATAAACAAAGAAAAACTAAATATTTTCTCTGATCAAGCATTTAAAGAAAGATTCAAAGAAATCTTAAGCAATAAAAAGTAAGAATATATGAAAACAGAAACAGAAAACTTAATTAAGAAAATATCTGCAGGTTTAAACCTATTACGGAGGTCACTTTGACTACGATAATGCAATAGTCAAACTCAAAGAACTAGAAGATTTAAGCAATGATCCCAACCTCTGGGATGACCAACAAAAAGCACAAAAAATACTCCAAGACAAAACTTACCTAGCCCAAACTCTTAGCGCATATGAAAATGCACAAAAATCATTTGATGATTTAATGGAAATGATAAATCTTGCTGAAGAAGAGAAAAGCTCTGAATTGCTAGATGAAGCCGAGTCTGATCTAGCCGCACTTGGAAAAGAACTTAGTAAATTAGAAATAGAATGTCTTTTTTCAGGAGAGGCAGATAGTAAAGACTGTTTTTTTGAAATACATGCGGGAGCAGGAGGAACTGAAAGTCATGACTGGGCACAAATGCTTCTTAGAATGTATTTACGTTGGGCAGAAAAACATCGCTTTAAAGTAGAATATATTGATCAAATATCTGGAGAAGAAGCTGGCATTAAATCAGTCACTTTAAAAATCCAAGGTCGCAATGCCTATGGTTTTTGTAAATCAGAAAATGGAGTACATCGTTTAGTTCGATTGTCTCCATTTAATTCAGCAAATAAAAGACAAACCAGCTTTGCTAGTGTGTTTTCCTTTCCTGTTTTAACTGATGATATTAACATTGAAATAAATGAAAAAGACCTACGAATTGATACCTTTCGCGCTTCAGGAGCCGGTGGGCAGCATGTTAACACCACAGACAGCGCGGTTAGAATAACGCATATTCCAACATCAATTGCTGTTCAATGTCAAAATGACCGCTCCCAACATAAAAACAAAGCGGAAGCAATGTCTATGTTAAAAGCAAGATTATATGAAGCAGAACTCCGCAAAGCTCAAGAAAAAATTGATAGCCTAAATAAAAGCAAAACAGAAATTGGATGGGGTCATCAAATAAGATCATATGTACTGCACCCATATAGAATGGTAAAAGATTTACGCACAGATCATGAAAGTGGAGATACTGATAGAATTTTAGATGGGGATTTAGACGGATTTATGTTATCATATCTAAAATCATTGGCAACAAGAGAAATATAGAGGAAAATTATGTCAGTAATGCAAGATAGCTGGATTAGAGAAATGGCGCTTACAAAAGGAATGATAGATCCTTTTGTTGATGGACAAATTAGAGAAGATGAAAATCACAATAAACTTATTTCTTATGGCCTTACCTCATATGGATATGATGCAAGGGTATCTGATGAATTCAAGATTTTCACGAATGTAAACTCTGCAGTAGTTGATCCTAAAAACTTTGATGAGAATAGTTTCGTTGATCGTAAAACTAAAATTTGTACAATTCCACCAAATAGCTTTGCACTTGCTAGAACAATTGAATATTTCCGTATTCCTCGTGATACATTAGTTATCTGCGTTGGTAAATCTACTTATGCTCGCTGTGGAATTATTGTAAATGTCACTCCGTTAGAGCCAGAATGGGAAGGTCATGTCACTTTAGAGTTTTCTAACACCACTCCACTGCCAGCAAATATATATGCAGGAGAAGGCGCTTGCCAATTTATTTTCTTAAAAGCAAATAAAGAATGTGAAGTGTCTTATGCTGATCGCAAAGGAAAATATATGGGCCAAATGGGCGTTACCTTACCTAGAACTTAAAACTTAAAAAAATTATGAAAGCAAAAAGAACAGCAATTAACCCAACCAGAGAGCAAGATTATCCAGGCTGGTACCAAGAGGTTATAAAAGCAGCAGACTTAGCTGAACATGCTCTTGTTAGAGGATGTATGGTCATTAAACCATGGGGTTGCGCCTTGTGGGAAAATATACAAGCAGAATTAGATAAAAAAATTAAAGCAACAGGCCATCAAAATTTTTACTTTCCAATGTTCATTCCTCTTAGCCTCATGGCAAAAGAAGCAGAGCATGTAGATGGCTTTGCTAAAGAATGCGCCATTGTAACTCATCACAGACTAGAAGAAGACGAAGAAAAAGGTCTAGTACCTGCAGGAAAGCTTGAAGAGCCTTTGGTAATAAGGCCAACTTCAGAAGTAGTAATTGGTGAAGCCTTCTCTCGTTGGATTAATTCATATCGTGATTTGCCTCTACTTGGCAATCAATGGGCAAATGTAGTCCGCTGGGAAATGCGCACTAGATTATTTTTACGCACGTCAGAGTTTCTTTGGCAAGAAGGCCATACAGCTCACGCAGCTAAAGATGAAGCTATCCAAGAGGCTGAAAAAATGCTTGAAGTTTATCGCCAATTGTCAGAGGACTTCCTTGCTGTACCAGTTATACTTGGTGAAAAAACTATTCATGAAAAATTTCCAGGAGCAGACACCACATATTGCTTAGAATCAATGATGCAAGATAAGAAAGCTTTGCAAGCCGGAACTTCACATTTTCTAGGACAAAATTTTTCGAAGGCTTTTAATATCAAATATCTTTCAAAAGAAGGTAATGAAGAATATACTTGGACCACTTCTTGGGGTGTTTCAACCAGGTTAATTGGTGGGCTCATTATGACTCATAGTGATGATAACGGCTTAGTATTACCACCAAAAATTGCTCCAATTCAAATAGTAATAATTCCCCTTATTCATAAAGCAGAAGACGAAGAAGAAATTCTTGAATTTTGTCGTGATCTTGAAACTAAACTTAAAACTAAAAACTATAATAATCAAAATATTAGAGTGGAAATAGACTTAAAAGAAAAAACACCAGGTGAAAAAACTTGGGGTTGGGTTAAAAAAGGCGTTCCAATTAGAGTTCAAGTCGGCAAAAAAGAACTTGAAAAATCTTCAGTTTACATAGGAAGAAGAGATTTAGAACCTAATGAAAAATCATGCGTTGATAAACAAGATTTTATTGACCAAGCTGAAACTATGCTTGCTGAAATTCAAAATAATCTATTTACTAAAGCCCAAAAATTTACAGATGACAATAGCTTTACTGCAGACTCTAGAGAAGAATTTTTTAAATTCTTTGCTCCAAAAGCAGAAAAAACAGGATTTGTTAGTGCTTATTGGATCGGCGATGATGAAACAGAAAAAGAACTCAAAAAAGATCTTAAAGTTACCGCTCGTTGCATTCCATTAAAGTCTAAAGAAAAACTAGGTAAATGTATTTTCACAGGCAAAGACAATGCACGGCTTACTGTTTTTGCAAGAGCTTACTAAAAGATTAACAATTGACTAACATACTCACCTCTTTTAACCTATTATAAGGATAGCTTATATTAGGTTAAAAGATTTATGTTATTTCCAAATTTTTTTAGAACTCTTGCTATAAATATAGCAACAGATAGAAACTT
>Ga0129324_10003065_pt1 | contig 9991 bp, 17 predicted proteins | sample CPBDNA_7_FD_96879 | JGI IMG/M metagenome (GOLD analysis project Ga0129324, IMG submission 96879) | Freshwater to marine salinity gradient microbial communities from Chesapeake Bay, USA - CPBay_Spr_15_0.2_DNA | ecosystem: Environmental > Aquatic > Marine > Coastal | place: USA: Chesapeake Bay... | reverse complement strand
TTGGAGTGGTGGATAAGGCTTTGGAAATACCTGCGGCCCTCAACTGAGAACTCGTAGCCATACACTGGAACAATTGGGATGCGAGACCCTGACCACTTGGTTGTCTCTAAAACCTCGTTACCACCTAAAAGGTAGTGTGTGACCTCGTGCGCTGTAACCTGTCTTTCGCGTTGAACTGTGACGCCTAGTGCATCAAAAAGTTCTTTGTTTTTTTCAAATATCTCTTGGTCAACAATCTGCCCATCCGTCAAAAGGATGATAGTTTTCTCAACCTCTGACCGCTGAAAATACTCAGCGCGGCGGATTTCATTTTCGCCTATCCATGTGGTGAGGTGCTGGTCATCACCCTCAAACGCTGACACTTCCGCATCAGGATACAGGCGCTCCCATTCATCCCGAGAAATCATCTCAGAAATAAACGCATATTCCCAATCGCTTGAGTCGGCCGCCTGTGAGCGGGCATCCCACAACACAGAGGCCGGGTTGTTGACGCGCTTAATCAACACATCAAGATCAAACGTGTCAGGTCCGAGATAGTCCACGTCAACACGGATAAACCCAATGCCGCCCGTCACGGCGTAATCTATCGCTGTGTCATAGGCCACATCAGCGTCACTGATCGCCTCAATGTGCCTAAACAGCCCGTTAATGACCTCGGCTGTTTCGGGGTCGCTGCCCGAGTCTACAGGCCGCGTTTTAATGCTTGGTTTGTTCAACCTCGCATCATTCACAACCTGGCGAATGAACGAGGGCATCTTGTTAATCGTTAGCGCGGGCCTGCCTTCGTCCTGGCGCTGCTTAATAACGTCGTCCGGCCATTGCTCACCAAGCTTAGCAAATCGTATATCATCAAGAGCATCGTTAATGTTGTCAGACCAGGCGCTCTCTGCTTCTGCATAGCGTTCGCGTGCGTCTTTGAGAATATCCTCGTCTGTGGCCATTAACCCATCCAGCTTTTCGGACGATGCCGACCTGTTGATTTCTTTTTCACGCGGGGCTCCTCATAAGCCTGGGCCATATGACCAATGGAATCTGCCGGGTGACTCGCCCAGTTATGAAGCGGTCCACGGTCAATCCTCATTTTCTCGTCATAGTTTGAAACGTAATTGCGCAAGGCGTGTAAGCCGCCCTTGCATTTGTCTTCGTCAATCCAACACTTAGGCAAGAAACCTTGTGTCAGCTTCACACGCTCGCCTGGGTCCATCCTTGGAACAATGTGCGTCTTAAAGCCTAGGTCGATCAGCGTTTGCTCATCACCCTTGCCGGACGTTCTCTGTCGGGGTCTTGCATCATGTGGCAAGATGAGCGGCGCGTAGATGTATGGCTTCTCTCGTAGTTTGCGGGCGTACCAGGCCCAGCCCTCCTCAGTGGCGTCATCATCGCCCTCAAGGTAATCAATAATCCTGACCTCTCGGCCTACCCACTGACCAAACCAAAGGACCATATTTGGCCCGTTGCCTAGGTCAAAACTCACATGAGTCTCTAAGCCTGGGTCATGTGGAACGCGACTAATGCGCCCCTCTGTTTTTGCCGTTGCCAACAAGGCAGAGAAATAAGCACCCTTTGGCGCTTGTCTGTAGTCGCCATCCCAAATATGAGCGGCCTTCTCAGCATCAGCCTTGCGGTCGTTCTCCATTTCATCCCGAAGCTCATCGGGAAACCATGGATTGTCATCCCAGTTAATCTGCTTAACCAAGGCGCTGTCAGGCACATGCTCACCACGAAAGAACAAATCTACCGGGTCAAACTCATGTGTTGGGTTCCATGAGAACCACAACTCAGAGCCGGGCGTTCTAATCGTTGGCCTTAACAGGTCTAAAGACTTCTGGCTTAGTGTTTGGGCTTCCTCAACCCATGCAATCTCATACCCCTCAAGGGACTTGATCGACTCAGCGTTATAGTGCTGCATCCCCTTAAAGATAATCAGGGAGCCGTTGGCCCCGCGTATCTCTGTGTCTACAACATCAAAGAAGTGGCTCAGACCTAGCGCCGCAATCTTATCAACAAGAAGCTGCTTAACTGAATCCTTGATGGTGTTCTGGACTTCGCGGATACAAACAGCCCGCGTTTTTTTCATGTAGCAGGCTTCAATCATTGCCTCGGCAAAGAAGTGGGACTTCCCACCACCACGCCCGCCATATATCGCCTTGTACCTGTAGCTCTCTAAGAACGGGCTAAACGCCCTGGGTGTTTTGATCTCTAGGGCGCTAGCCTTTTGAGTCAACGATTACACGTTTGATTACTTGGTGAATTTCCCCGCTATGTTCTACGCCCTGGATCTCTTTCCACCCCATGCGGGTCTTGGACCACCATATCGCCGCCGTGGTGTTCCCATCCGTGGCCTGCTTGTAAAGGCTCTCGGCAACCTTGGCGTTGGCTTTGATGTGGCCGGTCTTTAACTCCTGCGCAAAATGCTTGCGGAGTGTCTCTCGGGCAATGTGACCACCTGTGTTCTTATTGATGATGAGCGTTGCTATATCTTCCTCTGGAACGCCAAACCCCGCTAGGGATTCAACCTGGCGTCTATGCTCATCGGTTGGCTCAAAGGACTTATTCGGCATTGCAAACCGCCTTCTCGCCTGTGAAGTCCTCCCAGCGCTTAACGGCCACGTCTACATATGCAGGGTTTAACTCTATCGCGTAACATGCGCGGCCTGTCATTTCCGCAGCTATGATGGTTGTGCCTGAGCCTGAGAAGGGTTCGTAAACAGCCTGACCTGGGCTTGAGTTGTTTTCAATAGGACGCTTCATGCACTCGACAGGCTTTTGGGTGCTGTGGCCTGTTTCTGACTTGCGCGGCTTGTCTATGTTCCAAATGGTTGACTGCTTACGGTCGCCCTGCCAATGGCCGGTCGCGCCCTGTTTCTTGCGTACTGCGTACCAGCAAGGCTCGTGCTGCGGGTGATAATGACCTCGGCCAATAACGTGCTGACTCTTAGCCCAGATAACCTGCGCCCGTATCTCTAGGCCGCAGCCTATGAGACTCTCTGCGACAATATGGCCTTTGTTATCAGCGTGCCATACATACGCCACATCACCGGGAAACAAGGCCCACACCTCAGACCAGTCGGCGCGGTCATCATTTTCGACCTTTCCGATGGCCCTACCACCAATGACAGACCCATCCGGCCTGAGCGCATCGTTCCGCCAGTTTGCATCATACTCCACCCCATAGGGCGGGTCTGTGACCATCAGGTGCGGCTCTACGCCATTTAAACACTTAGCAACCGTGTCTGCGTCGGTTGAGTCACCACATACCAGCCGATGCCGCCCTAGCGTCCACACGTCGCCCAGGACAGCCGTTGGATGCTCTGGTAATGGCGGAACCTCGTCAGGGTCCGTTAGACCCTCGTTTTTATCCAGAAGGCCCGCCAACTCGCTGTCATCAAAGCCGGTCAACGCAAGGTCGAAGCTTAACTCCTGTAGCCCTTCTAACTCAGCCTTGAGCGTTTCAATGTCCCAGCCCGCGTTTAGCGCCAGCTTGTTATCCGCAATGATGTAGGCTTTACGCTGTGCCGGGGTGAGGTGACTCAACTCAAACGTCGGCACCGTATCCATCCCCAATAGCTTTGCAGCCTCAAGCCTGCCGTGACCAGCAATGATGCCGTTCTCGCCATCCGTTAGGATGGGATTGGTAAACCCAAACTCCTTAATGCTTGCGGCGATCTGTGCCACTTGCTCTTGGCTATGCGTTCGGGAGTTTCCCACATACGGGATCAACTCGTTTACGCCACGCGCTTTTATTGTGTCTAGTTTCAAAAGGGGTAAGCTCCGCTATGGGCTGGCTTAGGTAAGGTTTTGGGGCCGCTATCTCTGTCTCGCGCTACTATGGCTGCTGATGGTTACTGAGTGCTGCCACCCCAAAGAAAAACCCGCCAAGATTTCTCCGGGCGGGCGTTATTCTGTGACTGTATAGAGAATGACATATCACAACTTTCTAATATAAGCAAGTGCTAATGTCCTTAAACTCTCGTCCTGACTAAACCCGCTAACTGCTCAAGTTTCTTTGCTAGGGCTTCAAACTCATCTGCATCCTCATCGTCTCGGCAATCCACAAAATCTCTGACAATCTCCTCTAGTGAAACCTTTGCCGTAAATGGAGTAAGCATTTCAGCTTTCTCGCCCTCTGCCGTGTGATAGTTACATATCCAATCTAAGTTCCCGGCAGTAACCAAGAACTCCCCACCAACAGAAATAACCTCAAAAGACACGCTGCTCCAAGAGTCTGTGACTGCCGCCATAGCCGACTCGTCAATTATTTTTTCAGAAACATCAAGGGCATCGGTCTCAAATATCAAAACTTCAATAATAGCGTCCGCTAATTTTTCCTTGTCTAAGGTAAGCGCTTTTTCAACAGCATCCCTCAACTGACCGCCATCTGACCAATATTTAATATCGTAACTCACGCAGCAGCCCTCCCCCGATCCATATTTACCAAAGCGGTTAAACCTAGCTTAAGCACCTCAAACCGCCTTTGGCACCATTCATGCGCCCAGCACATATCAATTACGATACTGAGTTTATTCACCCGGCGCAGTTCGTTCCGCATCATAGATAGCGTTTGCTGCTCTCTCAGGTCTTTAGCCGTCTCGGTTCTGTCGCCATTAGCGGGCGCTGGGTTGAGGTTCGCTGTCTTGGCGTGTGGCTGTCCATAGATACTGGTCATAAGGCGCTCAAACTCGCGCCCTACACCATACTCAGCCTGGGTTATATGATTGCCGCCCAATGCCACGCCTAGAGGGTCGTTGGGTAGATCCTCGCGGCCTGTAAGGGATTCTTGTCGCGCTCTTGCTAGCTCTACGTGCTGCTTCATTTCGGCCCTCTTGTTTGCCTGTGATTGCTTGTTGCGTAGTCGCTTTGCCTTGCTCATGCCGCTCTAACCTTTGCTGGAACCGTGCCGTTGATTTCATTGTCTCTCGCTATTTCGTCCATAACCACTTCGGGGGGGACCTCGGATTCCGTCCGCCCGTCCGTGCGGTTGCACTTGGGACAGCGAAGCGGCTTTGATGGGCCTCCGGCTACGTCTTTAGCCACGAAAAACCCATCCCGACAAAAGCAGGTCAAGTCATCACCCCAAACACAAACGCCAGCATGATTGCCGCCCAAACTAAGAACCACTTCCAGTTCTTTCGTATGTCAGCCCATAGGGGTTTAAAATCATCCATTACCCTGTCCTCGCTAATGATTCCGGCCTGTTTTCCAAAGCCCACCAATCCAAAACCTCTGGGAGTAGCGTGCAATCAGGCTCCCCAGGCTTACCACCCCAAAACGGCTTCCAATCGGCACCATTACGCCAAGCAAACAACCGCTGTTTCTGGGTCTCGATAACCAAGACCATATCCACGGCGGGCTCTGACTCGACGCCATCCCACCTCTCTTGACTCAACCAAGTTAAAACCTGTGGAGTTATTGCGCTGCCAGCGATACCCTCATCCTCAGCGTTTTTCCTCCACAGCTTTGCGTGCCCAATCAGTTCGCTCGGGTCCATGCCGTCACGCACCAATTGAATGAATTTGATCCTTGCAGGCTTTTTCGGGTTGCTGGCTTTCCCTCGCTTCGGACACGCATCCCAAAACGTGTCAAATTTTTCAGACATATCTTTCTTAGAAGAAACAGAAGTATTAGATATAGATACAGACTCGCCTTGCTCATGCAATGCATCTTCTTTTGCATCTGCATTGCTCCAACGTTTTTGTGCAGCTTCCTTTCTTTTCAAATACTTAGAGTGTTGGTCTATTTTCAATGCATCCATAGTTTCATGGACCCACTCACCATCAACCAACAAAAAGTGTTTTTCTAGCACATGCAAAACGTCATGCATTGCATCTGCATTGCATCTGCATATGTGCTGCAATGTAGCTGCATTGTCGGGGATTGCACCCTCTTCCCAATAACTAAGCATGAGCAAAAGGTATGCGCCGTGCTGCTGTGTCGTTAATCGGCCCGTATTCTTGAGATACAAACCAACATCAAACGGGAACCATTGTTTATGCTTAGCCACGCTCTTTTTTCGCCCCCTTTTCAAATTCAAACATTTTATTAACGAGCATCTGCTGTATCTGAAATGAGGCCCTATAATAAACCACCACTACCCCTCCAAACACATTGCAGAACTGTTGCCAAATAGGCTTGTGGCTTCGGTTGCTGTCATAAATCGGCAGTCTATTAACCGTGTTGGTTTAATGGTTAGGTTCTCTGTGGAATAGTCGCACCACACTGGCTTAGGTGGCCTAACCTCCGTTATTACCGGCTCAAAAACCACCGGTCTAAACGGTATGCTCGAAACGTCTTTTTCAGTAACAAACTCGTTGTAATTTCTGGCTAGAGACTCGTGTTTGCATGGGTAGTCTATTGCCTCTTTGATTTTCTTCCACGAAAGCCCCACCTCCTTCAGTTTAATCACTATGTCCCAATCAACTTTCCGCTCTCTAGGCATGCGCCATCTCCTTCGCTTTGATTACATTGTGCATTACTGTGGTGTGGTGACGGCCTAACTTGCGCCCTATGTGGCCAAAAGAAAGACCTTGGGCCCACAGGCTTGCCATGACATAGCGCCGCGCTTGAATGATCGGCCTGTCGGGGTTAGTGTGACGGCTTCCCGCTTGCCTAGAGGCTCCAAGAATGTCTGACACGCTTACGCCGTACATGGTCGCAGATCGCCTTAAGGCTTTGCGCGTGGCAAGGGGATCAACCATCACTCACTCCCTGTATGTATGGTTTACGGATTAAGCCGCTCGCGCGCTCTTTGCGGAGTTGGTTAGCAACGGCTTGGATTAGGTTCTTGCGTTTCTTCTCAGTGTTGCCGGGTATCTTTTCAAGCGGTGCAAGGCGAGCTTCTAGCCATGCCTTACGAGCCTCGGGGCCTAGGTGGGAGAGGTCGGTCACGGCATCCCCGCTATGGCTGATAGGGTTTGTTTGGTGGTGCTTACATCTAGCAACCTGACCGCCTCCATGGCGTCTTCTACTGACCTGATAACGCGGTGGTTAAATCCAGCTTCCATCAACCACATCTCCCAATCTTCTTGCTCGGGTGTGAGGTCGGCACCGGGTAGCTTGACCTCCCAAAACTCGATAACGGGGCCTGTGATAAGCACCATCATGTCAGGGAAGCCCTTTTGCAGACCAAGGCGACCAAACTGGACTTGGTTAATCATCCCGCGCTTCCCGCTGACCGGGACGTTGTTTGTGATAGCGGTGTAGCGGATACGGCCTGAGTCATACGCAGGCTTGAGAACGCGCTTTATGATGTCCGTTTGTAAGCGGGCCTCAGTCATAGCGGCACGGTGTAAAAAAGGCCCCGCCCGTACGGCAGGTACGAGCGAGGCCAAGTAGCTGCTGCGCACAAGGGACGCATGAAGGCGCAGCAGTGGGGATAAGGTGGGGAGTCACTTAAACGTCTCCCTTTGTTTTTCTGCCCATGTGGCGAGACCAACACCAACGCGGCCAAGGCCATTACCGGTTTTCATCAACACATAAAGGGCCGTTCGGGCAACGATGTGCCAGCACGCTCTAAGAAAGGGCATCCAGATTATTCCTAAGTTCTTGTAGTTCGCGGCTTAAACGGGCCTCACGCTCTGAGAGCCATGAGTCGTAAGCATTGGCGACTTTGATGAAATCCACGGCGGGCGGGTCATTGATCAACCCGTACCAGTATTTTTTGACACGGACCCAACTCAGTCCCGTTTTGCGGGCCACCTTGTTTTGTTGGGCCTTTACGCTCTCGCCAGCCTGTAAAGGCTCGGCAAGTCTGCGTATCTTGTGTTGCATTTGGTCTTTGACAACCTGGACCGATAATTTCCGGCCATGTACCCGATTGGTACGCATTTGGACCTCCTCATGGGATAAAAAATCACTATGAGAAATGTCGTTCACATAGACACTCGTAAGACCGTTGGCGCGGTCAGTATTAACAGGGCGCTTGATTTGGCGATCAACTCCCTGTGTAGGCTCGAAGAAACTGCTACCAAAAACGCGATTGACGATCTGTCCCGCCCCGCCATGAGGGCGCGGTGGGAGTTGGAAGTCATTAAGCGTTATTTGGGGCTGTGACATTTAAGCGGCCCTTGAGGGTCGCGCCTGAGAAACCTCATCAAGCGAAAGGCCTGTCTTGTCAGAGATTGACTTCCAGCGGCGCGGAGGTATCCCGCTCTTGTGCCATTTAAACAAAGCCCAATCGCTGACCTGTAAGAACGTCTTGGCAGCATCCTTGCCGCCCAACCGCTCAATAATCGTTTCCGTGGTAAGTTCCATAAATTGGAATATATGGATTTTAATTCCACTTTACAAGATTTTTTTTCCACCCCGTTTGAATTGCTGCGAGGGTATAGTGCGCCTATGATAGGATGGGGCGCTCGACTTAAAGAGGCTATGGAAAATGCCGGTCTGAATATGACAGACCTAAGTCGCCGCTCTGGCGTTCCCTATGACAACCTAAACAAGTATTTACGGGGTGACGTGGCACAACCCAGGGGTGACACGCTAAATAAACTTGCAACCACATTAGGGGTTGAGGTGCTATGGTTACGTGACGGCATCTCTAAAAGCGCCCCGACCGCTGAGAATAGCGCCAAAGACCTGCCAATTTATGGTTACGTTAAGGCTGGTACTGAGGGGTTTTTCATGGATAACGGCGAGCCGCAGGGTTACACCGAGAGGCCGGATTTCCTGATAGGAAACCGCCTCGCTTATGCCGTGCGTGTGAGAGACAAGTCTATGGAGCCGGTTTTCAAGCATGATTGTATAGTATGGGTTGACCCGACCCGATCAACGGCCCCTGGCGATGATGTGGTGATTCAGCTTCACGACGGCCAAGCCTTTATCAAACAACACACCAGGCAAACACGGGACGATCTCATATGTTTTCAACACAACCCCCCACAAGAAGTCCGCTATCCTATCATTGAGGTTGCACAGGTCCATTTAGTGGTCGGCAGTTTAAGAATCAGAACTTAAGGAGACAGTTTACTTAGCTGTATTCTTGTCTACCTTGTCTGCGTAGACAAAAACACCATACACAGCCCACCACGCTAAAAATGACAGAATCCCGGACCCGAACCCTCCATAGGAAGCTGTAGACAACTCCATAAAGCGTGCGAATCCGCCAGCATTGATAATAAGAAAGTAAATCAGCGCGTCACCTGGAGCGTAGAATAAATAACCCCAACAACCAGTTAAGTCTGAGATTGTAGTCAGGCCGTCCCTATTCATATCGAGTGTGAACACCCAACGCTCTACCAACCCATGGCACTCGTAACCGCACCATTCCTCGGTGTTATCCCATGAACGCCTCATTTACCCCCCGTTAGAAAACACCCCATTAAAGTCGAAGCAGTATGCGGCAATTCAACCGTAACTCAAAATCGCTAAATACGTTTCGACCTGTAACTATTTGCCCGGAATTTTTATTGAATTAAATTCCAATTTTGTGTTGACCTCCTGATGTGTTGGATTTATATTCCAACTATCAACAGGGAGATAGACACATGAACCACTTAGCCCCCAGCCACCCGCTTTCACCAGAAAACGACTACGCCCAGGACGAGAAAGACCTGCTCGAATACCGCCGCGTTTGCGACCGGGCGATTAATTCAATGCGGGCAAATGCTGAGTTGTTGGAAAGTCTCAACACTATCAACGGTAAGGCGCTAGCACAGAAAGCGAAAGACCTGATCGAAGACTTGCAAGTTCAACTGCATGACGAAGGCCTTTGCTCGGACGAAGAGTGCGAAGCACCTCACACCATCCTTCCTGACTACACAGAGTTTTTAATCGAGAGCGGGCGTCATCCCCGTTTTGCAGCGGAGTAAGGCCATGCAGTTTGAAATCAAAAGCAGTTTTACCGACAACGTTCTTTTCACCGCTGAGTTGTCCGCTGAGTACGAAAGTCAATCACACAGCGTACAGATCGGCGCGGCTGTTAAGTTAGCCTACAAAGCGGATGCCAACTTGCGGTATGCCGACTTGCGGGGTGCCGACTTGCGGGATGCCAACT
>Ga0129324_10003062_pt1 | contig 9995 bp, 9 predicted proteins | sample CPBDNA_7_FD_96879 | JGI IMG/M metagenome (GOLD analysis project Ga0129324, IMG submission 96879) | Freshwater to marine salinity gradient microbial communities from Chesapeake Bay, USA - CPBay_Spr_15_0.2_DNA | ecosystem: Environmental > Aquatic > Marine > Coastal | place: USA: Chesapeake Bay... | reverse complement strand
TAATCCGTACTCCACAGTGCTAGGCAATATTCAATACCTGCCGCTGGAAGCATCGTGAGTGCAGTCCACCAAAACAATTTCGGGAGATCACGCACTTTGCTTGGCAATTCACGTGTATCTCCCTGACCGTCGTACACGCGCACGCTTCTGCCTCGAAGAATCTCGACTAGAAGAAAGCACAAGGCAACGGTCCACAGCGCTGGGCGCCAGCCCCACCCAATCCCAATTCCTACTCCAGCGACTACCGGGCCGATAAAACTCCCAATCGCAGCTAACGCGCTCGCCTCAGACAATGCAGCGGGTGCGGCCAAGCCCTGTTGGGCGCTCACAAACGCGCTCACACCCGACACGGCAAGTGCACCGCCGCATGCAGCGATAAAGGTACCAATTAACGTGACAGCGAACGGGAGTCCGCTGGTTATGATTAATATGCCGGCTATCACAACAAATGATCCAAGCCTCATACTTCCACCGCGGCCCAATTTTCCCGCCACTCGAGCATTTAGCCCAGACATCACAACTAAACCAAAAGCTATGGCAGTCCCATAAAGTCCTGCGACCGTTAAAGAAATGCCCTGCTCATCCGTTAAAGAAGCACGCGTCGCCCCAAATGCGTAAACCCAAGCCCCGTATGAGCCCATTAATAAATACGTTACCCACGTTGTCTTAACCCGGGTAGGACGCAAATCCAGCTGAGAATTTTGCATAGTTAAGTTTATTGAGATTCGTGTTTTGAATTCACGGTTTCGCAATTGTTCACTTGTTGTTTGATTACGCCTATATCAATTCTCTCGTGCAACTCTGACTGCGAGAACTTGAATGGGGAGAACTGGCCGAGCAACTACTCGCGAGACGCCAGCCGCAAGTGCAGCCTTCATGCCCACTGGAGTTGACAGCAAGGAACCGCGAACACAGTTGGCGTCCGTCAGTATCGAAGTTAAGCCGACCAAATCAATACTGCTGCCTTCAATACCGACACCGAACCCAGCAATATCGAGATCCAATACGTCCCCATCATCTGATTCGACTACCTCGATCGGAGCACAGTCTTGCGCCCATTTTGCGAATTGGGCCAGCCAAGGGTCGTCAGAGATGCCGGTCTCAATCATGGGCATCTCGCCAAAGTAGACGCGTCCACCTTCACCGTCAACGGTGAGTAACTTGCCGGCCAAACTTTGTGCCACTCCCTCACCCACGCCAACAACGCTTGGTCTGCCCAAGGCCCTAGTCACCACGGCCGCATGTGAGGTTGATCCACCAAGTTCGGTAACAACCGCGACGGCTGCGATCATGCCGTGTACATCGTTCGGACTCGTATTAGGGCGAACTAAAACAATTGACTCGCCTTCGGCTGTGCGTCGTTCTGCTTCATCCGGATCAATTACACCGATCCCACATGCGACTCCAGGACAGGCAGGCTCACCACTTGCGGCCAAATGTTTTTCACTGTGCACCGGGTCAAGTTTCGGAAGCAAGACGGTTCGCACTTGCTCTGGCGTAACTCTCGCTACGGCTTCTTCTGCACTTATTACACCTTCGCCCGCTAGGTCCATCGCGATTCGGATTGCTGCTTGCGGCGATCGCTTTGCCGATCGAGTCTGAAGTAGATACAGGCGACCCTCTTGCACTGTGAACTCGATGTCTTGAACTTCACCATGCTCGCGTTCAAGAGTATTGGCCCAAACAAGTAACTCTTCATGAACATGAGGCATGGCACTTTCCAATGTCAACATGTCCTGGACTGCGTGCGTTCCACCGACTACGTCATCACCTTGACCACCGGGCAACCACTCACCATAAGGATTGGGATCACCTGAAAGTGGGTTTCGAGTAAACAGCACACCGGTTCCCGATTGATCGCCAAGGTTCCCGAACACCATTGCCTGAACCGTTACGGCGGTGCCTCCAACCTCGTTGATATTCCAGTGTCGGCGATAAGCCTTTGCTCTGGATGAATCCCATGAGTTAAAGACCGCGCAGATTGCGCCCCTCAACTGCTGAAAAGGATCTAGTGGTATTTCCTCGTCAGTGTCCGCTAGAACTTGTGCCCGCACCTCTTCGGCACTTATTCCACCGCTATAGGTTTCCAGGTCTGCCTTGAGGACAACGTCACCGTACTGGTGACAAAAGCGCGCGTGGGTGTCAAGTGCATATTCGGCATTCCCCGTGAGCTTGGCCAGGCCAACTTCAACCCCGTCAGTAACTCCGAGATTCAAAACAGTGTCCATCATCCCGGGCATGCTGATCGCCGCGCCAGAGCGGACAGAGACCAGCAGTGGCGCTTGGGGGTCGCCGAAGCGCCTGCCGGTCATAGACTCGAGATAGGCGATGCCATCAAGAACGCCGGCCCAAACTTCATCTTCTAGAACCGCACCGCCCTCGAGGTACTTGCTGCACTCACTGACCGGTAAAACGAAAGCTGGAGGAACCCGAAGACCCAAACTCAACATGCGACCGATACTCCAGGCCTTGCCACCAATGAGTTCCCGTGGCGGAAGTTGGGTTCCTTCAAGACAGATCACGCGCGACTGGGACATCATTACTCCTGACGTGTGCGGCCAAGCATGCGGAGAAGATCCTCATGCAACTCGAACCAAACGGTGTGGTAACTATCGATACGGACGCCACTAACCCAATCAATTTCCCCTGCAAGCACTCGGTCATAGGCTAATTCAAGCCGTTCAAGATACCTTGTCAATCGAGGCTGGGCCTCTGCGCAGCGACCGACTACTCTCTCGGCTCGCTCGTGAAGGTCGCCAAGTCGGTCGATAATCCCATTGTCATAATCCTTATCTTCATGATCATTGGGGATCCGAGTTGAACCCGTCGGCACGGTCTGCCAATCAGTAAACAGGGCCAGCAATCCGGTGTTTACCTTTTCGAACCGTTCATAAGCAGCAGTTAAAGCACCATCCTCACGAGCCTCCGCATACACAACCGGGTACTGGGCTGCGAGCATGGTTTGGCCATCAGGGGCAACCATGAACATTCCTCGAGCACCTGCCACTAATCCTTTACCGGCTGCGGCCTCCAGCGCTGCGCTGACTTCTTCTTCATTGCGGCCCAGCAGATCCGCAACGGCCGCCGGACCGGCCGCCTTGCGAACTGCCAGTCCGTGAATTGCTAAAAATTCGATGTCGGTCATATTGCCACCCTTCACGAGATTAGATTCCGATTCGGTTTCATTCATTAAGTTCAAGTGGATCTTCAAGTGGATCATTGTGTTATGAACTGGCCCAAGAAATCAGAAAATCAGTGTGTTGTTCCACACACCTGTTCGATAATGGGATTTTCGTATTTCTCGATTGCGTTAAAACTAACGTATGTTAGTCTAGCCTGTTATTGAGAGATTTAACGGCAATGCTCTCGGAAGGACCATAGCTAATGAAGCGCACCATTTTCAATGAAGATCACAATGCCTTTCGTAAAAGTTCGCGGGCATTCGTCGAGCGAACCCTTGAGCCCGGTTACGCATCATTTGTTGATAACAAAGAAATCTCAAGAGAAGTATGGATTGAAGCGGGACGCAATGACCTCTTAGGTCTCGACGTTCCGGAAGAGTTTGGTGGTGTCGATGCGGGTGACTACCGTTTCAATGCGGTACTCGGAGAGGAACTGGCTCACGCTTCAATGGCATTTAACTCATGCTTCCAGATGCACTTTGACGTATCGCTGCCATACATTGTCAACTACGGGACTGCCGAGCAGAAGCAACGCTGGTTGCCCGGCGCGTGTTCTGGAGAGATCGTTTCTACTATTGCAATGACCGAGCCCTCCGGTGGATCTGATCTTGCCGCCCTCCGCACAAGCGCAGTGCAATCCGGTACCGACTGGATAATCAATGGCTCCAAAACTTTTATCACAAACGGTTATACCGCCGACTTAGTTATCGTTGCCGTGAAGACCAGTCTAGACAAAGGCGCAAAAGGGATCACTTTGTTTGCGGTAGAAGAAGGAATGCCCGGCTTCGAGCGCGGACGAAAACTTGACAAGGTCGGGCAACCGGAAGCAAATACTGCTGAACTCTTTTTCCAAGATGTACGAGTCCCTGCCGAAAACGTCATCGGTGAAGTAGATCGTGGTTTCATCCAAATGATGGAGCAACTGCCGCAAGAGCGAATTGGTGCAGCTGTGGGGAACCTCGCCCACGTTGCTGCAATCCTTGATGAAACACTCGAGTACGCCAAGGAGCGTCAGGCATTCGGACAGTCAATCGGCTCTTTCCAACACAATAAGTTTTTGCTGGCCGAGTTGTACACCCGAATTGAAGTGAGCCAGGTGTATGTGGACGCTTGTGTACTGGCCCACTCAGAGGGAGAGCTTTCCGCGGTTGACGCCGCAAAAGTGAAGTACTGGACAGCAGACGTCCAAAATGATGTACTCGATGCTTGTGTACAGCTTTACGGTGGTTACGGTTACATGCGCGAATATCGTGTTGCACAAGCCTGGATGGATGCCCGGGTCACCAAGATTTGGGGCGGCACTAACGAAATTATGAAAGAAATAATCGGGCGAGACTTGGGCCTCTAACGCTAGTAAGCAACTACACAAATTCATCCAACTCAACGAGGGAATCCCATGCCAAACTTGACGTTTAACTTCACACAACAAACAGTGATAGTTACCGGAGCCGCACGCGGCGTCGGGCTTGAACTCGCTAGATTCTTTGCTGAGGCCGGTGCCAACGTTGTGGCCGTCGACTTCGATGGTGATGTTCTAGCAAGTGCGGTAGCCGAGTTCAATGCACTTGCTATTCAGGCCGATGTCAGCAGCACCGTTGATGTGCAGCGCGTCGTTGACGCCACAATCGATCAATTCGGTCAGATAGATATATTGGTTAATAACGCCGGTATTCTCCGTGACGGTGTTCTATGGAAGATGACCGATGAGGATTGGGATGCCGTCCTGGCAGTTCATGCTGGTGGCACTTTTAAATTCACGCGTGCTTGTGTCCCACACTTTCGCGCACGATCCTACGGACGAATCATCAACGTCACTTCCTATACCGGATTGCGTGGCAACACCGGACAGGCTAACTACGCCACAGCGAAGGCTGGGATCATCGGTTTCACAAAAACTGCTGCAAAGGAACTGGCGCGTTTCGGAGTGTCCGTCAATGCCATCTCACCGAATGCTGAAACGCGCATGGTTGCCGCAATCCCGCCGGAAAAATTGGCTGAACTCGCGGCATCAATTCCAATGGGTCGTTTTGCGCAGCCGTCAGAAATGTGTGCCGCCGTGGGTTTCCTGGCCTCAGACATCTCGGGTTACATTACGGGCGTAGTTTTACCTGTTGATGGTGGAATTTCAATGTAAGTATGGTCAGTCAGTAAACAGATCAATCTGTGATAAGGCTTGACCGCAAACCTTCAAGGGTGTCTTTGGAAACCCCGATGGATTGCAGATATTCATCTCCCGACCCGTACTCGCTGTTAAGTCCATCGAGGAAACCGCTCATGGTCTCCGGGGAAGAGTCTTGAACCCCCGGAGGTTGTTTATCTAGGTACTTGCCGTAGCTCTCGAGGCGCAGTAACCGAGCGTGCACAAGCGGATAAGTCTCACGGGATCGCACATAATCAGCAATAATGGCTTCACGCTGAACATTGATTGCATCCAGGATAACCGCGACCACAACGCCGGTTCGATCCTTGCCGGCCGCGCAATGAACGACGGCGGGAAGACCCTCGGTTGCCAGAACCTCAGCGATAATTGCGAAGGCATCGCGACTTACTGTGAGAAATCCTAAATAGTGTGGCACCAACATTTCTGGGGTGATCAGCGGTACGGCTGTTCCGGGAATACTGGGATCCACACTGAACAGAGGGGCGTTCACATGCCGGACTTCGCTGTGGTTCTCTAGGGGGCCACGACCCTCACGGACCACTTCCCCCTCAAGTCGGAGGTCGATCACGGTTCGAAGACCGACTTCCTCCGCCAGCCAATGGGCATCCGAATAGTCAAGTTCCTGCAAAGTGTCGCTACGGAAGATCCGCCCTGCCCTGACCCGACCACCTTGTTTTGTCGGCAACCCCCCAAGGTCTCGCCAGTTAAAAGCCTGTTTGGGTGTCCATGACATGTCCATCCCCTTAAGTATACATCTGATGTTTCTATGCGATGGGTTACTCGACCGACTAGACTTTAGCAAAAGTGGCCTTAGGATTAGTGCGGAAGGTCCTACGGCTGAGAATTTCTGCCGGTGGCGTTCATGACGCCCTTTCCACACCACGAGGAGAAAATATGATGCGTGACGCAGTTATTGTCGGAGCTGTTCGCAGTCCCATTGGAGTGGGTAAGGCTGAGAAGGGCTCTTTAAGTGGCATTAACCCGGTTGACCTCTCTGCCATGGTGCTTGAAGGACTGATGGCACGCACGGGAGTGGACCCCGCTTTGGTTGACGACGTCATCTGGGGATGTGTCTCCCAAGTTGGCGAACAGTCATTTAACGTCGGTCGAAATGCGGCATTGGCAGCTGGTTTCCCCGAGTCTGTACCCGGTGTGACCGTTGATCGCCAGTGTGGCTCGAGTCAGCAAGCGGCACACTTCGCAGCCGCAGGAGTTATTGCCGGCCAGTACGACATGGTGATCGCAGGTGGCGTTGAGTCGATGTCCCGTGTCCCGATGTTCTCAAACACAGTGGGTGGAGACGGTCCTTTTGGGCCTCGTATGTTGGATCGCTACGAAAACAATCTCGTTCCTCAGGGAATCAGCGCCGAGATGATTGCTGCCAAATGGGGACTTTCTCGAACTGATCTTGACGAACTCGCCGTGGCGTCCCATGCGCGCGCCGCAGCAGCCACTGAATCCGGAATCTTTAGCGAAGAGATCATCCCAATTACTACCGCCGCGGGAATCGTCTCGACTGATCAAGGAATCCGCCCTGGCACCAGCCTGGAGGGACTCGCCGCCCTGAAGACCCCGTTCCAAGAAGGCGGAGTAGTCACCGCCGGTAACGCCTCCCAAATATCCGACGGTGCAGCAGCACTACTCATCACAACTTCGGAGCGAGCTGCCGAATTGGGGCTCAAGCCACTAGCCCGATTCCACACCTTCGCACTTGCCGGCGTAGATCCAGTAATTATGCTGACGGGGCCTATTCCGGCGACCCAAAAAGTTCTCCAGCGCAGCGGCTTGTCCATCTCAGACATTGGTGCCTTCGAAGTGAATGAGGCTTTTGCTTCCGTGCTGGGAGCTTGGCTAAAAGAGACCGGGGCCTCACACGAGTTGACCAACGTCAATGGAGGTGCGATGGCACTGGGTCACCCTCTCGGTGCATCCGGTGCACGGGTAATGACAACGCTCGTCCACCACATGCGCCGAAGCGGATCTCGTTATGGTCTGCAATCAATCTGTGAGGGTGGCGGCATGGCTAATGCCACTATCCTTGAGCTTCTATAGGGGCATCACAAATGGTAAACAAGGTCTGCGCCAGTGCGGCCGAAGCACTCTCCGACATTAATGACGGTGCGACGATTGCTGTTGGAGGATTTGGTCTGTGTGGCATTCCCAGTGTCCTCATCAATGCGCTTCTGGAGTTGGCACCAAAAGATCTCCGGGTGGTGAGCAACAACTGCGGTATTGATGACTGGGGGCTTGGCCTACTACTTCGAGCTGGGCTTATCTCACGAATGACTTCTTCTTACGTCGGGGAGAACAAGGAGTTCGAGCGTCAGTACCTTTCCGGTGAACTCGAAGTCGAACTCGTACCGCAAGGAACCCTCGCCGAACGTTTACGGGCCGGTGGTGCCGGGATTCCTGCCTTCTACACTCCAGCAGGAGTGGGAACCCTAGTCGCTGAAGGGGGAATGCCACTGCGTTACAACGCAGATGGCTCAGTGGCAATTGAGTCCGCGCCCAAGGTCGTTGGAACCTTCGACCTCGATGGTGTGCCTAGCGAGTACGTTCTTGAACACAGCATTCGCACCGACTTCGCCCTTGTTCGAGCAAGTGTTGGTGACACGGCAGGTAACTTAGTTTTTCACAGCAGTACAAGGAATTTTAACTCCCTCGCTGCAGCAGCAGGCCGGGTCACTGTCGCCGAAGTCGAGAAACTCGTGGAGCCGGGGCAGATTGACCCCGAACTGGTACACACGCCGGGAATCTTTGTGCAACGCGTTGTTGCGCTCACTGGGGAACAGGCCGCCGACAAGCGCATCGAACGTCGCACGGTGAGGAGTACCCCATGAGTTGGAATCGCGAGCAGATGGCTATCCGAGTAGGTCAAGAGCTCCAAGACGGGCAGTATGTAAACCTTGGGATTGGCTTGCCAACACTTATCCCTAACCACCTTCCACCCGGTGTAAACGTGATTTTGCAAAGTGAAAATGGCATCTTGGGAACCGGGGCTTATCCCGATGAAAATGAAGTCGACCCCGACCTCATCAATGCCGGCAAAGAGACGGTGACTGTTCTTCCCGGTGCATCATTTTTTGACTCAGCTACCAGTTTCGGGATGATCCGCGGTGGCCACATCGACGCCGCCGTCCTCGGTGCAATGCAAGTTTCTACAGAGGGTGACCTCGCTAACTGGATGATCCCGGGCAAGATGGTTAAAGGCATGGGTGGTGCAATGGATTTGGTCCACGGCGCCAAGAGAGTCATCGTGATGATGGAGCACACTGCCAAAGACGGGAGTCACAAGATTGTCGATACCTGTGACCTCCCACTCACTGGCCGGAGAGTTGTTCACCGGATCATCACTGACTTGGCTGTCATCGATGTCACACCGGATGGTCTCGTCCTTCGGGAGACCGCACCCGATGTCGATTTGGAGCAGGTTCAGTTGGCAACTGGCCCCACCTTGATCATTTCTGAGGATTATGAGCAAGCATGAGCAGTTTGCCATCAGCCAATTTTAAGATCGATGCGAACTTCGGCACCGGAACTTCAGGCGAAATCCAAGATATTCAGGAATTGGCAATATCCACGCAAAGATCAGGATTTGATGCGATCTGGTCCTCCGAGGCCAAACATGATCCATTTCTCCCCTTACTCGTTGCCGCAGAGGCCACAAGCACTCTCACCGTAGGAACATCCATCGCGGTCGCCTTCGCCCGTTCCCCGATGACCCTCGCCCAGACAGCCTACGATCTTCAGTTACTCACTAAGGGAAGGTTCATACTTGGGCTCGGCAGTCAAGTGAAGCCCCACATCCAGCGACGATTCTCAATGCCCTGGAGCAAACCAGCTCCACGAATGCGCGAATACGTTCAAGCACTGAAAGCTATCTGGGTCGCATGGCAAGAAGAGACACCACTGCGCTTTGTTGGCGAGCACTACAAACACACTCTGATGACACCGTTTTTTGCGCCCAATCCTCATTCATACGGCCCACCGCCCGTCTATGTCGCTGCTGTTGGATCAGTCATGACCAAGGTTGCAGGTGAAGTTGCCGATGGCGTGATTCTGCACGGTTTCACAACTCGCCGTTACATCGAGGAAGTCTCGCTTCCAGCCGTTTCTGCAGGCCTGAAACAGGGGGATCGCGAGGATGGCGCCTGCGCAATAAGCCTGATGGGTTTTGTAGTTAGTGGAGACACTAGTGAAGAAATGGATCGGGCGGCCGCAGCCGTTCGACAGCAAATCGGCTTCTATGGCAGTACTCCCGCTTATCGTCCCGTGCTCGAACTACACGGCTGGGGCGAACTAGCCGAAACGCTTTCCGACCTCGCACGGGAAGGCGGTGACGCTTGGGCAACTATGGGAGAACATATCCCCGATGCAGTGCTTGAACAGTTTGCGGTGATTGCCCCGCGCAACGAATTAGCAGAGGCAATCACCCAACGATTCGAAGGCGTTCTCGACCGATTCTCGTTCTATGTTCCCTACGAGGTTCCCAATGGTTTCTGGGACCCGGTCGTAAGCGACCTTCGCTCTTAGCTAGGACGAAGAACCTCACCGTCACCGGACAAACGGCGGTAAGCGAGTGCGTCAGCCAAGTAACTGAATGCTGCAACGAATACGTTGACAAACAAGGCTGCGACTGTCACAACGACAAG
>Ga0129324_10003060_pt1 | contig 9996 bp, 9 predicted proteins | sample CPBDNA_7_FD_96879 | JGI IMG/M metagenome (GOLD analysis project Ga0129324, IMG submission 96879) | Freshwater to marine salinity gradient microbial communities from Chesapeake Bay, USA - CPBay_Spr_15_0.2_DNA | ecosystem: Environmental > Aquatic > Marine > Coastal | place: USA: Chesapeake Bay... | reverse complement strand
TCTTTTGGTACAGATCACTCAAGTATTCTGCCTCAATTGCTCGATCAGCTGTGGGTGCCCATCGAGTACAGTGGCGATAGCCTTCGAGTCGCAGTGAATGATCCTTTCAATTTGATCGCGAATGAACTCACTTCTGGTGCAGGCTTTACGGTTGAACTCGTATTGGCGCCAGAGGCAACCCTTGCGGCGTGGGCTCGCCTTGGTCAATCCGAAAGTCTGGGTGTGGCCGATCTGGGGCCGGCAGAAGACGATCGCTTGCTTGAGCTCGCCAACGAGGCCCCGGTTGTTAATCTGTTCAACTCCCTGATATCCCGTGGTCTGCGCTTGGGTGCTTCGGATTTGCACTTAGAGCCTTACGAAGGTCAGTTTCGGGTCAGGTACAGAATCGATGGCGTCTTGCAAGAAAGCGAGCGATTACCGCTCAAAATGCAGATGCCCTTAATTGTTCGGATAAAAATTCTATCGGGTATGGATATCGCCGAGCGGCGTCGTCCGCAGGATGGCAAGATCGCGATGCGAATCAGCAACGAATCACTTGATTTGCGAGTATCGTCGCTTCCACTGAGTGCAGGGGAGTCGATGGTGCTCCGATTTTTGCAGCAAGAGAGCGTGAGTTTTGCCCTAGAAGAAATGGGGTTCTCGGGTGATGTTGAACAACAGTTACTGGCGGATATCAAAAAGACGGCTGGTGTGATGCTATTCACGGGTCCCACAGGTTCTGGTAAAACCACAACCTTATATAGCTTGCTGAATCTATTGAACAAGCCCAATGTCAAAATTATTACCTTAGAAGACCCAGTGGAATACCAGCTCGAGGGCATCAACCAAGTCCACGTTAACAGTGAGATTGGGTTCGATTTTGCCGCGGGTTTGCGTTCAGTGGTGCGACAAGATCCCGACGTGATCATGGTAGGTGAAATCCGAGATCGCGAGACTGCGCAAATCGCTCTTCAATCGGCGCTCACGGGGCACTTGGTATTTTCAACACTGCACACCAATGATGCGGCATCGGCGTATACGCGTTTGCTTGATCTGGGGGTTGAAGAGTTCTTGTTGAATGCCGCTCTGATCTCGGTGGTGGCGGAGCGATTGGTTCGCAGCCTTTGCTCTGCTTGTGCCGTAGAGCACCCTGATGCAGACGCTTTGATTGAGCAGTATGGTTTGTCTGATCATCAAGGTCAGACCATAGCCCCCAAAGTTTTGCAGGCCTGTGGATGCGAGCTTTGCGGTAACACTGGCTACAGAGGTCGTATTGTTATCACTGAATATTTGGAGTGTGATACCACGATACGCGGTCTTCCAAAGAATGCAGATTTTCTGGGTGCCGCTCAGGCTCATAACACTGGCTTGGGTCGACGTACGTTGCTCGATGACGGTTTGCTTAAAGTGAGCCTTGGTGTGACCACGGTAGAAGAAGTGCTTCGGGTTGCCGGCTGATGGCTCTTTTTGAGTATGTTGCCTACGATCAGTCTGGCGCCAAGATGAGTGGACAGCTGGACGCTGTCTCCGATCAAGAGTTATTCGCACAGTTAAAGCAACAGGGGCTGATGCCGACCCAGATCAAAGCAGTGGAGGGGCGACTTAATCAGAAAATCAAACCACTGAGCTTAAAGCAACTTGAACTTTTTACCTCTGAACTTGAGCTATTACTGCAATCAGGTGTTCGCATTGATCGTGGAATCGATATCATTCGCCGCACCAAAGCAGATCCCGCTTTGCAGTCGTCTTTGACTAAGATTGGAACGGATATTCGGTCTGGTCTTAGGCTTTCAGAGGCGCTGAAACAACAACCTAAAAATTTCGACAGCCTGTACTGCAATTTAGTGTCGCTGGGTGAGGAATCTGGCAACCTGAGTCAAGTAATTGCGGGCATTGCCGCCGATCTAAAGCATCGCCGAGAACTGCAAGCTAAGCTGATTAGTGCCCTGATTTATCCGGCGGCAATTTTTGCGGTATGCGTGTTATCGATTGTCTTTATTTTTAACTTTGTCGTTCCCAAGATGGCCGTGATGTTCAACGAGGCGGCCGATTTACCTTGGTACACCGAAACGGTGCTGGCAGCGAGTGATTGGATGCAGTCCTATCAATGGACTCTGTTGTTGCTGTTCGCTGCGCCCGCAATCGTTACCAGTTTTTATCGGGATTCTGCCTACGTGACCCGCTTCAAAGAGCGTTGGCTGCTCCGTTTGCCGGTGGTCAGTACGGGAGTCCTAATGGTCGAACGAATCAAGTTCAACTCAGGACTTGCCCTTATGCTTGACGCTGGGCTCAAGATCGATCGTGCGCTGGGTCTTGCCATTGGTAATGTCAGTAATGCAGGTATTCGCAAACAGCTTGAAATTGCCCGTCAGAAGATCAAATCAGGTGAGTCGTTGAGCTTTTCATTATCGCAGACCTCGTTGTATCCCCCCTTTTTCGTGTCGCTATTAGAGGTCGGAGAGGAATCGAGCCAGCTATTTGCATCATTCTCTGAGATTAGTCGACGATCTAGACAAGAGCTCGATGAGTGGACTTCGCGGCTCACGGCATTGATTGAGCCGGTGATGATTCTTTTCATGGGTGGCGTTGTGGGTTCTGTGGTTGTGGTCATGCTCTTGAGTATGGTGTCGGTCAATGACTTTGCGTTTTAACGCGTATTGCTTCTGCGCTAGCACCTTATCTTCAGGCTATCGCTACAAGAATACCCAAGGCTTCACGCTCATCGAAACCCTGGTCACTTTGGTGCTTTTGGCCTTGCTGATGGGGCTTGTGATGCCCATGGGTGTAAGTAGCGTTGAGAGAGCAAATGCGCGCTCAGAGCTTATTGAGCTTCGCAGGTTCGTTTCTTACGCGCGAGAGTACGCCTATAACCGGGGTCGCACTCTTGAGCTGAGGTTTGATGGCACCTCGGTCACCTCGAAGGAACGCCCAGCGACGAGTGGCCAGAGATCGGCACCTCGTGGGGCGGCTCTTAAGCCGCAGACTTTTCAGACACTCTTTTTTAGCCCTCAAACTGTGATTGTGAACGAGCTTGGTTTTGTAAATGTAAACGAGGTCACGTACCAATCACAAGGTAGGCAAGACAGCCTAAAACTGGTCGAGATGGGTAGTGGTAAGCCATGAGTGAGGGTGCCAGCAACGCCCTTGTGGGCAAAAAATCCTCAGGTTTGCCACGGTTGCGCGCTAAATCAAGTGGCTTTACTTTGATCGAAGTTTTGGTTGCTACAACCATTTTATTGGCCACGATTGTGGTGTCGTCGAATATCTACTTAACCTCGATCGCTAGCACCTCTGCTGCATCGAATCATTTGGTCATTAATCGAATTGTGCCGTCCTTGATGGATGGGATTCAATTTAGCATTCGCCAGGGTGCTCAGCAGGGTCAGACCACCCTCGGTAACCAAGGGGTGGAGTGGGATGTGAAATATCAGTGGAATGCTGTTGTTGAGCGTTCATCTTCGGCTCCCCAGTACTTCAGCGATATTGAGCGACGCTGGGTTCGCTCTGAACGACAATATCAGCTCTGGGCGGTTGCGCTGACTTTGGAGTTGAATGGCACCACACGAGAAGTGAGCTATCGTGAATTAGCCTGGGGGCCCGGATGATGCGTGCTAAGCCTGATGGCTTCAAAGGTTTTACCCTGATTGAGCTCTTGGTGACTTTAGCTGTTTTGAGCCTGGTATTAGCCATTAGTTACTATTTTTACTTTACGCTCAGTAGCCGCTGGGGTGAGCAGTCGGAACAGTTTGAATCGAATCTTTCGGAGCTGCGTCACCAAACGATCTTGCGCGTCGCTTTGAAAGGTACCATGCCTTGGGTTGTAGTTGATGCGCAAGACACGCCTTCGTTCTTTTTTGTCGGTAATGAAACGGATTTACTCGCCATTACGGATCGAGGGATTTTTAATCGCGATTACCCAGAGATTTTCCGACTATCGATCGTGCGCAATGAGAGCGGCACCCTCGATATTGTGTATCAGGCACGAACCACTCAAAACTTCGTGTTAACCGGCACCGACCAGTATATCCCGTTTGAGCATGAAGTGACTCTTTTCCGGGGTTTGAGTGCCGCCGAATTTGCCTATTTTGGTTGGGATAACCTGTCGGTCAAGAGCGAGGGTGTTGCTCGTCCACGATGGTTTGATCGATACTCCGGAATTGATCGTCAACTTATGCCTGGAATGATTATCTTGAGCCTTAGTGATCAAGACCGATCGCTGCAGCTGGTCAGCAGTATTAATCCCAACGTTGAGCTCTGGCTGGCGCCTTATTTGGATGACTTGATCTAATGCACGGTTCCCAGCATATGCGCAGACCTGAGGGAATCGCCTTAGTCCAGGTGCTCGTTATTGTCGCTATTTTAATGGTGATGGGCGTTTCATTTATTAATGAAACCCGCGGCAACATTCAGATCGCTACATGGAATAATGATCGACTGGCAGCTCAGGTCGCGAATAAAGATATGGAATCTGCTTTATTGTATGAACTGATTACCATCGATCGCTCAGTTGATGGGGTGCCCTCGGGTACAAGTCCGCTCTCGCAGCGGTGGAATTTTTGGGGCGATTATTTCGACGCGAGCCAAATTACTCGAGTTGCAATTCAAGATCAGTCATCTTTACTGCATGTCCATTATCCTGAGCCGGAGTATTTCACTCAACTTGCTGTTGGATTGGGATATAGCCCTGATGAGGCCGCGGGACTGTTAGATGAACTGCTTGATTGGCAGGATTTGGATGACACTCCGCGAAATAATGGTGCAGAACAAAGTCAGTATGGTGCCGAAGCGATTCGCAACGGCGCGGTTCAATCGGTGACTGACTTACGTTTTCTGCCTTCGTTAAAGCCGGAAACCGCCTCCGAGATGCTGAGTCAGCTCACATTATTTCGCCGCGGTGGGTTAAATATTTTTAATGCCAACGAAACATTGATTGCCGCTCTCACCAATCCTACCGCGGCGGCCCAGGTGACCGCTTTGCGAGCCACTCGTGAGATTGATGCTGCTAGTTTTCAGCGAATTACCGGAATTGAAGAGAGTTTTAGCGTTGTGTTTGCCAATACGAACTTTTTAGCGATCACCTTCGAGAGCCTGGTGGGCGAATCTTTGGCGGTTTCCCACATCGTGCTACAATTGGACACCAAGGCGGAGGGCGCTAAGCCCCCTTTTATTATTTTTAAGCAGCGGCTATAGCATGACGTCTCAACGACCGCAGCGTGGCAATGTATGACTAAAACAAAATTCAAGTTTAGTCTGTGGCAGTTAGCCCGTGGCCCGCTGATGCCCTGCTACTTAACCCATAAAGGGGTACATCCCCTTGCTTTTGATGGGAACAAGATCAGCCCTGAAAGGCTCGAAGAGCCTACTTGGATCGTGGTCGTGCATCGAGCTGCTTATTCCGAGACCATTCGTGCGTTTCCAGCGATTGAGCGTTCTGAATTAGATGCGCTCCTGGCCCTGGAACTCGGTAACGATCCGTTTACGCGATATGCTATTTCGCTGGTTGACCAATCGAACGACGCAACTCGGTCCTATGTGACGGTTTGGCAATTGAACGCGGATATCGATCTTAAGGGGCGGCTGTGGATACCTGAAACCGCGGCTATTGCTACTGGGTTAGAAGTCGGCAGCATTGCGCGGTATACCTCTTTCACGAGCGACCAGCAGCAAATTTGGTTGGCGCGATCCGCTCGAGGGGTGGTGTCTACGCCCCGCTCGAGCCGCATAGACACGGTAAGCTCGTTTGCAATTGGTGCTTCTTTGCCGGTGCCAGCTGCAGAGCATGTCATGACCACCGAAGAGCTTCCACTAAGAATAGCCGATGGCTTGGGGCGGTTTACGCCAAAGCAATGGCTTGATTTTATGCCCCGGGTGAATTGGTCACAGGTCTTACAGACAACCTTGATTAAGTCGATACCCCTTGCGCTTGTGCTCGCTGCTTACTTAGGTGCTTCAAGCGCTTATCTCTGGTGGTCTAATTCTCAGCTCGAGGCGCGCTTGGGAGGTGCTAACACGGATGTATCTGAAATATTAGAGGAGCGCTCGCGCTACGAAAGCAATCTTGACTCTTTGGTGGCACTGCATGAGTGGCTAGAGGGTCAGTATCCGGCGGCAGATGTGTGGCGAGTTATTAGTCCGCTGCTAGAGACGGTGCAATTCGAAGCTGTCCGAAGAGAGTATCGACGGGTCGTGATCACCGGAACGGCACCGAAAGCCACCGATGTTCTCGAGGCTCTAGTGGCTCATCCCGATGTAATAGACGCTCGATTTGATCAGGCGACCAGTCAACGGAGCAACAGAGATTCTTTTGTCATCAGCTTTATGGTGGCTCCTGCGGAGGTGTCGCCATGAGCCAAGCCTTCGGCAGTCGATCCTACGTGCGTGAGCTCCTGATTGTTCTGGCGATCCTGATTGGGATTCGCTGGCTGATTGTGCCGATATTCACGTGGCAGGAGCAACAGTTGCTGCAGAAGCAGCTGCTGGAAAAGCGGGTATCTCGCGTGACGGAACTCTTGCTCAACGACAGCAATTACGAGGGTCTATTTGCAGCCGCAGATGTCGCGGTTGCCAGCGCCAAATCGAAGCTGTTCGAGGTAACGGATGAAGCTTCGTTTAAACTAGAACAGCAAGTCTTGATTGAACGGATTATTAAAAGCCACGACGTGACGGTGAGTAATTTTGGCTGGAATCCCGAGATTGCGGAAGAGGAGTTTGGCGTTCGTATATACCCCGCAGTGATCCGTTTAGAAGGTGGTAGCTATAAAATCATGATGGCCATGCTAGAGATTGAAGCGCTCGAGAAGGCCGTGTTGATTGGTGATTTTGATTTGCGCATATTCAATCAGTCGTCAGATACGATGGGGCGGGCAAATGGGCGTATCGTCATACAGTTCATGACGCACTACGATGGAGCCGAACTGTGAATTTTTTGAGCTCGCTCAATTGGCACTCTGCTGCAGTCAGGTATTCTGTCGCCGCCGCTCTGGTCATAGTTTTGTTCGATATTTTGACCCGATTATCTGGCACCACGAGTGATTCATCTGAGGTGGGAATTTTAGATCAGGCGATACCGGAAATTAAGTGGTCTAAAATTGATCAGACTCGTCGACAAGCCATTCAAACTTTGTATCAAAAATACGACCCGACACCGCCACCGGCGCCAGTCGCGCCAGCGCCGGTAGCGAAGCCAAAAGTCAGAGTGTTGAGCTTGGCAGAACAGCAAGGCGAACTGCGACAACTGATGATCGCTGAAAGACGATACGAATTGATGGCGGTGATTGTTCCGAAGCGTTTGGCGTCTTACGCTTTGGTTCGATCGACTCATATTGAAACAGGAAAGTCAGAACTCGAGCGATATGAGAATGGCTCTGATTTATCTGGACTCACGCTGGCGATCACGTCGATGACCAGTCTTCAGTTAACAGCCAGTCGCTCGCTGATCGAAGCAGAGGGGCTCGATGAAGGTTTCGAACCCATTATATTGATGATGTACAATCGATAACGATTGTCTAACCCCCAAGCAGGGCTTAAGAGGCATGCTATGAAACAGCTTAAAAGACTTTTCGTTTTAATCACGGTGATGCTGCTAGCCAGTTGTGCTGCGGTGCCACAGCGGGTTGTGTTAGATGAGTCTTATCTGAGCCGCGACCCAGTTGCAAAAGAGGCAGACGTGAATGAGGGCGTTGAGTCGGATGAGCCTATCGAGTCGGGGTTAACCAGTGCTCAGATGCGTATTTTAGAGAGCATGAATCCGCCGTCTGCATTTGAGAGTGGGGCAGTGGACTTATCGCAGAAATTTAGTGCCACTGAAACTGTCAAAATTTCCACCGATGCGCTAGCGGTTGAAGATTATATTCATTACGTTTTTGGTGAGGTGCTGCAGGCGAGTTATATTCTGGATCCGGCCGTCGTGGGTATCAAGCAGACGATCACGCTTAACGTGAATCAAGAGATTTCTCTGCAGAAGCTATTCTCTTTGTCGCAAGAAATGCTGGCGGAGCGGGGCGTGAAAATTGAGCACCAAGAGAATATTTATCGATTGCGTAAGTTGGATGGTGGCGGACCTTCTGGTGACGTTGTTTATGCTTACGGTAAAACAGTGGCAAAAGTCCCCAACACTTCTCTTGATATCGTGATGTTGGTCCCATTCTCTTACGGATTCCAATCTAAGCTCACGCTGATTTTGCCAAAGTTCGCCAATGTGGAACTCTTGTCAGATGACAGACAAAAAGCCTTCATGATTCGCGGAAAGCGGCGAGAAGTCATTAAGGCGCTCGAGTTCATCGAGCTAATGGACCAGCCGGATCTTCGCAATCGCCTGGTCGCTGCCTTTGAGCCCGTGTTTATCTCTGTTGCAGAGGCGCGTACCAAACTGGCAGAGCTACTCACACAAGATGGCATTTTTATAGGCGCTGACGCCCAAAATACAGATGGCGTATCGATCGTGGTGCTTGAGCGTACGGGTACGATGGTGGTGTTTGTGCCGAACGAAAAAACGATGCAACGCGTTTCGTTCTGGCTCGATCAGATTGATAAACCGATCAGTGGTGCCGAATATCAATATTTCTATTATCAGCCTCAGCTTTCACGCGCGACTGACCTTGGTGAGAGTATCGGTCTATTAATTGGCAGTAGTGGTCCAAGCAAAGCCGCGCTCACAACAGGCACCTCGGCGGCGACACAAAATGAGTCGACCGGCGCATCGAGTAGCCGAGCAGTGGGTAGCATGAACAATAATTTGAGTGATGTTTCCATGGTCGTCGATGAGCGGGCGAATGCGCTCATCTTTTACACGACGGGGCAGCGCTATCAACAACTGCTACCCTTAGTTAAGCGGCTCGATATTTTGCCTAAGCAAGTGATGCTTGAGGTGGTGATCGCTGAAGTGACTCTGACAGATGAATTCAAACAGGGTGTTGAGTTTGGACTGGTGAATGGTAATTACGGGCTGTCGAACGAAGGCGCGTTTATGGGTGACGGTTTTGGCGGACTGTCGTACCTTCTTACGGGTACGGAAGGCAGAATCGCCGTTAACATACTGCAATCTAATAGCCTCGTGAATATTCTTTCTCGTCCCACCTTAGTGGTTAGGGATGGTGTTAATGCCGATATTACGGTGGGAACGGATATCCCTATTATTGGATCGACAACCACAGATCCTATCAGTGGTGATCGACAAACAACTAATATTGAATACCGTACCACTGGGGTACAACTTAGCGTCACCCCCACCATTAATGCGCAGGGTGTGGTCATTATGGAAATTAATCAGCGGATCAGTAACCAGGTTGATTCAGGTGGCTCCGCTTCAGTAAATCCCTCAGTTTTTGAACGATCCATCAAAACTGAAGTGGTTGCCGAAAGCGGCCAAACGGTTGTGTTAGGCGGCTTAATCAGCGAGAGTCGATCTAACAAGCGCTCGCAAATACCAGGTCTTGGAAACCTGCCGGTTGTTGGTAAACTTTTCGGCGCGGATACCGCAGGCTCAGATAAAACAGAGCTTATTGTGATGGTCACCCCAAGAATTATTTCAGAGACGGGTGAGTGGGAGTCTCTGAAAGCAGAACTACGAGCGCAAATGAAGAGTCTCGCATTCTAAGGTTTGTTCTGTGACAAGTTTCAGCAACCTTAAGAAGCCCAGTTGTTGGGGCAGTGAATAGTGGAGTGAGGATGCTGCAGAAATTCGCGGCCTTAGCTAGGCCTGTGCAAGCAATCATACTGTTTGTTGTGCTCGTAATAGGTGTTTTGCTTGCTTATTCAAATACGTTAAATGTCCCTTTTCTTTTTGATGACCCCGCTTCACTGTCGGCGATGGAGTGGCTGTATAAAGAGTCTTCCGGTGCTGTGGTTAGATATTTTGGCGAAGCACGTGCGCTCGGTTATTTATCTTTCAAACTCAATTATGATTTGCATGGGTTCGATGTGGTCGGATTCCATATCGTTAATACGGCTATACACCTTATCAATGTAGGTTTGGTGTTTGCTTTTTGCGCCGCTGTTTTTGGCTTGCGTCGAATAGAT
>Ga0129324_10003058_pt1 | contig 9999 bp, 11 predicted proteins | sample CPBDNA_7_FD_96879 | JGI IMG/M metagenome (GOLD analysis project Ga0129324, IMG submission 96879) | Freshwater to marine salinity gradient microbial communities from Chesapeake Bay, USA - CPBay_Spr_15_0.2_DNA | ecosystem: Environmental > Aquatic > Marine > Coastal | place: USA: Chesapeake Bay... | reverse complement strand
TCTGTTCTACATATAGGACATAATACACTTCTCTCAAACCAATTCTTCATTGATGATCTAGAAAAACAATGTGAACAAGGAATTATTTGTAGAATAGTAGAATCTTCGGTAAATTCTTCTTGTGTAATAGGACATATAGTTTGATTGAGAGATAAATCCATAAATAATATTTCCCGTGTAGCTCTAGAAATTTGGGTTCTACTAGGTCGTACAATAACAGGTGAAAGATCATTTAAATTAATTGGTAGTGTATTAAAATATCTTGTAAACTCTATTATTTCATCATCTCTGTTTATTCTTCTATTAATATTTGTATTTCTAAATTGATTTGTATTTCTAGGCTGATTTGTGTTTCTAAATTGATTTGTGTTTCTAAATTGACTTGTGTTTCTAAAGTGATTTGTGTTTCTAAATTGACTTGTGTTTCTAAAGTGATTTGTATTATTATTGTTTGTTCTATTTCTATAAGTATTTCTTATAGAGTTTTGTATATGATCATAAAGGTTCAATGTATTATTGAAGGATTCATTTACATTATCAATTAATTGAGAATATACATTTAATAGCCTATCATCATTATCCATTAATATATAGAATGGACAGTTATTTAAATTATTTATTATGAACAAGTTTAAATATTTAATTATATAATATTTAATGGTAGATAAAGGACTAACAGGACTAGCAAATTTAGGTAACACATGTTTTATGAATTCTTGTATGCAAGTGTTGTCACATACAGATAAATTAAATTTTTTTTTAGATAATGAGAAAAATAGTTATAAAAAAAAATTATCAGCATATCACAATAAAGATTATTTATTAGATTCCAAAATATTAGTAGAATGGGATAATTTAAGAAAATTGATGTGGGAAGAAAATAGAGTTATTTCTCCGGGTGGATTTTTAAAAGCAATACAATATGTAGCAAAAAAAAAAGATAAGGATATATTTACAGGTTATGCTCAGAATGATTTGCCCGAGTTTTTATTATTCATAATAGATTGTTTTCATACTGGAATGAGGCGTGAAGTAGATATGGTTATTAGAGGTGATGTAAAAGACAATACTGATAAATTAGCGAAAAAGTGTTATGAAATGATGAAAACAATGTATTGTAATGAATACTCTGAAATGCTAGATATATTTTATGGTATACATGTATCAGTAATTGAAAAGGATGGGAAAGAATTGAGTATAACACCAGAGCCTTTTTTTATGATTAATCTACCTATAAATATTAGTGGTTTGAAACCAATAACTATTATGGAATGTATGGAAGAATATTGTAAATGTGAAAAATTAGAGGGAGATGATGGTTGGATAAATGAAGATACTAAAGAGAGGGAAGATGTGGAGAAAAAAATAAAATTTTGGTCATTTCCAGATATATTAGTAATTGATTTAAAAAGATTTACATTTGATGGAAAAAAAATACAAAGACCGTTAAATTTAGAATTGGATAATTTAGATTTATCTAAATTTGCGGAAGGTTATAGTAAATCATCATATATATATGAATTATATGGGGTATGTAATCATAGTGGGGGAGTATTAGGTGGTCATTATACAGCAACTGTCCGTGTAAAAAGTGGAAATTGGTATTTATTTAACGATACATCTGTATCAAAAGTAAATTTTGATGGTTTAAATAATACTTCAGGTTATTGCTTATTTTATAGAAAAAAATTAAATAAATAATATATATAATAATGATTTTAAAATATGATTCAGTATTAGGTATTCCAACAGTTGAACAAAGTGGAAGTGATTCAAGTAATAATATATCAACAAATGGATTAAATTTGGGTGGCATGCCAAGTATATTAATATTTGTAGGTATTTTACTTTTATTTATATTATTATTTTCAGGTTTAGGAAAAAAAAGTTCTACAGGTTCAGAAGGAACTAACGATAATGGTTCTAGTAAATTATTAACAATAATATTAGGAGGAGTACTTGTTGTTGTTATTTTATTAAACGGATTACAATACTTTTTTGATATAAATTTAACTGCAAGATTGGATAATTTATTTACAGAAAATCCGTCTATTGATTTAACAGTTGATCAACCTTCTGCTCCATTAGAAGAAGTTACACCTGTTCCTGAAATTAAAATAAAACCACAGGTTTTTCATGTACCAGGAAATGAATATACATATGAGAATGCTGATGCGTTATGTCAAGCATATGGTGGAGAACTAGCTAATTATAATCAGATTGAGAGTGCATATAAAAATGGAGCAGAATGGTGTAGTTATGGATGGTCTAAAGGTAAAATGGCTTATTTCCCTACACAAAAAGAAACTTGGAATTATTTACAAGGTGTAGATGGTCATGAAAATGATTGTGGGCGACCTGGAATAAATGGAGGATATATTGCTAATCCAAATGTAAGATTTGGTGCAAATTGTTATGGATATAAACCTAAAATTACAGATCAAGAGCAAGAATTATTAAATGAAACACCATTATATCCTAGAACAGCTGCAGATCGTGTACAAGAAAAACGAATAAATTATTGGAGAAAGAAGATTCCTGATATATTGGTATCACCATTTAATAATAAAGTATGGAGTTTAATTTAAATAATAAGTTAATTTTTATAATTATAAAATTAACTTATTTCTTACGTCTTGATACATTCTTTTTCTTTTTTCTCTTTTTTTTAGATTTAATAGCAAAATTTTTCTTATCTTCAATATTTACCAAATCTAATAATTTATCATAAATGTTTTCATCTAAAATTTCATTAGTATATTCATAATTATTACCACTTCTTTTAGCATTATATGAATTATTATATACTAATCCTGCAGGTAGACCTAAATCTTTTAACTGAGCAAATGTGTTTTTATTACCTCCTTTTTGAATATTATTATTATGGTCATTGAGTGATGAAGCTAGTAAAGAATTATTAATTGTAAATCCACCACATTGTAAATTTCCGTCTTTATCTTTCATAAATACAAAATCTTTATTAAAATCTAAAGTCAAATCTGAATCCATATACATAATATTAATATAAATTAATTATTATAATACCGCTTTATTTCTGAAGAATATTTGACTTCTCTTTTAGATTTAATATGATCCATTATTTTATTAGTTTGTTCTTCACTAAATAATTCACCTAATGTATTTTCTAAAAACCCTAGTGTAACTGGACTGGTCTGTTTTGTTTGTGTAAATTTTAATTTACCATCTGATATTTTTATAGTTGATTGAGAGAGATTATTAGTCTCTACGAAATTAAAAATACTTTCACCTAATTGTTGTTTTTCATTTTTTATATCTTTGATTTTGTCATTTAATATTTTTATTTGACTGTCAGTACTTACCCATTTTTTTATATTTTCTTGAAAATTATCCATATATATTTAACTTATATATCTAAATATTTATTTGAACATATAAGTTTTTAACGCTTTTTTCTAAATGATTTTCTGCGATGTTTTTTACCATGACCGTGTCTATGTCTTCTTTGTGATTTTTTTTGAGCGGCTAATAAACCGAAAGGTACAATAGCTTGATTAATTAAACCACCAGCCTTTCGGGCTCTTCTAGCTTTACCTCCAGTTTTGCTCATAGAACAACTTGATCCAGCGCGTCTTGCGCGTCTAGCTTTGGATTTAGATCTTCGCATAGATTTGGATCTTCTACTAGATCTACCTTTACCTCCAGACATTTGTCCAAACATAGGCAATCCTTTAGCTTCTACTTGACATACACCATATTGTGAACCATCACTATATTGACAGCCATTTGATGTAGTAGTAATATCAGATGCAGGAATACCTGCTTGTGAAGACATGCCTTCAACGCTTCTTAAATTAGTTAATTGTGAAACCATATTATACTATTTGTATAGAAAATATTATAATATAAATATTAATTTTTGAATTTAACGACGTCTGTGTGTTTTACCTTTATTGTGTTTACGAGACATATTTCGTTGTGTTCTTTTTTGCCATGCGAAAATACCAAATGGTACTAAAGCTTCTTTAATAACAGAACCTAAACCAAGTGATATCATACCACCTTTAGCAACTCTTCTTTTACCTCCTTTCATACTACATGATGATCCAGCGCGTCTTGCACGTCTAGCCTTGGATTTAGATCTTCGCATAGATTTGGATCTTCTCTTAGATTTTCCACCTGATTGGGAATAAGGGGAACCTGTTAATAAATTAAGGGATGAAGTTGCTGATTCTGGAGCAGCAACATAATTTGATCTCATTGTACCAGTCATTATAGATAATAATTAGAAAATATTATTTTAAGTTCTTTAAATTAGTACGCAATAATATATAGAATATCCCTAAAATTAATAAAAAACAAATTATAACAAAGATTAAAGTGAGATAAATATAAGGATATATTTCTTGAACAATTAAACTTATAATTGGTTTAAATAATTCTTTTAATTGACTTTTAACATCGTCTCTTGATAATATTATTAAACATTGATCTATAAATTCTTGCCTCATAATTTATAAAATTATAATAATTAATTATATTTAGCGTGTTATAATTAGATATATTTAATCTTTATTCAACTATAATGGAACAAGAAATTCATTTTACAAATAAAGATTTTGATTTCTCATCTCTCTCTCTATCTCAACCAATGGCTGTTCAAGGAGGAGCGTATTTTACAAAAATTAAATGTGATTCTAATCCTTTTTATATTCAAACCCCTAAGTGTTTAACTAAACAAGGTATTAATGAAACTAATAAAAAAGCATATTTTGATTTAATGTTTACAAAAGATGATGAAGAAGTAATTGAATGGTTAGAAACTTTAGAATCTACATTAGTAAAATTAATTTGCGAAAAAAAACATTTATGGTTTCAAGATGATATTGAATATGATGATATTGAAGGATTCTTTAATCCCATCACAAGAGGATATAAAGCTGGTAAATTTAATTTAGTAAGAACTTCTATCTTTAAAAATAAAAATTCCAATAATTATACTTGTAATGCTTATGATGAAAATGAAAATGTTATTCCTATTAATGACATTAATGAAAGTAATATGATTATTCCTATTTTAGAAATAATGGGAATAAAATTTTCTGCCCGAAGTTTTCAAGTTGAAATTGTAGGCAAACAATTAATGATTTTGAATAATAAACCTGTCTTTCAAGAGTGTTTAATAAAGAGAAAAGGATCAAAAGATTTAGAGAAAAATAATACTCCTCAACAAGAAATCATTGATGACAAATCTATTACTATTGATAATAGTTTAGTAGATAGTGCAGATGAAAAAACTACAAATCCTGTATGTGAATCTATTATTGAAGAACTACTTGATACTGTTAATGGTGATGTAGAAAATAATATTTTGGATAATAATTCAAATGAAGAAAATGATATAACAACAGAAGAAATTAAAGAAGAAATTGATATAACAAAAGGTTTAGAAGATAATGAAAATGAATTAATAAATGATAATACAGAAAAAAATACAAATGATTTAGAAGATATATCACATAATTTTTCAGTTAAAAATACAAATGAAATTAAGCTTAAGAAACCAAATGAAGTTTATTGGGAAATTTATAAAATAGCCAAACAAAAAGCAAAACAACATAAAAAAGCTGCTATATCAGCTTATTTAGAAGCAAAAAATATTAAAAAAACATATCTTTTAGAAGATATGGATAATAGCGACTCTTCTGATAATGAAGATAACGATAGTGATTCTGATATTATTAAACAGGAGATAAATAATATGGTTGAAGAACTATAAATTATTTAGAAGTGTTTAGAATAATTAATTATTAATTATGTTTTTAATTTTCAAAAAATTTTTTATCCCTTATTTTATATAATGACAGACTTCATGAAATCTTTTAAGAAACTAAAAGTTGAGCATATCGTACTTTTTGTTGTTGGTGCTTTATTTTTGATTTTTCTATTTAATTCTTATAGTTCATCAAAAAGTAATTCTACCACTGAACAAATGAGCTCTAGACGCAATCAACAAAACTACAGTAGTTCTCAATCCGGTGGATCCAGTACTCCCCAACCTTCTCAACCTTTAGGTCAAAATGAGACATATGCATCTGCTACTGGTACATCCACTTCTACACAAGGTCTTCCACCTTCTTGTTCTAGACAAGCTGTTGCTGATCCTTCAGAATTGTTACCTAAGGATACCAATAGCCAATGGGCTCAATTAAATCCTACTGGTTCTGGTGATCTTGAAAGTGTTAACCTACTTAGAGCAGGTTATCATAATGGTATTGATACTGTAGGTAGTTCTTTAAGAAATGCTAATTTACAAGTGAGATCTGAACCTGCTAACCCTCAACTTAATGTAGGACCTTGGAATAATACTACTATATCTCCTGACACTATGAGAGTACCACTTGAAATTGGTCAAGGTACTCAATAAATAAATTATTATAATTAATATTATACTAATTTATTATATATGAAAATAAAATTAAACATGTTTGGATTGATAATAATTCTATTTATTATTTTAATTGGAATTAAAATGTATTATGAATCTGATGCTTATAATTTAAGATGTATAGTTTCCACAAGTGATGGTAAAAAATACTGTGTTAGAGATAGACACAATCTTACAAAAGCATCTAATTTATTAGCAAACACAACTGATAAATTAAAATTTTTAGTAGACAATATGAATAACAGATATAGTAATAGAGAGAATGTTAAACGACTTGTAGATAATTTTAACCCCACTACAATTAAAGAAACATTACCTACTAGTGAACACACTGCATATAGTGAAAATAAAGGTGAAAAAATAGCATTTTGTCTTAACAAAAATAAAAATAATAACAATAAATTAATTGACCCTAATACTCTTATGTTCGTAGCTATTCATGAAATCGCACATGTCATGACAGAATCTGTTGGACATACAGATGAATTCTGGTATAATTTTAAATTTCTTTTAGAAAATGCTGTTGAATTAGGTATATACGAACCAATTGATTATAAAAAAAATCCTAAACAATATTGTGGTATGGAAATATCAGATAATCCTTTTTATGATCTCTAATAGCTATTTAATTTTAGTCTTTCTTTTATAGTCTGTTTCTCTATCTCTCCCTTTTTTATTGTAAAATAAATATGAGGATAATCATCAAAGTGAATATTTTCTATTATCCAATCTTTATCATTATTATATTCAACACTCATACCTTTTTCTGCTCTTTTAAATATTACACTGTATGTATCATTTCCATTTTTTGTCTTCTCATTCCTTAATTTACTTACAACTTGAAAATAATTTTTTGGAATTGCTTGTAAATATGTATCACATTTATATTCTTCATTAATTAAGGTTATGTAAAAGTAGTTAATCAAATTTAAATCTAAAAATTGTTTATATATTGTTGACCCTCCTATTACCCAACAATTTTCATAATCCTTGGTTTTAATAAATTTTAACAATTCATCTATATTAGTAAATGATTTAACTATATTATGCATATCCGTTACATAATCTAATTTTAAAGTACTTGATAAAATTAAGATATCTCTCTTTTCTAAAACTGGAATAGTATTCCATGTATTCTTACCCATAATTACACAATTTTTCATATTTCCAACTGTGTATTCTTTAAATACTCTTAAATCATCTTTTAATTTCCATGGCATTTTATTATTATATCCAATACCTTTATTTATAGAACATGCAACAATTCCATTAAATGTCATAAGATATATATAAAATAATATTTTGATTTTATATATAAATGAACGATATATATAAAATCTGTGAACTAGATAAAGATAATAATGTTATAAATATCATAGTTTTTTATGGAAAATTTGATATAGATCTCAGTGTAATATTTAAAGAAGATCCCAATAATTCTGTTTTTAAAGATTTATTTAGTGATTCTGAAGAAACCATGATAAAATCTAATAATATTCCTATACAATTCTCTAGTCAATCCATATATTTAGATGATTCAATACAAATTATTAAGCAAAAATTAATTGCAGAATTCTCTGATGAAATTGCTTTTGAAGAAATATATCTATTTGCAAAGCAGATTCAAAATGTAAATAATATATCTATATATGAAAATTTAACACATAATAATTATTTTACACTAACCCAAGATATATTACTACAATTTCTCTCAAACATTAATAATTTTAATGTTGAAGGATTTGTTTCAAAAGATAAATATTCTTTTGATGATATCATTGATTTAAATATACCTTCTAATATTTTAGTTGATGTACCATTTGGTCAACATCTAATTTCAGGGAAAGATATTTACAATTGTACTGTTAATCCATTTAAACTCATTGATTTTAGTAAAACAATTTCTTCATATTCTGATAATTTAGTTAGTACTAATAATAAAGAACTTTTATTAGAAAACGGATTTATTAGTGACAATACTATATATTATTGTAGAGCTTCTTCTATTTTACATTACGCTGTAGATAAAAAATTATCTGAAAAAATTACATCTAATATATATTTACCATATCTTGTTGAAAAAGATATTTATACATTAACTTCTTTAAAATCTCAACATTCAATTCTTTTGGAGAAAAATTCTACTTTAACTGGAACAAAATTTAATAAACAATGTGATAATATTACATTATTTCACAACATATATAATACTAGAAAATCAGATCTCAATTATATTCAACAAGGTGTACAGCATATTGAATTTACTATTAAACAACCATATTCATATAATCTCCCATTAGAAGTTATATTTAAACTTATACATGCTAATAAAAATATTCCATTTATTAAATTTAACCCTTCTAGAAAAAAAGAAAATATTTATAGACTTTATTGTGATAAAGTATCAAAAAATGGTAAAAAAATACCTTTTCTCTCAAAAGGTCTTATTTTCAAATTAATGAAATCAATAAAAGGTTCTAAAAAAGTATCATGTTATTTACAATATCTAGATAATTCAAAAAATATTCCTATTATTATAGAAATTGATTCTATGGCTAATATTAATGTTTCTATTGATTTTAATGAATCTGTTGATATTCCAAAAATAGATGAAATTATTAAATCATCTATTAATCCTGTTATTAAAATTATACAGGATTATATTGAAAACAGTGGCTACAAAATGATTATATATTCAAATCTTTATGATCCTAACATTGAAATTGTTAATATTAATTATAAAGCTTATATATCTATTGAAAAAAATATTAATTTAAATAATATAATCGGTTGTGTATCTAGTGTATTTAATGTAATGGTAGGTGAATTACAAAAAGGTATTGTGTTAAGATACAAAAGAGTTTCCAATTTTAATGAAATGGAAAGTATTGATGCTTTTATAGTGGAAATGTTAAATAGAAATAATGATGGACAAGATTTAATTAAATTACTTGAAGAAAATTTTCAAATATCTGAAACTGAAAGCCAACTTAAAATTGCTGAATTATTGAATAATTTGCAAGTAGTTCAAAGTTTAGGTAAACAAAAATCATTAAAAATTAAAAATAATCCTGGTTTTCTTACCAAAATAACTCAGGATAATTATAAACAAAATATTATGATTGAAATGGATAATATAAATAATATATTTTATTTAAATACTATTCCTATATACTTAGATTCAATCATTAGAATTACTCAACTTCCTGAATCTAGTAATGTAGCTATTTCAACAATTGATTCATTATGTAAAGTTAAAGAACAGGAATCTGAATTTGATATTGACGAAATTATTGCTCCATCAGAAAAACCCATTGTTGATAATATTCAAGCTGGTATACAAGTACAAGATCTTGTTTTTGGAGATATATCTGATAAAACAAAAGAAAAAACTATTAATGTAATGGATTTTTTATTTGAAGATGAAGATGAAGATGAAGATGAAGATGAAGATGAAGATGAAGATGAAGATGAAGAAATTAGTAATTCAGAAATAGAAATATCAGGAGGTTATGGTAACAGTGATAGTGATGATGATGATGAAGGCGTTAGTGTTAATTTAGATAATGATG
>Ga0129324_10003056_pt1 | contig 10003 bp, 11 predicted proteins | sample CPBDNA_7_FD_96879 | JGI IMG/M metagenome (GOLD analysis project Ga0129324, IMG submission 96879) | Freshwater to marine salinity gradient microbial communities from Chesapeake Bay, USA - CPBay_Spr_15_0.2_DNA | ecosystem: Environmental > Aquatic > Marine > Coastal | place: USA: Chesapeake Bay... | reverse complement strand
TGATGCGATGAGATACACCAACGGGCACATTTCTATTCGTAACAAGCTGACTACTGCAGTGCTCGGCCGCACAGATGCAGTGGGTAAAGCAGCAACCAGGTCGGCTGTTGTTGCCAACGTGATTATGGGGGCAAAACCGGGTTCGCTCATTCGCAAAGTGGTCGAAAAGGCTTCAGGCATCTCGAGTGTGCGAATGTTGCCGCCATTTACCAGGCAACGTTTTACAACGTGGTTCGAAAAGCGCCCAAAGATTCGGGTGATGAAATTACAGGGTGATGTTGTTGTGTTTCCCACGTGTGTTGTGGAGTATCAGAATCCCAGTATTGGGCACGACCTGATCAAGGTTTATGAACATAACGGTGTTGCGTGTTCTCTAGCCAGCACCACACATTGTTGCGGTGCTCCGTATTTGCATTCTGGTGACATCGATGGGTTCACCAAAGTTGCAGCAAAGAATGTTTCCAAACTTGCACAAGATGTTCGCGCAGGAAAAGACATTGTGGTGCCGCAACCCACCTGCAGTTACATCATAAAAAAAGATTACGTCGATTATGTCGGTGGTCCTGATGCAGAGTTGGTATCACAGCACACGTATGACGCAGCTGAGTATTTAATGAATTTGCACAATCATGAAGGCAAGTCGCTTGATCTTGATTTCACTGGCGTTCTCCGAGATTCGATTACGTATCATTCGCCTTGTCACCTTCGAGCACAAGACATTGGGCTAAAGAGCCGTGATCTGATGAAGTTGACCGGTGCGAACGTCAAGGAGGTGCAGCAATGCTCGGGCATTGACGGCTTGTGGGGGTTGCGCGCCGAGAACGCACATGTGTCGCTACCGATTGCCGAAAAGTTGGCAACGATGATCACCGAAGCAAATAGCGACATTGTCGCGGGTGATTGCCATCTGGCGAACACCGCCATCTGCGAGCAAACCGGCAACCAACCTGTTCATCCACTACAGGTGATAGCTCGGGCATACGGCTTTGTTGAAGAGAACTAAGCCTGTATAGGGCTAAACGTCCGAATTGGCGTGGGCCCCTGTCATCGTTCTAATGTCACCCCCGGGGTAGTAGTCAGCATTTGGCAAAGGGGGCCGTGCATGGCGATAGCGGATGTGGCGTGGCGCAGTAGTGGTGCCTGCCAAGGGCTGGATGCAGAGATCTTCTATCCCGAAAATGAAGACAATGCTGATTTTGCTTTATCGGTGTGCGAGCACTGTGCTGTGCGCATAGCGTGTTTGAATTATGCACTCGATACGCGTGAGCAACAGGGTGTATGGGGTGGAGCAACTGCACGCGATCGCCGAAAAATGCTTCGCCAACGCCGGCACACTGCCTAACGTGGGGGCGCGATGAGCGCTATCGACGAAGTTGGCGGATGGGCAACAGTTCTCGGCAAGCTTTCTGTTGGCACCGATTTGTCGTTACTCGAGTCGCAGTTGGCGATGCGCACAGTGTTGCAGGGTGATGCAACATCTGCACAGATTGCTGCATTGGTGATGGGCCTGCGATCTAAAGGTGAAAGTGCTCTCGAGTTGGAAGGCATGTTGGCCGAGGTGCGCAGTGCATCGGCGCGCGTTGATCTCAGTCCTTCGGTTTCGGCTCGCGCAATCGACATCGTTGGCACAGGTGGCGATAAATCTCACTCAGTCAATATTTCGACAATGGCTTCGTTCGTTGTCGCTGGCGCAGGTGTTCCGGTGTGCAAGCACGGCAATCGCGCTGCGTCATCGCAATGCGGAACCGCAGATGTGCTCGAAGCACTTGGTGTGCGGATTGATCTTGGCCCATCAGAAGTTGCTCGGTGCGTTGAACAAGTTGGCATGGGGTTCTGTTTTGCTCCCAACTTTCACCCAGCGTTTCGCCATGCAGGGCCAACTCGCAAAGAACTCGGAGTGCCAACAATCTTTAATTTGCTGGGGCCCATGGCCAACCCTGCCGATGTTGCATTCATGGTTGTCGGAGTTGGTGATCCTCGGTTTGCGCAACGTATGGCAGTAGCAATTGCATCGCGCGGTGTGAAGCGGGCGTGGGTGGTGCATGGACATGGTGGGTTGGATGAGTTGTCGCTCAGCGGACCATGCTCAGTTGTTGAAGTTTCCGCAGGATCGGTACGAACACTTTCGATTAATGCTGCCGATTATGGATTGCAGGTTGCCGACGTCACGCGTGTGCGTGGTGGTGATCCTGCACACAACGCAAAAGTTGTAGTGGATTGTTTCAATGGTGAGGCTGGCCCTGTTCGTGACATCGTGGTGCTAAATGCTGCGGCGGGTTTAGTGGTTGCCGGAGTTGCACGTGACATGGCGGATGCTGTTGCTCAAGCGCAGAAGTCAATTGATAGCGGCTCGGCGCTCCGCGTGGTCGAAGCATTAAAAGTCTCTAGCAACGCTGTGGCACGATAGGTCGCTATGAGTTCGTTGTCTGTGCGAGTGCCTGCAAGTTCGGCAAATCTTGGTCCTGGTTTTGACACCTTGGGCATGGCGCTCTCGCTATACCTCGAAATGGGCACGGTAGATGGCAGTCCACTTCCCGAACGCGCAAAAGTGGTTGATTCAAGTCATCCCGCCTTCGTGGCCTTCCGCCATGTTGGTGGCTCGGGTGAGGTGTGGGTGCGATCTTCGATACCGATGGGTCGAGGCTTGGGCTTCAGTGGGGCAGCGCGCGTGGCAGGGGTTGTACTTGCGCACGCACAACGCAACGGTTCCGATTCATTGGTTCGTGATCGCAAAGAACTCTTACATCTGGCTACTGAATTAGAAGGCCATCCAGACAATGTTGGTGCTTCATTGGTTGGCGGTGTCACCGCAAGTTCGGGTGGCGAAGTGGCGAGATTGCCACTCGGTTTCGATCCTGCGTTCATCGCATGGGTGCCAGAATTTCAAACCAGTACCGAAAAATCTCGGACTGCTATTCCTGCTTCCATTCCGCTTCCAGACGTTGTGTTCAACATCGGTCATACAGCATTGCTGATGGCTGCATTTGCCGCAGGCGACATCGCGGTATTGCGCGAGGCAACTAAAGATCGCATGCATCAAGATGTTCGATTTGCTGCAGCCCCGCATTCCTTCGAGGCGTTCAATGCAGCGTTGGCCACAAAGGCTTGGTGTGCTTGGTTGTCGGGTTCTGGGCCAACCGTTGGTGTGCTGTGTGCCAAGGACGATGCAGCCAACATCGCCAAGGCGTTACCGGCAACAGGCATCACGCATGTGTTGGATATCGATCGTGATGGGGCGGTGTTCCTCTAACTCTGTGACACCCAGAAGGCAAGATTCCGGAGTACGCAATTGGCGCACACATGAACTCAATAACCGAAATCAATGCCTACTGACCGAACCACAGGAGTAATCATGCAAGCACCATCAACACCATCATCATCCGTACTCGTCATCAGCTGCGACACCTGCGTCATGCGTGAAACCGACGCATGTTCCGATTGTTTAGTGTCCTTTATGTGCGGGGACACCGCCGAAACTGCGGTTGTTTTCAACCTCGAAGAGCAGCGGGCAGTCCGACTGCTCGCAAATGCCGGAATGGTGCCTACGCTTCGGCATCGTGCCGTTAGCTGATCCTCCTAATCGTTCATCCGAGAACACCGCCTATACCGAGCGTCTACTTGCGCTCGGGTTGGCACAGGGAATCGATCGCATTGGTGTAGCTCCTGCTCACATATTTGCGCGAACGCGTCACGAGTTGCATGAACGTAAACAGCGTGGATTGCACGACACCATGCAATTTACCTATCGCAACCCCGATCGCTCAACAGATCCACAGTCAACAGTTGTAGGCGCGCAATCAATCGTCGTTGGCGCACTGTCGTATGCAACTGAGCAAACTGAAGCGCACGGCTATCTCGAGGCACGTATTGCTCGTTATGCATGGAGCGATTTTTATGATCAACTGAGATCAGCGCTGAACATGGTGCGAGACCAATTACGTGCAGATGGTTTTCGCGCAGAGGTTGTCGTCGATAGCAACGCTCTTGTCGATCGAGAAGCGGCTTATCTTGCGGGCCTCGGTTGGTATGGAAAGAATGCCAATCTGTTGTTGCCAGGTGTAGGAAGTTATTTTGTTTTAGGAAGTGTTGTTACAGATGCTGTTCTTGATGTTGCGCCAGCACCACTCGATGATGGGTGCGGTGCATGCAAGCGATGTCTTGACTCGTGTCCAACGGGGGCGATTGTTGCACCTGGAGTCATTGATGCTCGCACATGTCTTGCTTGGTTGATTCAAAAACCCGGTGTATTTGAACATCGATTTCGCGAGGCACTAGGTGATCGTATTTATGGGTGTGACGATTGTCAGCAGTCGTGTCCACCAACGATCCGATTCAGTATCAAAAAACCTGTCACCGCGGTGCGTACATCAGTATCGGTTCTCACCATGTTGCAATCGTCTGACAACGAGTTGATGGCCCAAGTTGGTCAGTGGTATGTAGCAGACCGGAATCCAGTGTGGGTGAGAAGGAATTTGCTGATCATCCTTGGCAATATCGCTTCAGTATCCGATCAAGCAGTGCGCGAAGTGCTGAGTATGTATTGCCGACATGATGAACCGATGTTGCGCGCTCACGCAATCTGGAGCGCAGCCCGTCTCGGACATCGCGATCTCATTCCCGTTGCCGATGAGTCGCCAATAGTGCAGGCCGAACTCGCACATTTGCCAAAAGTGCGAATCGGTAAGGGCGTCTGACAGTATTGGGTGTCGCAACATATGAAACATCTTCTTGTCACCAACGATTTCCCGCCAAAAGTTGGTGGAATACAAAATTTGTTGTGGGAGTGGTGGCGTCGTCTTCCGCCTGATTCTTTTGCAGTCCTCACATCGCCACATAAAGATTCGGTTGCTTTTGATGCTGCTCAACCATTCCTCATTCGACGCACAAAAGAGCCGGTGTTATTGCCTCATCCGTGGATGGTGCAGCGAATTAATGACATGGCGGCTGAGATCGGGGCAGATTTCATCGTCCTTGATCCAGCGGTGCCGTTGGGTATTGTCGGGCCAGCGCTCAAGTTGCCGTACATGGTGGTGGTGCATGGTGCAGAAGTCACCGTCCCCGGTCGGATTCCGGGTTCGAAGCACGTGTTATCACGTGTCTTGCGCGGGGCACAACACATCATCGCAGCAGGTGGATATCCGGCTGCCGAAGCACAGCATGCTGGCGGAGATGGTCTCGCAATAACTGTTGTTCCTCCCGGTGTTGACACCGATCGATTTGTGCCACTTTCTGTTGAGCAAAGGAATGCCGCGCGTTCGCACTTTGGTTTTCGTCACGATGATGAGTTGGTGGTGGGTGTAAGTCGGTTGGTTCCTCGCAAGGGTTTCGACACACTCATTCGAGCCGCTGCTGCACTTGCGCCAAGCCGTCCGCGACTTCGTATCGCAATTGGCGGAACGGGGCGTGACAGTCAGCGGCTGCAAAAACTCATCAGCCAACTTCGCGCACCCGTAACCATGCTTGGCCGTGTTGCTCATGACGACTTGCCTCTGTTGTACGGCTGTGCTGACATGTCAGCGATGTTGTGTCGATCGCGTTGGGCGGGTTTGGAACAAGAAGGCTTTGGCATTGTGTTCTCAGAAGCCGCTTCGTGTGGTGTGCCTCAAATTGCGGGCGATAGTGGCGGTGCTGCTGAAGCAGTGCTGGACGGCATAACAGGACTTGTCATCAAACAGCCAAGCAATGTTGCTCATGTCGCTCAAGCAATCAATTCGTTACTCAATGACCGAGATCGGGTACAACAGATGGGTGAAGCCGCACGCAATCGTGCAGTGAGCGAATTTGATTATCAGGTGCTTACTAAACGCTTGGCAGATGTCTTACAGGTGAATTCATGAATCTAGTGCGAATCAATGTGGTGCTCACGGGCATATTTGTGGCTGTCACCGCAATTGCGGTGGCGGTGTTTAGTCCCGAGTTGCGTGTAGCGGTGGCGGTATTTGATCTTGCGCTGTTTGCCATTGGGGTCGCGACGTTCATCTTGGGTTATTTCTCGGCGGTGCAACGCAGCCGCTATGACGAGATATCAGTTGCGGGGCTGTTTCTTTTGCTTGACAAGGTTGCAGACCGTTCGACCACGTTGAAGATGAACAGTGCTCTTGCTGTGCAGACCATTGTTGGTGTGACGGGGGCGATTGTTCGTGGCTCGACCGACGGCAAGCCCGGAAGTACGTTGGCGTTTGGAGTGCTCGTTCCATTGCTTGGCCTGGGCCTAAACGGCATGTGGGCAAGCAAACATGGTGTATTCGCAGCAAGGAATTTGCCCAATGTTTCCTCAGACGAGTCCGATATCGGCAAAGATGGTCACCATGGTTGATTCTGGATCCGACTCAGTGTTCATTGCGGCTTCGGCCGAACGGTGTTTTGATGTCGCATGTGATTTCGAAAAATATCCGTTGTGGGCAAAGGATGTGAAAGAAGCAAACGTGTTGCAGCGTGACGATCAAGGTCGACCACACACCGTTGAGTATCGAGCGTCTGCGTTAGGACGAAGCACGCATTACACGCTCGAGTACGACTACTCAAAAGCTCCCAACGTGTTGTCGTGGCATCTTGTTGATGGCGACATCATGCGTTCAATCCGCGGTGCGTACACACTTAAAGAAGATGGTGCCGGTACTCGAGTGTCATACGATCTCGCGGTTGAACTCGTCATCCCTTTGCCAGGTTTTGTTAAACGCCGTGCCGAGATGCGAATCTTGAGCACACTTAAAGAACTGAAGGCGCGCGCAGAATCGTGACCCTCGCCGCTGGCATAGACGTCGGTGGCACGAAGTGTCTTGGGGTTGTTGTCGATGGCTCGGGTGTAATCGTTCGCGAAGTTCGCAGACCAACGCCGACCGCAAATCTGCTCGTAGGTGTGTTGCAAGAAATTGCTCACGAGCTGGGTGAGCACGACACGATTGGTGTTGGTGTTCCAGGTTTGATTTCGCGTCAGGGGGTCATTCGGTCTTCGCCAAACATGAGTACGGCAATTGAGATGCCTGTGCGCGAGCTACTTAGTGATGCATTGGGCGAACACGTGTGGTGTGACAACGATGCAACATGTGCAACGCTTGCCGAGTGGCAGATGGGTGCAGGGGTCGGCGCACACGACATGGTGCTCGTCACGCTTGGCACCGGCATAGGTGGCGGAATAGTGAGTGGTGGCGTATTGCAACACGGTGCACATGGCCATGCAGGAGAAGCCGGCCACATGGTGGTGGATGCACATGGTGATCCGTGTCCATGTGGTCAACGTGGCTGTTGGGAGAGATATGCATCAGGAGTTGGCCTTGCACGACTATCTGGGGGGCTCTCGGGTGAAGAAGTAATCAGCCGAGCGCGTCGTGGTGACGGCCCAGCAGTATCTGTTGTCAACACATACTGCGAATGGGTGGCCTTAGGGCTTGCAAATCTTGCCAATTTCTCCGACCCAGATGTCATGGTTATTGGCGGTGGGGTGATGGAGGCTGCAGATATCTTGCTGCCACCAATCAGGCAGCATTTCGCACGCTTGCTGTATGCGCCTTCTCATCGTCAGCATCCACGGGTGGTTGGGGCCGAATTAGGCGAGCGCGCTGGCGCAATTGGTGCGTCGTTGCTACATCTACACGACTAGTTTGTCGTTGTGGAATTTCGACGTATCACCAATTTGCCTCCTTACGTTTTTACCATTATCAACAATCTGAAAATTCAAGCGCGTCACGATGGTGCCGATGTTGTTGACTTAGGGTTCGGCAATCCCGACATTCCATCGCCGCAAATCGCGGTGGACAAACTGATCGAGGCAGCACAGAACCCGAAGAACCACCGCTACTCACTGTCGCGCGGTTTGCCAAAACTTCGCGAGGCAGTTGCCGATATGTATATGCGCAACTGGAACGTCAAGCTCGATCCCGAAACGCAAATCACCAACACCATTGGCTCGAAGGAAGGCTTCAGTCACCTGATGTGGGTGTTGCTTGACCGTGGCGATGCGGCAATTGTTCCAAGTCCGAGTTATCCAATTCACATTTATGGTCCAATTTTTGCTGGTGCTGATGTGCGTCAGGTTCCGATGCAAAGCCAACAAGTGATGGACGACCAGCAGTATTCGGATGAGTTTTTCGAAAACCTCACAGAGGCGTACAAAAATGGTTGGCCACGACCGCGAGTGTTGGTTGTCTCGTTCCCGCATAATCCAACAGGAGCAACAGTGGATCTTGCGTTTATGCAACGTGTTGTCGACTTTTGTCTCGAGCGAGACATGATCGTGGTTCACGACTTTGCATATGCCGATGTCGGGTTCGATGGCTACAAACCGCCATCCATCCTGCAAGCAGAGGGCGCAATGGATTGCGCGGTTGAGCTGTATTCGATGACCAAGAGTTTCTCAATGGCTGGCTGGCGTGTTGCGTTTATGGCAGGTAACGAAAAAGTTGTAGGCGCTCTGACAAAACTGAAGAGCTATTTGGATTATGGATCCTTTCAGCCAGTACAGATCGCAGCAACCGTCACGCTGAACGAAGCGCAAGACTTCCCACAAGAAGTGTCAAACATTTATGAAAGCCGACGTAATGCGTTGATCGACGGTTTAGATCGAATCGGTTGGCATATTCCCAAGTCGCGAGGTTCAATGTTTGTGTGGGCGCCAATCCCCGAGGCATATAGCGATATGGATTCGGTCGAGTTCTGCAGTCACCTTGTGCGTGATTGCGATGTTGCACTTTCGCCAGGTGCTGGCTTTGGCCCTGGTGGCGAAGGATTTGCTCGTTTTGCCTTAATCGAAAATGAGCAAAGAATTGCGCAGGCAGTACGTAATCTAAAAATGGGTCTTACTCGACTGCAGTAGGAGGAATCAATGTCAGGTTCAAACTATTCGCTTGGTCTGCATGAAGTGGGCGAAGGTTGTTTTGCTTACTTGCAACCAGACGGCGGATGGGGATACAGCAACGCGGGATTAGTTGTCGGTGATGGAGCTTCACTGCTGGTTGACACGTTGTTTGACTTAAAGCTGACGGCGGCAATGCTGAATTCAATGAAGCAGGCCACAGAAACAGCACCCATTTCAACTGTGGTGAACACACATGCAAATGGCGATCATTGTTATGGCAATCAACTTGTTGAAGGAGCGAACATTGTTGCGTCAAGCGCGACTGCTCGTGAAATGACCGAGGTTCCACCGTCGATGCTTGCTGCTTTGAATAAGGCACCCGGCGAAGTTGGCGATCTGTTCCGCTCATTCTTTGGGGACTTTGAGTTCGATGGAATTGATCTGTCGTTGCCTACGCAAACATTTGACAAGCGTCTTGATCTCAACATTGGCGGACGAGAAGTTCAACTCATCGAAGTTGGTCCGGCTCACACAGCAGGTGACACAATTGCGTATGTCCCGTCAACAGGGTCGGTATTCACAGGAGATATTTTGTTCATTGGTGGCGCACCGATTGTGTGGGCTGGTCCATTGCAGAACTGGATCGCAGCGTGTGATTTGATTATCGGTCTTGAAGCCACGGTGGTGGTGCCAGGGCATGGTCCGTTGACTGACAACGTTGGTGTTCGTGAGGTTCGTGATTATCTGTCGTATGTACTTAATGAGGCAACAGAACGCCAAGCGCAAGGCATGGACGCATTTGATGCTGCAAAAGAGATCTGTAAGAACATGATGGGTGATACCAGTAAGTCTTTTGCCGGTTGGAAGGAGTTTGGTCGGATCAGTGTCAACGTGGATACGGTCTATCGCACCCTTGATCCGCAGCACCAGAGTCCAAATGTTGTTGAGCAATTTGCTCGGATGGCTGCATTAGAGAAACAGCACTAGCGCAATTTACGTTTGGCCATTTCTCTTCGTACAAGTGCGACCCAGGCCCCAACCGCGCAGATACTAAAGATGATCCACTGAACCGTGTACCCAAGATGTGATCCATTATCAAATGTTGGGTCGGCGATCATCGCCAGGTTCGGGTCCTCGGGTGGGCTGCTCTTCAACAGTTGTACATATACGGGTGCGAGTTCGCCACCGAGTTGAGGTGCGAGGCGGTCG
>Ga0129324_10003055_pt1 | contig 10003 bp, 7 predicted proteins | sample CPBDNA_7_FD_96879 | JGI IMG/M metagenome (GOLD analysis project Ga0129324, IMG submission 96879) | Freshwater to marine salinity gradient microbial communities from Chesapeake Bay, USA - CPBay_Spr_15_0.2_DNA | ecosystem: Environmental > Aquatic > Marine > Coastal | place: USA: Chesapeake Bay... | reverse complement strand
ACTTTGTTATTTTATCAACTCGGCAAGATCCAGCAGCCGCATGTAAAGCCGTTCTTCCACTGTCATCTTTAGACTCTATATCTGCGCCTAAATCAAGTAATTTTGCTGCTCCATAAAATTTGTCCATAATAATAGCCATATGTAAAGCCGTTCTTCCATGACGACCTTTAACCTCTATATCTGCACCTAGCGCAAGTAATTTGGTTATTATATCAACTTGGCCAGATCCAGTAGCAAAATGTAAAGCCGTGTCTTCATTATGTCCAAACCTGACATCATGAGCGTTAACATCAGCTCCTGTGTTTTTTAAAGCGGTTAATAAAGGAGAATGTCTCTGTTCTGCCATTAATATTAAATACTGATCTTTTATTTCTTGATTAAATTCTGCTACATGATCTTGGAATATTTCCTTTGTTGCTTCAGCCACTGCTTCGTCTTGTGATGCAAGCAATAAACTAAGCATTAGATTCGTCTTGTTTGCATCATTGTCATATAAATTATCTGTAATATCAGCAGTTAATTTGCTTTGCAGCGCTAGATTAAATCTATCTCGGTCTGTATGATATAAAGACTCTAAATATGGAACATAACCTTTATCCTCTTTAAAGCTAAAACTATATGTTAAAGTTTTATCTAAAAAAGCATCTGATTCAAAATTTATTGGATGAAATATTTCTGGAAAATTATTTTGTATTTCATCTAATTTTTCTTTCTGCAGTTTGTTGAGGACGCAAGATCCAATCTTTTCTATTTCAGATTGGCTAAACTCTTGACTAAATTCTTCATCTTCTTTCAATTTTGTCAGAATCAGGTTAGTTAAGGAAGAATTTATGGTGCCAGTTTTTAGCCAATTATTAATCAAGGCCTTATGTTCAAGAGATGAAGCCAGATCCCCTAATGTATCCGCTAATTTTGTAGATAAAATAGGTTCCATCGTTTCAGTGGTGATAACTTTCACCTCCACATCTAAATGGTCTCTTAGGCCAGTGGCTATTTGGTTAATAGCGCCTCCTGTGCATTTATTTTCATCTGCTTCAGGTGATGACCTGTTCCATTCATCTGCGCCATGCATATCTACATTATAACCTCTTTTGGATATATAAAGGCTCTCTATAAACTGAATAAAATGTTGCTGCTTTTGTTCTGGATTATTCCACAACTTTACATCCTTTAAAGAGGCATAAGAAATTGCTACTATTTCTTTTGGAGTTAAACCACAACTTACCTCTTCATTTGCTAATACGATTAAATGATTGCCATATCTTCCTGCATTTAGTCCATCAATCATTCTTAATGCCGTCTCTGCCTGAAATTTAAATTTCTTATGAGTAAGTTCTTGATCTTCTCCTGCTACTAAAGTTGGTGTGATAAATTTAGTAATGGATTTATCATTCTCTGTAATTGCTCTTAAGCTTTCTTCAAGTTCTTTAAAATCTGCTTCAATGCTCCTTAACCATTCTGCATTTCTATTAACCCTAACCTCGCGCTCAGTTGAAGATAAAATTGAATTACTATCGTAAATTGAAGCTAATTTTACAAAAGATTTATCAACGCTACCATGGATGGATGCAGTATGGGTGCCTACGGCTTCTATAGCATTAGCGATATTAGCAACGTTTAGAGGATTTCTTGGATATAAAGACGAGCAGGATGCTTTAATTTCCTCTGCTATTCCTCTATATGACTCAGTGAGAGACTTTTCCTCTAATAACTGCCTTATTGACTTACCATCTGTATCACTTAAAGCAAGATAGTTGTTCATTAATTCTGGATTTAGTTTTCCCAGTCTATCTAATTCTTTGAAGAAATGAATAATATCTTCTTTTAAACAGTTATTAGAGAAAAGTTCATGTGCGAAGGTGGTTCTACTACCACCCTTTGTTGGATTCGCTAATAATAGCCTTTCTGTATTTAAATGATTTTTATAATGAGGATATAGTGAAGCCAGACTTGATGTAGAATTTTCTCTAAATAATTTTTCTAGATCAATTACTCCAGCATTATATTGCACCATTATATTTGGAAGGAGCTTTTTAGAATTGCTGTTACGAAGAGAACTAATTATATTTCTATATTTTTTAGGATCAAAAAAATGATCTCTTGCTTCTTGAATGGCATCTTTGGTTAATTCATAAGTGCCTGGCTTGCATTTTTCTTCAGCTTGCTCTCTTAAAGCCTCAAGGTCTAGCTCTTGCTTACTTTCTGCATAAGCTTGTAATCTAAAAAATATTGATCCGTCCTTCATATTTTTACTCCTTTATCACACTTTATCGGCAGGTATATAAGAGCATATAGCTACATATTAATGCCCCAAATACAAACTTATATATTAAGCGTATTCTATCAACGGGTAGAAGTCAAGAGCCTGCATACTGGCCATGTTGTCGATAGAAATATAGGTTAAATTTCACTAAGGATTACCGTTCTTTTTTAGAAGATACTTAGATTATTTATAATAAGATTAATTGCGCCTTGGACTCCTGGACATATTTTCAAAAACTCTAATCACTTCAAATCCTTTAATAGTTATACAAGCTGCTGTCATTAACTTAAAACCTAAAGTGGGGGATTTATTAAACGCTTTAATGTCTCATGATCATACTCAATCTGCCATGATCTAAATCAGGATAAAACTCACCTTCAGACCTGAATTCTCTAATTGCTTTTTCTTATCAGTATATGTTCTCAAGATCTTAGTCTTTTTGTATGGAGATTAATCGCTTAGCTACCTTAGTGTTATAAGTCGACGGAAGATAATATCAATCATATTGCTAGATTTATATAATGCTCTATAAAGATGTGCCACCTAGTATAAGAAGCCTTCTTTACTAAATAGAAGGAGGTTTAAAATCATGTTTGTAAAACTTAAATCTTAAGAAAGCTTCTTGTCAATTAGCTTCTTTGTCTTTTTAAATAACTCTAAATCTTTTCCAGATAGCTTTCCACTGCTTGACGCAGACTTAAATTTTAAAGGATTTATGTGCCTTCCCTTCTCTATCACTTCATAGTGCAAGTGAGGACCATTAGTTACACCCGTCATTCCAACATAAGCGATTACTTGACCTTGTTTAACTTTAGAGCCAGACTTAATACCATTTGCAAAACGGCTAATATGAGCATAGGCAGTTGAATAAGAAGCATTATGCTTAATACGAACATATTTTCCATACTGACCATTTCTTCTAGCAACCTCAACAACACCACCGCCTGCCGCTAATATTGGGGTGCCAACAGGGGCTGCAAAATCAACTCCTTTATGCATCCTTGTATAACCTAGAACTGGATGACTACGCATTCCAAATTTTGAAGAAATACGAGCAGCATTAATTGGAGTCCTTAAAAACTCTTTCTTAATACTCTCACCTTTATCATTGTAATAGGCAACATCACCCATTAAATCTTTATATAAATAAATAGAAATCTTCTTTCCTTTAAGCGTAAGAGAGGAGTAAAGCACATCACCATTATGAGAAATCTTTCCATTAGAAGTATAGAACTTATCCATAAGCACTTCTAATTTATCACCATTTTTGATATCACGTTGAAAATCAACATCGTAACTAAAAGCTCGCACCATTCCAAAAATTGCATTAGTTGGAACAGAGAGCTCTATAGCCGCAGCATTAAAACTATTCTTAATGATACCCTTTCTATACTCAACTTTTTTAACTAAAGGAACTTGAACTTCAAGCGCAGAAAATTTTCCGCTAACATTCCTTGTAATCTTTATTTCTTTATTATTGCTGATAGTAATCACAGCACCTTCTAATACAAGATCACCAGATGAGTTCTTGATGAAGTTAATTACTATGCTAGTACCAATGCTTAACTTTCGTGGATTAATTTTTTTAGAAAAAGCATCAACCATAGCTGCTGAATCGTTATTATTTATGCTGGCCTCTGCAAAAATTGAAGCCAATGTATCGCCCTCACTAATTACAAACTCTGGGTGTAAATTTACGCCTTCAACAATATCCTTTTCATTATTAATATTAAAGTCATTATCTACAATAGAATTGGAGCTTGAGCTTATTTCATTTTTCTTGGTAGAATTTTGATATCTTAACGTCAAATAACCAAACAATATTAATATTAGGAGAGCTCCTATTATAATAGGATAAAAAAGATTGGTATTTTGCCGATATTCTGGAAAAGTTTTTTTTGACTTTGACATACTTTAGATTTTTTAATGAACACGTAAAGCTTAATATATACAAAACTATTGCACATATAATAAAAATATGCAACCCTCATAAATAATAAATGATAATAAAATCTTATGTAAAATTACTTAAATGCGCATATATCATATTTTAACTAAAGATGAAACCAACCATCAAGTTTTTATAGAAGAGACTTTTTCTATTTTTGCTTTAACCTTCCAAGGTTTATGGCTATTATACCATAAGATGTGGTTCAAATCTGCTGCAGTTTTAATAACTCAGTACATTATTTTTATAGTAGTAAAACTTAATTATATCTCTGGATCACTTGGGCTAGGTATAGAATTCATTATTGCTATTATCCTTGCAATGTTTGCTAAAACTTGGTACATAGAGCAATTAAAGCAAAATAAGTATCAGCTAAATTCAGTAATCACAGCGAATAACGCAGATGAAGCAAAAATTCGCTTTTATAAATTAACAACGGATTATAAAAATGTACGATAAGGATAATATATTTGCTCGAATTATTCGTCGAGAAGTTCCTGCTGAAATAATATATGAAGATGATTATGTTATCTCTATTAAGGATATTGCCCCCTCAGCTCCAATACATATCTTGGTATTGCCTAAAGGAGAATATATTTCCTTTCATGACTTCACTGAAAAAGCAACTTCAGATGAAATTGGGCATTTTTATAAAATAGTAAGAAAAATTTGCCATGACCTTGGCATTGAAAAAAAAGGCTACAGGGTTTTATCTAATATAGGAAGCGATGGAATGCAAACTATTGCTCACATGCATTTACATATTATAGCAGGAAAAAATTTAGGTAAACTAGTAAACTAGAAACAATATTTATAAGGTTAAATCTATGAATAAAAACATTATTACATTAGCATCAATATTATTTTTACTATCTCCAGGACTCATCTTAGCCGATAAAGAGATCATTATTGCTAAAGTAAATAACAAACCAATCTATGAAAATGACATTAAGAACAAAATAAAGAACTATCTTGAAGTTACTGGAACACAAGGAGGAATCGTTAACTATAATCAACTAGATCCCAGTGAACAAAAAGAAGTTATTAAAACTATTATACTTAGTGATCTAATACTTACTGAGGCAAAAAAATCAAACATAAGTGAATCTGAAGATTACAAACAAGCGCTCACGTTCACAGAAAATCAACTTATGCAAAAATTATTTCTTGAAAATCTTGTTAAATCAGCAGTCACAGAAAATAAAATACAAGACGCATATAATAAACTTACCCAAGAATATAAAAATCTCTATGAATATAAAGTTAGTCATATCTTAGTTTCTACAGAAAAAGAGGCAAGCTCTATTAAAAAAAGACTTTCTAATGGTGAGAATTTTATAGAACTAGCAAAAGAATTCTCACAAGACACAAACAAAGAAGATGGAGGAAGTCTTGATTATTTTTCTAAAGGCCAAATGGTAGAGCCATTTGAAAAAGCTGTATTTAAAATGAAAATCAATGAAATCTCAAACCCAGTAGCCACAGATTTCGGCTATCACATTATTATACTTGAAGACAAACGCAAAGCAACCGAACCTAGTCTAGAGGATTTAAAACCTAAAATCATAGATGAATTAACTGGACAATTCATTCAAAAATACATTGAAAAAATAAAAAATAAAAACAAAGTAGAGTTCTTTTAAATTATGACAAAACCTCAAATAATACTTTTTAAAAATGATATTCCTGATGACCTTGTAATTGAAGGAGATATTGCAATTGACACTGAAGCTATGGGGCTATCATTTAAACGCGATAGATTATGCGCAATCCAAATCGCTGACGCTAATGATAATGCATATATCATTCAAATTGAAAAGAATCAGCAAAAAGCACCTAATTTGAAAAAACTATTCGAATCAAAGGAAGCAGTAAAAATCCTTCATTATGCTAGATTCGATGTTGCTATGCTATATCAATATTTAAATATAAAAGTAGAAAATATCTTCTGTACTAAAATTGCTTCAAAGATAGCAAGAACCTATACAGACTCTCACGGGCTTAAGGAACTATGCCGCGAGCTGCTTTCTGTCCAAATATCTAAACAACAACAATCATCAGATTGGGGCGCTGAAAATCTTACAAAAGAACAACAAATTTATAGCGCAAGCGATGTACTTTATCTCCATAAAATTAGAGATAAATTATCTATAATGCTCATCAGAGAAGATAGACTAGATCTTGCAAAAGATTGCTTTAAATTTATTCATAGTAGAATGCGATTAGATCTTGCTGGATGGGAATCTGTTGACATTTTTTCACATCATTAAAATAGGTTTTAAATGAACAACTCATCAATATTAGAAACAGCAAGAAAGGTTATAAGCTCAGAAGTAAACGGCTTAAATGCTTTATCAGATAGTCTAGGAGAGGATTTCCTAAAATTAATCGAAGAAATATTTAAACATAACGGAAAAGTCGTTATTAGCGGAATGGGTAAAAGTGGACATATAGCTAGAAAAATAGCAGCAACATTGTCATCAACCGGGACTTCTGCTTTCTTTATTCATCCGGGAGAAGCAAGCCATGGTGATCTAGGAATGATTCAAGCAAATGACTTAGTAATTTTATTGTCTAACTCAGGAGAAACTGCTGAACTTAAAGACATAATAAATTATTGTAAACGCTTCCATATTTTTCTAGTAGCAATGGTACGTAACAAAAACTCTAGCCTAGGAATGGCCGCAGACATATGCCTGCACTTACCAGCGCTGCCAGAAGCTCTTGAGTTCGATGCTCCAACCACATCAACCACCATGATGATAGCTCTTGGTGATGCGATAGCTCTAACTTTACTTGAGTGCAGAGGATTCAGCAGAGAAGACTTCCAGATATATCATCCTGGCGGAAGGCTAGGGGCGTCTTTTTTCCGAGTACAAGATATTATGCATGTTGATTATGAAATCCCAATAGTTCAACAAGATGATAGCGTTGAAATGGCAATTCATATGATCTCCCAGAAAAGATTTGGATGCACGGCTATACTAAATCACGAACAAAAGCTTGTAGGCGTTTTCACGGATGGAGAGTTAAGAAGAAACATAGCGATGCCAGGATTACTAACAAAAAACATTTCAGAAATCATGGTTAAACAACCTGTTACTATATCATCTACTAGTTTAGTTGTAGAAGCTCTAGATTTAATGAATAAAAAACTTATTACTTGCCTATTCGTAGTTAATGAACACAACTCGTTAACAGGTGTAATTCACATGCATGATTGCTTGAAAATCGGCGCAAGTCCAGAGCTTAAGTAAAGATGACAATAAAAAAACATAATAACAAAAACATAAGAATAATTAAGTATTTATTAGTGCTAATAGCTATGATTGCTTCTTTAACAATGGGTTATTATGCTTTAATGAATGAAAATAATAAAGTAGATAAAACTCAACAAGCAAATAATAGCGACGATACAAATATTAACTATAAAGTAGCTTCTCCTAGCCTAGTAGGAATAAGCTTTGATCATGGACCATACTATATTGAATCTAAAGACATGGAAGAGATTGCTGGGAATATAACATTTATCAACCCACAAATCAAAATGATGATTAAACATATTGATTGGTTTAATTTAACATCTAAATTAGCAAAATTAAAAACAAATGATAATCAACTTGAATTATATGATGACGTTGAAGCTAATATAAACAACCAATATTTTGCTAACACACAGCAAGCCGAAATTATTTCTCAAGACTCCTTAATCAAATCTGATAAATATATAAACATATATACAGAAGGATCAAGTTTAGAATCAGAAACTGGATTTGTAGCAAATTACAATAACCAAACTGCATTTTTCTTTGGCAAAATTAATACTAATATTGAGAATACTGATAAATCTATTACAAATATTAAGTCAGATAAGTTTAATATTTTTTGGAATGATAAAACAGGACATTTCATTGGGAATGTAGTCCTAGTAAATGGAGAAACTACTGTTAAAGCTGATAAAATGATTGCTTTATTGAATAAAAACAATAACGAGCTAGAAAAAATATTTTTATATAAAAATGTAAGAATTATCACAGAAGAACAAACTTCAACTAGTGAATATGGAGAATACATCATAGCAACCTCTAACCTCACTTTAACAGATAATGTAAGACTACATAAACAGAAAAACATCATGAATGGTGAAGCTTTACATTATAACTTCAAAACAAAAAAAGCTAATTTAGTTGGAGCTAAAAACACTACTAAAAAAGGTAAAAAGAAAAGAGTCCAAGCTACAATCATTCCTAAAAGTAAAGCATTTGAAAAATAAGAATTTTTTAGAAAGTATCTTAAAAAAAACTCTCACTGCTTCATTACCCTCATATATTATTAACTCTTACAATTTTAATAATAAACATTGAAATATAGCAACATAATAGTTATATTATAGTAACATTTCTTTAACTACTTTATAGAAGAATAAATATATGGAAGACAACCATTTCTTAGGAATAGTTTTACTAATATTATCTGCAGCAGTTGTAATTGTTGCAACATTTAAAAAATTGAAACTCAGCCCAGTTCTAGGTTACTTTGTGGCTGGAGGGTTAATTGGTGAGCATGGCTTAAACTATGTAACTTCGATTCAAACAGAAACCCTAGGTGAAATTGGTGTAATTTTCTTATTATTTGCAATTGGATTAGAACTAACATTTGAACGCCTAAAATCAATGCGCCGATATGTATTTGGCTTTGGCTCTCTACAAGTGGTTCTTACAGCCATTGCTTTTGGCTCTATCGCTCTTTTACTAAACGAAGGAATGTCTTCTGCAATAATCTTGGGTGGTGGCCTGGCTTTATCTTCAACAGCCATAGTTTTGCAAGTTATCGCAGAAAACCGAGCACAATCGACTCAGCCAGGCAGAGTAGCATTATCCGTTTTACTTATGCAAGATTTTGCAGTAGTACCCTTACTAGTTATGGTACCAATACTCTCTGGTGAACAAGTTGGAATGGTAAAACCTCTAGGTGAAGCATTTTTAAAAGCTATCTTGGTTTTAGTGTTTATTTTTGTAGTTGGAAGAATTCTTCTAAGACCCTTATTTAAAATGATAAGCTCTGCAAATTCTGCAGAAAGCAATGAAGTATTTATTGCAGCAACAATATTAATAGCTCTTGGAACTGCATGGCTTACTGATTATATGGGTTTATCCTTAGCTCTTGGAGCGTTCGCAGGAGGATTGCTTGTTGCTGAAACAGAGTTCCAATTACAAGCCGAAGAAAGTATTGCCCCTTTTAAAGGACTATTCTTAGGACTATTCTTTATGTCGGTTGGAATGTCAATTAATCTAGGATTGATTTGGGAGAACATATGGCTTATTACTATGCTGTCTTCTGGACTTATTATAATAAAAGCTCTAATTATTATTGCTCTTTGCTTAGTATTTAAATTTAGCGCTGGAAACACCATTCACATAGGACTACTCTTAGCTCAGGGAAGTGAATTTGCTTTTATTTTATTCCGCTTAGCCGATAAGAACGGTATTTTCAATGTTGATACAAATATTATGTTATTAGTAGTAACTATTACCATGGCTGTCACTCCATTAATTGCAGCCTTAGGAGTAAAAATAGAGAAGCACTTAGATAAAAAAGGCAAAATGAAGCATGAAGATATATATAAGGATATTGCTGACCTTAATCATCATGTGATTATCTTAGGATTTGGGCAAGTAGGACAAATGGTTGCCAGAATTTTAGAAGCAGAAAAAGTAAACTTCATTGCCATTGACATAGATCCAGAGCATGTTGCCGCAGAAAGATACAAAGGAAATCCTGTTTATTTAGGT
>Ga0129324_10003054_pt1 | contig 10006 bp, 8 predicted proteins | sample CPBDNA_7_FD_96879 | JGI IMG/M metagenome (GOLD analysis project Ga0129324, IMG submission 96879) | Freshwater to marine salinity gradient microbial communities from Chesapeake Bay, USA - CPBay_Spr_15_0.2_DNA | ecosystem: Environmental > Aquatic > Marine > Coastal | place: USA: Chesapeake Bay... | reverse complement strand
TATAGTGTTGTATCAATAACAGCTGGTAGTAATGATGAAAATGTATTTCTTTGAAAGGTTGCACCACCTATAGCTTCTAAAGATAATCTATTTTCTATAAACTCTTCTCGTTCTTCTCCTGTTTTTCCAATAGCTTGAATGTTTTGTTGTGCAATATAATTAGGGTCATTTGGGTCTTTTGGAATTTCAACAGGATCTAAAACAATTATTTTAATAGGCTTGGATGTAATTGTTTTTCCGTTGAGTTTAATGCTTGCTGGAGGGATAGAAAACTCTCCTTTTTTAAGGGGTTTTAGGATGTAAGTATACTTTTGAGAGAAACTTGCTTTTCCATTAATCCATGATTGACTTATAGATTGACTAGGACCACCGACAATTTGGAAATTGGTAAGATTTGGAATTTTAAAATTATCAGCTCCTTGTTTATTAACTATAAACTGTACTCGTAATCGTTGATTAAGGCCGAGCTTATTTTTGCTAACACTAACAACGAGTTCTGGTTCTTGAGCATAGAGAGACATACTCATAAGAGTAAACAGGATAAGAATGTATTTTATTTTATGCCTCATTTTTATTTTCTAGCTCTTGGCAAATATAAAATTTACCAATCTTTTTCTTGCTTTACTTTTTTACCTTTTGCTTTTTTAGCGTTTAATTTTTTCTGAGTTTTTTTCTCTTCATTATTTAAACTTTCTAACAACTGCTTTATTTGTTGTGGTGACATTTTTCCTGGTTGCGGCTTTTGCCTGCTCTTATCGTTCTTTTTGGGATCCTGTTTTTTCTTGTCATCTCCCTTGTCACCATCTTTCTTAGGATCTTTTTTATCTTTATCGTCGCCGTCTTTTTTATCCTTATTTTGATCTTTGTTTTGATCTTTTTTATCCTTGTCTTTATTTTTATCGTCTCCTTTTTCTTTGTTTTCCTCGTCTTTCTGAAGTTTTTGTTGAACTGCTAAATTGTACCTACTCTCATCATCACCGGGGTTGTTTCGTAAAGAATTTTTATAAGCATCTATTGCACCTTTATAATTCTTTTGCTGCATCATTGCATTTCCAATATTGTGGTATCCTTCAGATTTTTCTAGTTTGTTTTTTGAACTCTCTACCGTTAAATTAAATTGTGGAATTGCTTCTTTATAGTTCTTGTCTTTATAGAGCGCATTTCCCAAATTGTAACTAGCTTTCTTGTAGGAACTGTTTTTTTCTAAGGCTTTTTTATAAGCAACAGAAGCATCTGTAAAATTTTTCTGTAAGTATAGCTTATTACCTTCTCTTACATATTTTCTAGCCTCTCTTTGTTGAGCGATAGAATCTTTTTGCGCATAAGAAAATGTTGATGTTAATAACATCAATAGGGCAATTAGTATAAATTTTAAATTCTTCATTGTCTTAGAATTTATTTGTCTTCTTCATTAAATAAATCGACTTTTCTTAACCATTTGGTTTTCTTGTCAAGTAAGAAAATATCCAAAACTAAAAATAAGATTCCGATTCCCAAAAACCATTGAAATTGATCTTTGTAATCTGAAAATTGCTTGGTCTCAAATTCGCTTTTCTGAGCATTGGTAATAATATCCTCTATGGCTTTCACAGGTTTGTCTGTTAAATTCCCGTCAATGTATTCGCCATCTGCGGCATTGGCCACACCTTTTAAAAGTTCAGAATTTCGTTTTGTTAAAACGGTTTCTCCTTTGTATTTTTTATACCCAATAAGCGAGCCATTTATTTTTAGGGGGATAGGCGCGCCTTTTTCAGTTCCTACACCAATGGTATATACCTTAATTCCGTCGTTAGAAATATTTTGGGCTAACTGTTTTGTTTCCTCTTGATGATCTTCTCCGTCAGAAATTATAATTAAAAACCGATTGGTTTGCTCATCATTGTTATAATAGGTTTTTGCCAAATCTAAAGCATCGTTAATTGCTGTTCCTTGACTAGAGACCAGATCTGGGTTAGCATTTTGCAAAAACATTTTTGCTGCTGCATGATCGGTAGTTATGGGCAATAAAGGATAGGCGTTTCCTGCGTAAATGATAATTCCTACGCGGTCACTTCCTAGTTTGTCAATAATTTTAGAAATGATTTGTTTTGATTTTTCTAACCTATTTGGAGCAATATCTTCTGCTAACATACTTCTAGAAACATCTAGTGCAAAAACAACATCGACACCTTCTCTTTTTACTGTTTTTAATTTAGTTCCCATCTTTGGGTTGACCAATGCTAAAATTAAAAATGAAATCCCGATGATAAAAAACAAGAGTTTTAAGACAGACTTAAAAACAGAAACATTGGGTGCTAACTTTATTAATAAGCCAGCCGAAGCAAATTTTTTCTGAGTTCTTTTTTTCCACCAGAATACCAATAGAAATATCACTATGATTATTGGTATCGCAGCAAAAAGATAAAAATATATGGGTTCCTCTAGTCTGTATAACATTATATAAAACTTCTAAACAGTGTGTTTCTTAATAAATACTCTAACAACAATAAACCTACTGCTATGAAAATTAAAAATCTGTATTTTTCTTGAAAATTGTAATATTTAAATTCTTCAATTTTTGTCTTTTCTAAGGTGTCTATTTCATCATAAATATCTTGGAGCTTAGTATTGTCTGTTGCTCTAAAATATTGTCCTTGTGTTTCACTGGCAATAAACTGTAAAAGTTCTTCATCTATTTCAACCTGTTGTTTTCTAAACTGTAATTTCCCAGTCCTAGGATCTTTGCTGTAAGGAAAATCTGCCATACCGTTCGTTCCAATTCCAATGGTATATACTTTAATATTTAATTCTTTTGCAAGCTCAGTAGCTGTTTTTGGATCTACAAAACCTGAATTGTTTACTCCGTCTGTTAGGAGAATGATGACTTTGCTTTTAGCCTCGCTTTCTTTTAATCGATTTACGGCAGACCCTAATCCCATTCCTATCGCTGTTCCACCTTCTAATTGCCCCCATTTAATATCTGCAATAGTTCTTTTAATAATTCCTTTATCACTAGTAATTGGTGTTTGTGTAAAGCTTTCACCTGCGTATACTACAATTCCGATTCTATCATTTGGACGTCTATTTACAAAGTTTGTAGCGACTACTTTTAAAGCTTCTAGCCTATTTGGTTGTAAATCTTTTGCCAACATACTCGCAGAAACATCAATTGCCATAACAATATCAATTCCTCTATTTGCTTTTATTTTTGTGCTAACGGATACGTTTCTTGGTCTTGCTAATGCAATCAATAAAAAAGCTAAAGCCAACAACCTAAATAAATATAAAACAGGCTTCAGTTTTGGTAAAAAGGAACCTTTAGAATTAAACCCTTTTACGCTAGAAACTCTTAAAACCGCAGTGTCTTTTTTTCGCATAAAGAAATACCAGACAGCCAATAACGGAATTACCGTTAATAGCCATAAAAAACCAGGGTTTTGAAACTCAAAATTACTCCAATCCATCTTCTGCTGCTGTTTCTTCTATTATCGGTTTAGGGTTTAATGCATTTAAGACATCTTCTGCATCTCTTCTGTCTTCTTCAATTTCGTGTGAAAGTGGTTTTGATTTGGCAAATTTCACCAAATCAGCTTCACTAAGCAATCCTTTTAATTTGTTGATCGTTTCTCTACTAGTGTCAATTGTTTTTGCTTGATTGAAATCAGAAAGAGTTTCAACTAATTCATGTGTAGTAATTTCTAAGGCCGGAACTTTCAACTCTTTTTCAATATAAGCTCTCACAATTTCAGTAAGCTCACTGTAATATTTTTTTACTTCATTGTTTTGCCACAATAACTTATTGTCTAATTTTTGAAGCCTTTCAATTGCTTCTTCGTAAGGAGGTAAACCAGCAATTATTTCTTCTTCAGTAATTTCTGCTTTCTTTCTAGTAATGATGAAATACACAATTACAGCAATCAATAATAAGCCTAAAACAACCCATATAATATAAGGTTTAAAGTCGTCAAAAACCAAAGGCTCACTTTGAATCGCTTTAATTGGAAACATTTTTAGTTTTGTAGTGTCTACCGCAACTGTAGCAACATTAATTAAAACAGAATCGGTTAAATAGGCCCTGTTTCTAATAAATATTTGTTGGGTAGGAATATAAAAAGCACCACTATCAAAACCAGTCATTAAGTATTTTTTGATAAGACTGTTTTTAAAGGTGTCGATTTTAAAATCTTCTACTACTTCTAAGTTTTTTAAGTTTTCTAATTTTTCAGGGAGAATTACATTAGCTGTGTCGCTAATAGTGATTTGAAACAAGAATTGTTCGCCAATTCTAATATTGGTAGTGTCTGTCTCTACTTTTACTTGCTGCGAAAAAGAGACATTACTACATGCTAAAAGGAATAAAAGGATTCTTATTTTCATTGCTGTTATCTTCCTTTGTGTTTAAAATAGCCTAATAATTTTTTCACATAATCTTCGTCCACTCTAGTATCTATTGCCCCAGCACCACTTATCTTAAAAGTGCTTTTGTAATAATCTGATAAACGTAAAGCATTTGCTTTGTAACGATTTCTTACTGTTTTTGACGAGGTATTGATCAGCTGAACAGAATTTGTTTCTGCGTCTAACATAGGCACCATTCCTAAATTTGGAATTTCCTCATCGTGTTTGTCATAGACTCTTATTCCGGTAATATCGTGTTTGTTGCCAACAATTTTTAAGGTTTTCTCATAATCATCGTCCATAAAATCGGATAGCATAAAAACGATGGCTCTCTTTTTCATCACATTAGAAAGAAACTTAAAAGCTTCAGAAATATCTGTCTTTTTACTTTCAGGCTTAAATTCAATTAACTCTCTAATGATTCTCAATACATGACTTTTTCCTTTTTTAGGAGGAATAAACAACTCTATTTGATCTGAGAAAAGAATCAAACCAACTTTATCGTTGTTTTGTATTGCAGAGAAAGCTAAGGTTGCAGCAATTTCCGTTACGGTGTCTTTTTTGAATTGTTCTGCTGTTCCAAATAATTCGGATCCAGAAATATCTACCATTAACATCATCGTTAATTCTCGCTCTTCTTCAAATACTTTTATATGAGGTTCGTTAGAACGAGCGGTAACATTCCAATCGATGGCTCTTACATCATCTCCATATTGATACTGTCGTACTTCAGAAAACGTCATTCCTCTACCTTTGAAGGTAGAATGATATTCTCCTCCAAAAACATGATCAGACAATCTTCTTGTCTTGACTTCAATCTTTCGTACTTTTTTTAGTATCTCTTTCGTATCCATAATTTAACTTACCCATTCTAGCGGTAAACTCTCTAACTCTATTTCTTTAATTTTTGAATCAACTGCTCTCTCATAGAATTTAGGTTTCTCAATTGATAGGCTAATATTTTCCTTTTTATTAATTCTACTCAACACTTCTTCAATAGTTTGTTGTTTTGATAAAAGTAAACTGTTTAAAATTTGATTTGATTCAGATTTAAAATCAAAACAGTCTATATGAAATTTTGGTTTTTTATTTTGACAAATAACCCATTGTCCATAAGTTTCTTTGGTTAATTCTAATATTAATTTATTACTGATAATGCTTTTATATCTTGTTAATTTATATTTCATAGCTATAATATTTTAGGTGGTATAACAATTTAGAATGGTATGCAGTTGCTTCCTATGGAACTTCTATTTCATTAATAATAGAATTAATAATGTCTATTGATGTAATGTTTTCGGCTTCAGCTTCGTAAGTAATTCCAATTCTATGTCGCAATACATCATAAACCATCGCTCTAACATCTTCAGGGATTACATAACCTCTTCTTTTTATAAATGCATAACATTTAGCCGCTTTTGCTAGATTGATACTTCCTCTAGGGGAAGCTCCGAAACTGATTAGAGATTTTAAGTTGCCTAAATTATACCTTTCTGGAAATCTTGTGGCAAAGATGATATCAAGAATATATTTTTCAATTTTTTCATCCATGTAAACTTCATTGGCAGCTTCTCTAGCTCTTAAAATTTGCTCTATAGAAACTACTGGGTTTACGGTAGCAAAACCTCCGCTTAAGTTTTGACGCATGATAATTTGTTCATCCGCTAATTTTGGATAATCAATAACCGTTTTTAACATAAAACGATCTACCTGTGCTTCAGGTAAAGGATAAGTCCCTTCTTGTTCTACAGGGTTTTGGGTTGCCATCACTAAAAAAGGTTCATCTAATTTAAAAGTAGTGTCTCCAATAGTTATCTGTCGCTCTTGCATGGCTTCTAATAAAGCAGATTGCACTTTAGCAGGCGCTCTATTGATCTCATCAGCTAAAACAAAGTTCGCAAAAATGGGACCTTTTTTAATAGAAAAATCATTTTCCTTAATATTGTAAATCATGGTTCCAACCACATCCGCCGGTAAAAGATCCGGTGTAAACTGCACTCTGCTAAAAGAACCCTGTACGGCTTTCGCAAGTGTATTGATGGCTAGTGTTTTTGCCAAACCAGGCACACCCTCAAGTAAAATATGTCCATTACCAAGTAGCCCTATTAGTAAACGTTCGATCATTTCTTTTTGACCAACAATTACTTTATTCATTTCTGAGGTAAGCAAATCGACAAAAGCACTTTCTCTTTCTATTTTTTCGTTAATTGCTCTAACATCTACATCCATTCTATCTTAAGTTTTAAGAGTTAAAAATTGAAAAACAAATCTACAATAAACACAATTTTAACATTGTTAAAGATAGGTTAAAGGTAAAAGGAAGTATTTATGACTATAATCTTAACATATGTTTATAGTTGTAGTGCTGCTATTTTTTTTCATTTCTTAATTTTATGTTAATATTTTTTTGTTTATAAGAAAATAATCGCCACATTTGTTTGATAATCAATCAACCATATTTATATGAAACAAAATGACTTTTTAAAATTTTTCACGGTTGTATTTTTATTTGTAGGGGTAATTTCTTTAAATGCTCAAACAATTAAAGGTAAAGTAACAGATAATAGCGGAGAAGCTTTATCCTTTATGAATGTCGTGGAAAAAGGAACAACAAATGGAACGACTACTGATGAAAACGGTGAGTTTTCGTTAGATGTAAAAAAATTACCAACTACAATTTCTGTTTCCTCTTTAGGATTTAAAACAGTTGACAAGAAAATCACAGACACTAGTTATGTTACTATTGTTTTGGAAGAAGACAATCTCGCTTTAGATGAAGTGGTTTTAGTTGGATCTAGAAACAAAAACAGAACGGTAGCAAACACACCAGTTCCTGTAGATATTATTGACATCTCTGAATTAGTAAGTGCAGGGCCGCAAGTATCAGTAAATGATATCTTAAATTATGTTGCACCTTCATTTACATCAACTTCACAAACAGTTTCAGATGGTACAGACCATATTGATCCTGCTGCCTTGAGAGGTTTAGGGCCAGATCAAGTGTTAGTTTTAATTAACGGAAAAAGAAGACACAACACATCTCTAGTGAATGTTAACAGTACAGTAGGTAGAGGTAGTGTAGGAACTGATATGAATGCAATTCCAGCATTTTCAATTAAAAGAATAGAAATTCTAAAAGACGGAGCAGCGGCACAATATGGAAGTGATGCCATTGCTGGAGTTATTAATATTGTATTAAAAGACAAGGAAGGATTAGAAGTTCAAATAAATCAAGGAGGAAATTGGGGAAGTGAAACCAATGACCAAGATGGTGGAATGGATGGAGAAAACTTTCAATTCGATGTAAACTATGGAATTCCTTTGGATGATAAAGGAGGTTTTATAAACTTTACAGGTTCTTTATCTACTAGAGCGCCTTCTTTTAGAGCAAGTGGTGATGGATTTACAGGATCAATCTTTGATGCAAGTAATTCAGTAGAGTGGATCGGTTTAAATAGCGGTGCAGGATCAGATATTACGCAATATTCTTTAGCACAAATCCAAACGTTCTCTCAAGGAGTTACTCATTTTGATTTGTCTTTAAAAAATCAAATTAATGCAGCTACTTCAATTGATGATTTAAGAGGATTGTTAAACTTTAACACAACTGATGCAGAATTAGCAACAAGAGGCCTTACTAGAAAAGACTTTAACATGAGAGTTGGTCAGTCTAGGTTAAGAAACGGAAAATTTATGGCAAACATGGAGTTTTCTATCAATGATGATTTTAGTTTTTATGCCTTTGGTGGATTTAGCCATAGAAAAGGAAATGCTGCAGGTTTTTACAGGAGACCAAATCAATCTAGAGCTTTCACAGGATTATATCCAGGAGGATTCTTGCCAGAAATCAATTCTACTGTAAATGATGAGTCGGTAGCTGTTGGTATTAGAGGTAAACAAGGAGAATGGGATGTAGACTTTAGTAATACGTACGGAAAAAACTCTTTTGATTTTAACATAGGAAACACAAGTAACGCTAGTTTACAACAAGATTCCCCTTTAGAAGCGTATGCAGGAGGTTTTTCTTTTACTCAAAACACAACTAATTTAGACATGTCTAAATTCTATGATGATATTTTATCAGGTTTAAATGTTGCAGTTGGAGCAGAATATAGAATGGAAGCTTATAGTATTTTTGCAGGACAAGAAGAGTCTTGGGCTACTTATGATATTAATGGAAATATTTGGGATGGTAATTCTGCTACTCAAGTTACAGATTTCTTTGGAAATTCTAGAGCAGGAGGAATTCAAGTATTCCCTGGTTTTAGACCAGAAAATGAAAGAAATGCAACCAGAAACAGTTATGCTTTTTATGCGGATTTAGAATTAGATCTTTCTGAAACTTTATTTGTATCTGGAGCAGCTAGATTTGAAAACTATAGTGATTTTGGTTCTACTTTTAATTGGAAATTAGCAGGATTACTTAAAGCAAGTGATAACGTAAACTTTAGAGCAGCTGTAAGTACAGGTTTTAGAGCACCATCTTTACATCAATTAAACTTTAATACAATTAGTACAAACTTTATTGCAGGTGTACCATTTGAAGTGGGAACATTTTCAAATGATAGTCAGATTGCAGGAGCCTTAGGAATCCCTCAATTAAAGCAAGAAGAGTCTTTTAGTGCTAGTATTGGTTTTACAGCTAAAATTCCAGATGCTAACTTAAGCTTAACAGTCGATGGTTTCTTTACAGGTATAGATGATAGAGTTGTCTTAACTGGAAACTTTGATATCCCAAGTGGAATCATAACAGATGCCGAAACAGCTCGTTTTTTCGCAAATGCAATTGATACTGAAACAAAAGGATTTGATATTGTAATTTCTCACAAAGCAACTGTTTCTGATTTACGTTTATCAAGTGATTTAGCAGTAACTTTTGCTAGAACACAACAAGTAGACGAAATTAACTCTTCAAGTGTCTTAGCTTCTCAAGCAAGTACTTATTTTGGAGAAAGAGAATCTTACTTCTTAGAATTTGCAACACCTAGGTTTAAAGCAAATCTTGGACATGTATTACAATCAGACAACTGGAAATTATTTGTTAGAAACTCTTATTTCGGATCGGTAATCAATCCAGATACTACAAGTGATGGAGGACCAAGTTTCCACCCAGAATTTGGAGGAAAAATAGTAACAGACTTATCTTTTGGATACGACTTTACAGAAAACATGACTTTAACAGTTGGTTCAAGTAATATTTTCGATGTGTATCCAGATGCAACTCCATCTAATTTAACAAGTGGGAATCAATTTATATACCCACGAGTTACTTCTCAGTTTGGAATTAATGGTAGAACAGTTTTTGCTAGATTAAAATTAAATTTATAATATACAAACTATAGGATATGAAAAATATTAAATATATAGCTTTACTATTCTCCTTAACCCTTTTAATTTCTTGTGGTGAGGACGATGTAGATAGCGTAACAAATCCCGGAGATTTAACTCCAACAAGTGAAATAAGCATCGGTTTTATTGATGCAAATGACGGGCAAACAGTCTTAGAAGCTGGCGGAACAGTTAGTTTCACAATAGGATTGAATGTAAATCCATTAAATGTTGCTACAGAAGTAACATTAGGAATAACATCTTCAGATGGTACCATTGATGGAGCAAGTTTTCCAGCTAC
>Ga0129324_10003053_pt1 | contig 10007 bp, 12 predicted proteins | sample CPBDNA_7_FD_96879 | JGI IMG/M metagenome (GOLD analysis project Ga0129324, IMG submission 96879) | Freshwater to marine salinity gradient microbial communities from Chesapeake Bay, USA - CPBay_Spr_15_0.2_DNA | ecosystem: Environmental > Aquatic > Marine > Coastal | place: USA: Chesapeake Bay... | reverse complement strand
CCAAGGTCACCGCCTGCCAGCAGCGTACCAATTCCTGCACCAATAGCCTTGGGCGCCGCTGCAGCGATCAGCCCAGCAGTTGCGCCTTTGAGACCAAGCGCGCTAGCGATACCTGTTCCGAGAGTTGCCGGAAGCAGGGAGCCGGCAAGGCTGCCAAGCAGGGGTGCGAGCAAAGGGATCATCAAGCTTCTCCGCGCACCGCTTCCGGCGCTGTAACTGTGATAGATGTGCTGCGCCGTTCTGAGCCCGTCCAGCTCTGACCGCAGTCAGGGCAGTTCCCATCGGGATAGCTCAGAATCTCTTCTGGCGTGTCCACGGCATTACCGCAGTTCTCACAGTGGACTTTATCAGAACTTGTTGACGGTTTCCAGCGTGTCCCGTCCGGCATGTGAATGATCGTCATGTCCTACCTACGTCGTTGTTACGGTGACGGATCCGACTAGGCCGGTGGCCGACGAACCTCGAGGGTGCGGGCTGTGCGCTTGTGTTATTTTTACGAAGCCGTTCTGTTGAAAGATAGCCCCAATCTCCAACCCGCTGTCATCTGTCTGTAGGTTAGTGAACACCGTAAAGGTGTTACGCCCTTGACCCGGGTTCTGCATGTTTACCAGATATGTCGCAAAAGAGCGAACCAGCTCCGAAAAGTACGGCTGGCTGTATTGTTGCGGTGGATCTGGGAAAAACGGGCGGACTAGATTGCGAGACATCAGCGTCTCCCGTCAGGCCGCAGATCGTAACGCATGCTGCCTAAGCGCCAGCCAACGCCTTCGCCATCCGACTCTACCCGCATGCTAAACTGGCGCCCGCGCAGACGGAGATGCACCTGCTCGGTATCACCATCGACAGTACTGGTCGTCGTACGCAGATAGTTGCCGCTGTTAAAGTTGCGAACACGGGTTGTGATATCAACCGACGGATCGTCAGCACTCGAGTTGCGGAAGTCGAGATCCGGAATCATGCGGCGCATGAAGACGAACTGTTCGCCGTCGCCCAGATCGATTGGGCTCGACTGCACATAGGCCGTGATCGGCGATGCCGGCACGGTGCTGCCGTCATCAAACCCTGTCTCGTGGTTGTACAACCGCTTGTCTGTGCTGGCTGCGATCGGCAGCTGCTCGACGCCGCGGTCAACCCATGCCGTGCGAGCCATTGTGCCGTAGGTCCAGACCTGCTCGAGATAGTTGAACGCCACGTACCGATCGTTTTCTGCGCTGTTGGCAGACGGGTAGAACCACCAGATCTCGCTGTTCGCCGTGTTGGCAGACGCATAGACCTTTTCGGCCTGATCGAAGTTGAAGTCGTTGAACACGTAGTCCCGCACTGTACAGGGCAAACGGTTGACCGTGCCTTCGTACAGATAGAACTCGTTGCGCCCCATCCAGAAAATGCGGTCGTCGATGGCTACCGCAGCATTCGGGCTTTGAATGGTGATGTTTTCGGAGAGCTTCGAAATACCAAAAGTGAACGGAGGACCAAGGTACTGCATCGCATGCAGTGACGTATCAGTGAACACGACTGTTTGCTGCCGCGTTTCAACCGCCCGAATAATCTTGGACCCAGAGCCGATGCGCAAGTCGCCAGCTGTATTAAGCGCTGTCGGGTTCCACTCGGTTACTGACTCTTGGTCCGAGAACCGGATCAGCAACGGATCCTGCACACCGGGGTTGTCCACCGGGTCACAGCCAAACGCGATGACGTGCCGGTCGGTATCCGACACCATGATTTGCGTCGCCACAGTTGGTGCCGAGCTGGCTCCTGCAAGATCGCTGAGCGCAACGCCGCGATTGTTGCTCAAGCCGCCCGATGAATCCCAGTAGTAAATCCCACCGTTGACCACATTGAAGACCAAGTCCTCGCCAAAGTTGTCGTGGGTCCAAAGGCGCAGCGTATCCTTGATCAGGTCGATAGTCGCTGCGCTGCCCCACGAGCCGCGGCTCCAAGGACCCGCGCCCCAGCCGGTGCCGAACACAGATGTGTCGAGGCCAATGTTGATCTGATACGCGCCAATTACACCTGCGCCACCATCGCCGCTGTCTGAGGCGTTGGCCACGACAGGCGTTGGCGTGTACTCGCCATCGATCGTGATCTGCGACAACGATGCGACAGCCCGCGCTACGATGGTGTAGGTCGACGAGTCGACCACCGAAGCGATCTGGTACTCTTGGTTCAGCACCGCAGCAGTGATGTCGCCGCCAAGGCTGACAGCGTCGGTGTAGGTTACGAAATCGCCGGCAACGGCGCCGTGTGTCCCATCGGTCACAGTCAGAATAGCAGACCCATCTGTGGCCGCAAAGGTAACGGCGCCAGCCGAAGTCGTGCGTCGGATGGGCGTGATGTCGTAGTAACCCTGACCGTACTCGACATAGTATTTCAGGTGCGTCCCCATGCCGAGATAAGTCTCAAGGCCCAAGGTCCGCCAAACATGCAGCGCGCGGCACGAACCAAGGAACGTGCTGTTGCCAAGCCGCTGCCAGCCGCCGATCTTTTCCGGAAAACCAAACCGGAAACGAATTTTGTCGCCATCAAACCAACCGCCCTCGTTGCTATACGAGGTGATCTCTCGGTTGATACCGGGGCGGAACTGGAGCTTTGTTAGCGGCATGCGTCACCTTTGAGAGAGGGCGGCCCCGAGAGGCCGCCCCAAGGATTATGCCGCGTTCAGGGCGTCAAGGCGACCCCAAACCCAATCGGTTGCGGCCACCGGATCAAAGGGGATGGTGCTGTCCGGATCGGCAGGGTCAGGCTGCGTCCAGTCTGCGCCAACCTGTGCAAGATAGGTTTCCAGCCAAGCCTTAGTGTCTACCACCTCAAAATCACCCGTGGCGCCGTCCTTGGCGATGCCGACCATAATGTTGTCGCGGGGCGAGGGAGTCGCCGGATCAGCCGCGACAAACACGCCACCGACGCCATCTTCCCCAAGATAGAGAAAATCGGGAATAGTGCCTTCTGCCGTCAGACGGTACTTAATGCATTGATACGCCATGAGCGCCTCCTTCAGAGTACTGCCCATTAAAGCAGTACGATCCAAAATGTCCAAGTTCACACCACGGAGCGGCCCAAACAGTACCGCCTAGCTCACGATACTTATGGCAGAAAAAGTAGTCTTCGGAAAGCAACTCGTGGTTCACGTTACCAACCTGAAAGAAGTCATAAATCTTTTCGCCACGTCCTATCGTCGTGCCTCCGTTGGTGTAGTACCCAACCTCTGACGCCAGTGTATCAAAGACATCGCGCCGAATCAGCATAAATCCTGTGCCGCCGTGCTTGACCTGAAAGGGTTCCTCCGAGTTCATCATGCCATGACCTTCGAGCTCGTTGAGCGCAAACACGCCAGACAGTTTGCTTAGGTCGGGGTGCAAGCGCAGCGCGCCACGGCGGATGCGCTCCCAGTTAATACCCTTCATGGGGCACGGCCCGATGATGATGCCCTTGTCGGCCTTAATCATGCGAGCAACATCGTTGGGGCGGAACCGAATGTCAGCGTCACAGAACAGAAGATGGGAGGCATCTGTCTGCAAGAAGTGATGAGCAATCGTGTTCCGCCCCCTCTGGATCAACGATTCGTTGCCCAGAAACACGGTGGTCAGTTGATGACCGTGCTGGAGCATAGCCTCCTTCAGCCCCAGCAAAGACTGACAGTACTCAGTCGTCATCATGCCACCGTAGCACGGCGTCCCTACAACAAGGTGGAAGTGATCCATCACTCCTCCTCCTTGCTGTGGTCTTCCAATGCCACATTCGTCAGCGAGGTCTTGTCCAAGATCTGGAAGCCCCGGCTATTCGCAAACTCGGCGGGGCAGTGCGCCCACTTGTCCGCGCATTTCTCCAGCCACGCTACCGTGTCAGAATGCTGCGGAGCCTTGCCCTGCGCCATCATCTCGTTCTCCCACGAGAGGTAGGCATACACCTCCATCTGCGCCTCTGCCGCCGGCAAGCCGAGGTCAAAGATGTAGATCATGTTGCCTTCGTCAATGGAGCCGCCGCGTGAGCGGGCTGCAGTCAACGCCTGCTTCATGCAGGTCATAATGTGATACTTGACCTCTTCGAGTTCGTAATCCTCTTCGGTCAGCTCGTCTTTGCCAATCTTTTGCATCAAGTTGTCGTACTGATTGGTGAAGAAGTTTAGCTTGCGGATTGCGCCTTGGACATGGTTCTGGGTGCTGATGAGGTGCGACTTGGCCTCGACGATCTTGATCTCCAGCAGCTCGCGCTCTAGATCGTCGTCTTCTTCATCGAGCTTGCGCTCCAACTTCTTCAGCTTGTTCTCTTTCTTCCGCATGCCAATGTAGGCTTCTTGCAGTGCGGAGCGGGTGCGATCGATCTCGGCCAGCGTGTGCTTGATTGAGCGCACGGGCGTGATCGCCGTCACATCGAGCGTGACGCCCATAAACTGCGAGTGCGACTTGTGGAAGTTGGATGTAGCCTGCGCCACAGCCGGAGCCTTTTCGTCGATGTTTTGCAGCATCGACTTATACTCAGGCTTGGCGCTGGGCAGATGAATAGAAAGTTCGGCAACGACGAGCGCGTTGCTCTCGGTCTTCTCGGTCATGTGCTTACTCCCATATAAGCGTGTGCTGGGAGTATAGGCGGCTTGTGGGGTTAGGACAAGCCGCCGTGGCTGTTTGACAAACCAGCAGCGCCACGTTTTGCAACAGTCAGGTCGCCCCAATCAATTGTGTTCCCCGTAGACGCTATTGTGATTTGCTCAATAACGTTTACGCGAAAGGGGGACACGCCGCCATCGCCACCCATTATGGTCCCGATTGTGCCGTTACTCGCTCCCGCCCCCATGCGGCGAGCAGCACTTAGGTTGCCAAAGGTCGCAGAGTTCCCCGTCGTAGCAATAGTCACATACTCTATTTTGTCTGTTGTGGTGTTACCCCCCATCCAAACACATCTGGTGCTGCTTGACACGACAGCAGAGTTTGCAAAATTATTCCCGCTTAAAGTTCCAAACGTAATGGAGTTGCCCGTGGTTGCAAAAGTAAAATACTCCATTTGATCTTGGTCGCTTTGGAACGCACCGAAAATCCCTCTTGTGGAACTGCCCGCACCCCGACACTGGTTGTTTGAGTTGTTAGAGGTTGTGTCCCCAAAATCTACAGTGTCCCCAAGGGTTGCGATTGTTAGATACTCAAAACCCCCCGCGCCAGAAAGCGGAGCGGACCCCACAACAACGCCCCTTGTTGCATTCCCTAAGCCGCCAAGCTCCGACCTGTCCGTAGTATTGTCTGTTGCAATTCGGTCTATTAAGTCCCCAAAATCTGCGGCGTTACCCGCCGAGGTAATTGTAATGTAATCAATGCTGCGGCTAACACTGGACCCAGAACCTGCAATAATGCCCCTTGTTTCCCCGCCTATACCCGCTGGGCCTGTACCCCTGCTCTGAGTAAGGTCGCCAAAATCCGCAGAGTTACCTGTGCTTGCAAAATTAAAGAACTCTATCACGTCCACAGCCCCGCCCGTGGTTTCACCCCCAGCATAAATGGCTCTTTGCTGGACGTTCCCCGCCGTAGGCCACAGCCCCGCCTTCGTGTAGGTAAACGCCTCCTCCAGCGACCATACGCCGGGTGCGGCATCGCTTTGATACGGCCCAGCAGGAGCGGTCGGGTTCGGCGTGATGATGTTGCCGAGATATCGCTTGTCGGACATTATGCGAGTCCTCCGTGACCGTTAGAGCAAGAACCCATAAAGTTTTTAGGCGAAGACAAATCACCAAAGTCTAATGCGTTTCCGGCTGATGCTATGGTAACAAAGTCAAGCACATTGTATTTTGTACCCGCGTCATAGCCCCCACCAAACACAGCATAGCTGTCTCCAGAAACCGCGCTAAGATAGTTTCTCGCAACTGTAAGGTCACCGAAGTCAACAGCGTTACCTGTTGAAGCAATCGTGACATATTCAATCGTGTCTGTGTATGATGTCGCCGTGCTGTTGCCGCCACCAAACAACGCTCGCGTCTGACTAGACGCTGCTGAAAGCGCATAAAATGTTTGGGACAAGTCACCAAAATCCGTGGCGTTTCCTGCCGAAGCTGTTGTCACATAATCAATGATATCCGTTTGCGGCTGCCCGCCAGCATTAAGTGTTCTTGTCGGGCTAGAGCATCCGGCGTGAGAGTATCTGGAAACAGTCATGTCCCCAAAATCCGTGGCGTTGCCAGTTGTCGCAATAGTAACATACTGGATCGTGTCAACAGTTTGTCCACCGCTAAACAACGCCCTAGTGTCCGATCCTCCAGACGCCATAAAGACCGCGCCACTAGAAAACAGAAGGTCACCAAAATCTGAAGCATTACCAGTGGTGTTGATGGTGACATATTGAATAGTATTGACCGCGCTACCGGAAACCTCGCCGCCAGCAAAAAGACCTCGCGTCTTTGACGCGGCGCCTACCAGTCTATCTCGTGCGGTAATCAACGAGCCAAAAGTTGCGGAGTTACCCGCAGTGGCGATAGTAATGTAGTCAATGGTTGCTATAACAGTGCCAGTAGTTCCCCCGGCAAACAAACCCCGCGCTGGCGGCGGGTTAGTCCAGTTGTTTTGACCAACAGCCTGATACACCTCGGACAGATTCCATACACCTTGATAATTTGGCATTATGCAAGTCCTCCGTGGGCGGATGAGCAGGCAGCAGGGTATCCGTTTGAGTTATAAAGCAGGTCGCCAAAATCCGTAGAGTTTCCAGTTGTTGAAATAACAACGCTATCAACCCGGTCAAGGACTGACGTGTTACCAGCAATCAAACCGATTGTTTTGCTTGAACAGCCTGCCCGCCCAGACGCGGCATCGAGAAGATCGCCAAAATCCGTGGCGTTCCCCGTAGTCGCAATGGTGATGTAGTCAATGACATCGCTGCCAGCCCCGCCAGCAAAAAGACCTCGCGTAGAAGATGAGCAAGCGCCAAGGTTTTCTCGCGCAACCGTCAGATCGCCAAAATCCGTGGCGTTCCCCGTAGTCGCAATGGTGACATACGCTATGGTGTCATCACTTACGTTAGAGCCGTTTAACCCGCCCCCAGCAACACCTCTGGTTGGCGAAGCAAGGCCAGCAAGGTATCGACGAGGGCCGGTCAAATCACCAAAATCCGTGGTGTTTCCAGTGGATGCAATGGTGATGTATTGTATACGGTTTGTAGCATCTGGAGACGGCAGATTTTCGCCAGCAAAACAACCTCTTGTATCGTTTGAAAAAGCAGCCATGCTTTTGGTGTCTTGAGCCAAATTTCCAAAGTCTATGGAGTTGCCGGGAGAAGCAATTGTTATGTACTGAATAATATCTATTCTTGACGCGCCAGAAGACTGGCCGCCACCAAAAACACCTCGGGTAGAGCTTGCAAGACCCGCTGATTCACGAACACCTACATACAAATCACCAAAATCTGTGAATGTTCCAGTGGTTGCAAACGAGGTGTAGTTGATATTGTTAACAGACCCAACTCCTCCCGCAACAATTGCTCGCTGCAAAGACGGAGAAACACTCCCGCTCGAATCACTCGGCGCAGACCACCCAAACGCGTTGATCGCCCAGACGCGGAAAGTGTAGGGGGTTCCGTTGGTCAAGCCGGTAACAGTAATAGGCGATGCTGACCCGGAAGCCCCATGCGCGCCCGTAGTGTCCGTCACTCGGTAGCCGCTAATTGCTGCGCCCCCAGTATCCGAAGGCGCTGAAAAACTTACGTCTACGGAAGTGTCCCCGGCCGTGCCAGAAACATTCGTCGGTTCATCAGGAGCGTTCAGGCCATCTTGGTTGATAAACCCGCCAACACGTTTTGCCATGACAGGCTCCTATCAACTGATTTCTTCGTAGGAGACCAGCACTTTAAGATCACTTGCAGTACCTGCAGTCGCGCCAATCGACTTATCCTCTTCGAGGTAGATCGAGGTGTTCTTGTCGATCACAACAAGCGTTGCATCCGCTGGAACGCTGATCGTGCTAACGATCTCCGTTGCCGTGCCGCCGATGTCGTCTTCGCTGTAATAGCTGACCGTAATATCGGCAGCGTTGGCGCCGTCTACGTTCGAAACAACCAGAGAATTGATCTTGAAGACCTTGCCGCTCGATGCAGCGTTGCTCACCACCGCAGTTGCGCTGGTGGTCGTAAGGCTGACCACGGCGGACTTACCTGTGATCGTGGTGACGTTAACGATATTCGGGGCTGCCATCTATCTTCTCCTCAGCCGAAAACGATGGCCATTGCGATGGCCTTACCAGTGGAAATGCCCGCGTCCGCGAACGAAAGCGTTCCCGAGCCGTTTGTTACCAGAGCTTGACCACTCGTGCCATCTGCATCCGGCATTGTCAGTGTGTAGCTGGCAGAGATCGTACCCGGCGCTTGAAGCGCAACGTACTGACCGCCAGTCGTGTCTTGCAGGCGAAGGTCGCCTGTTCCGGTGATGTCCACCTGACCTGCGGTGACTGCAGTAAAGGTCGGGCTGTCGCCTGTGCCAAGACCCAAGTTCGTACGAGCCGTCGCGGCATCCGCCAGATCCGACAGGTTGTTCGCGGCGAGCAATGCACCCGCAGGCACAAAGGTGCTCGTAATGTCTACAACGGCAGCACCTGCGCCCGCGCCGTCTGCATAGACAATCGCGCTTTTACCGTTGGCGACAGTGACATTGCCACCCGAGCCCTGCGTGAGCACGACGCTCTGGCCGGAATTGTTCTTGACGATGTAGACATGGTCGCCGTCGTTCGGCGAAATCGTCACCGTATTTGTGCCGCTCGGCGAACCGCCAAATACCAGAACAGCATACTGGCCGTCGGACAGCGTTCCGTCCGTCGTCGTCAGTGTGTGCGTTGTGCCAGACAGCGAAATTGCACCTACACCATTAGTGAGGCGGTCAATAATTTGCAGGTTCGTGTTAGTGGTCGTGCCCCACGTTCCCGACTGTTCACCTGTGGCGATAAGCTCGATGCCGCCGTTTGTGGTGTATGTACTAGGCATAGCCGATCCTTACGCTGCAATCTCAGTCCAGATGGTTCCGGCTGAGGGTGTGATCTCAGTATAAACAGTTCCGGGGTCTGGGACAATCCTGCCCCACACTAGCACAGGATTCACCAATCCTGTAGCTGAAACACCCGTTGGGAATACATTCGCATCGCCAATAACAGTTACCGAACCAACGTTTCCTGTCGCACTCAAGCCCGTCGGAAAGACATTAGCGCCAGCAGTTACGGTCACCGCGCCGACATTGCCAGTGGCTTCCAGTCCCGTTGTCGGAACACTGGCACCTCCAGTGGCGTCGGCTGTACCAGCTTGGCCTGTTGCCGATACACCAGTGACGGGAACTATAATTCCCGCCCCCTCAATAACAGTAACTGTTCCGACCTGACCAAGACCCGAAACACCAACAGCCAAAACAACGGCGTCAGCCGCCACCGTAACGGAACCAACACCGCCTGTCGCCTCAAGACCTGTACTTGGTGCGTTGGCACCACCAGTAGCGTTAACCGATCCTACACCACCAGAAGAAGAAACCCCGGTCACAGAAACCGAAACGCCGATCCCAACAGTAACGTCACCTACCGCGCCAGTCGCCTCAACGCCCGTAACATTGACGACAACACCCGTACCCTCGACAACGGTAACCGTGCCGACTTGGCCTGTTGCCGAGCCGACAGCGACACTGCCTTCGCCCCACGCAAGTTCACCGAACCCCGCGCGGCCCCAGCCGGTAAAGGGGACGGTAACGTCTGCCATGGTTACGCGATGCGGATGATGGCGTTGCTGGCGTCAGCCGTCGGGAACACGACTTGGAAATCACCTGCCGTCGAGGTCTTGTCCGAACCGAAGTCCAGCACAACAACCGTCGGGTCACCTGCTGCCGTGTCGTTGTAGATCAACGCACCGCGCGCCGTGATGGTGGCCGACGTAAACGTGATGTCGTCAAAATCCGCGAACGCCGTCGTGCCGCTGGTCGTGGGCGTGACGTTAGTCAGCGTGCCGCCGCCTGCAGCATACGAGCCGGAGTTACCGACTTCGTTCGAAGCGGTGTACGCGGTCGT
>Ga0129324_10003052_pt1 | contig 10008 bp, 7 predicted proteins | sample CPBDNA_7_FD_96879 | JGI IMG/M metagenome (GOLD analysis project Ga0129324, IMG submission 96879) | Freshwater to marine salinity gradient microbial communities from Chesapeake Bay, USA - CPBay_Spr_15_0.2_DNA | ecosystem: Environmental > Aquatic > Marine > Coastal | place: USA: Chesapeake Bay... | reverse complement strand
CTAAGAATGAATTTCAGCAAACTGCCAACAACGGGCGTAGCTACCGCATTTAGCTATTTCAACGGTTAAAGCAGGACTTACCCTTCAAAACCGCGCAATCCTTATTAGAACGAGCCTTTTAACTCAACCGACGAAGTACGGTTAAAAATAGCTTGCAATTGAGGTGTTTTCATTTGTTGAAATAAGTTGAACTTTAGGAATTCAAGGGTTATATTTCAATAGACAACATAAAAAAGCAAACTCGATTGTTTTGTTTGTTGATCAAAATTAACAAAATTTCATTGAAACTACTGCATGTGTATCATGAAATACTATAACGCTATCCTTAGGGGGATAAATAATGAACTATCAAAAAGTCTTTAAAAAACAGTTGCTTCCCGCACTGATTGCTGTTGCTACCGTTCCACTCTTTAGCCAAACCACTCTTGCAGCAGAGTCTGCGATTACTCTAGAAGAAATCGTTGTAACTGCCCGTAAGCGTCAAGAATCAATTCAAGACGTTCCTGTTGCTGTTACTGCAATTACCCCGGGACAGCTTGAGCGAGGCTCAATTACGAGTTCACTTGAATTAGGCAAAATGGTTCCCAACGTTGAACTTCATGAAACTGCAATCGGCTCTGAGTCGTTAAGCGCATCCATTCGTGGATTAAGCTACGACGATATCGAAAAATCAATCGAACCAACGGTTGGTGTCGCCATCGATGGTGTGTTTTTAGCGAGTAACTCAGGTGGCGTATTCGATTTCTTTGACGTCGAGTCTGTTGAAGTACTGCGCGGCCCTCAAGGTACGCTATTTGGTCGCAATACAATTGGTGGTGTGATCAACGTACAGAGAACAGAACCAACCGGCGAGTGGGGCGCAAAAGTAGAAGGCACTTTCGGTGACGAAAATATGACAGACCTAAAGGCATTAGTGAATATGCCATTGGGCGAAAACGGTGGCATTAAGATTGCTGTCAAAGATAAGCAGTCTGATTCTCATGTGTATAACACGACTCTGCAAGATCGACGGCCGTTCAAAGATTCTCAGTCAGTATCCGTTGCCGCCAAGTACAACTTCAGCGATAAAACTGCTGCTGTTTTAACTTACGACGACTATGACCATGACACGACCGCGCCGGACAATATCAACACAGCCACGTCAGCTCTTGGCGCTGGCGGAAGAGCGTCACAAGCCGACAGCTGGAAGACATCGCCACAAAGCTTGCCACTCACTGCGTCGCTTGTAGGCGAGAACATGTCATTGAAAGTAACTCACGACGGTGATAACTATCAGATCAAATACATTATGGGCATCATGGACTACGATGAAGAAGTACATGAAGCGTCCTGGGGAATTAACGGCGTATTCTTCCCAGTTGATAGAGATCAGACATTCAAACAAAGGTCTCATGAACTACAATATATTTCCGACTTAGACGGCCCAGCTAACTTCGTTGCTGGCATATATACTCTCGACGCTGACTCTTACATCACATCTGGCCCGATCGTCCCATTCACTGCTAACCATAAGCTTAAAACGACTGCTGTGTTTGGCGAAATGAGTTATGACCTTAGCGACGACTGGGCATTTACTTTTGGAGCTCGTTACACAGAAGAAGACAAAAACTTGACCTCGAGATCCTGGCCCGTCGGCACTGGTAACGCAGATCGTCTTGCTGCCAATCCAGATCGTACAAAAATGCTGAATTATGGTGACCCCGATTTCTCCGACAGTAACACTTCATACCGCGTAGTCCTTCAGCGCGAGTTCGAGAAGGGGATGACATACATCTCTTATGCAACAGGTTTCCGCAGCGGTGGCTTCTTCAACCGAGGGTCAACGTTGTCAGAGTTAGCACCGTTTAATTCAGAAGAAGTGGGCAGCTTCGAAATTGGTATGCGCAGTAACCCAACTGAGAACTCGCAAGTTAACATCACTTACTTCAAGGCTGATTATACCGACAAGCAAACTACGATTATTACATCGGGTAACGATCCAGTATGCGGCAAAGGCACTGCTGAAGCACCTGCAGCACAAGGTGTAACTTGTTCATTCGTGCGCAACGCCGGTGAGGTAAGTATGGATGGTATCGAGTTCGAAGGGGTGCTGATGCCAACTGATGCTCTGACATTGAGAGCAAGCTTTGGTACATTCAGCGGCGACTACGACAAGTTCGATTACAACGGCGTAGATATCTCTGATAAAGCTCACCTGCTGTATGCCCCTGAATTAACAGCTTATTTAGGCGCTGAACACTCCTCTGAAGTTGCAGGAGGCACACTCACCTGGACTGGCGGATTCAGCTACAAAGATGAGGTTTTCACGCAAGCTGACTGGTCAACTTACAATCCTGCAACGGGACCGGTCGTAATTATCGAAAGCTTCGAGACACTTGATTTATCTGCTACTTACATAAAGGATATGGGTAATGGAACACTCAAGTTGCGCGTCTACGGCACCGATGTGCTGGAAGATGGTAACCGAGTCGGACGGCGCTATGATGCAGGTGCGTTTGCCTGGGCGGAGTTGGTTCCAAGACGTCAATTCGGCCTGACCGTAGGATACGAGTTCTAATAACACAGTCCCCTGGGATGGATCCCAAAAAGCGGTTGAGCTTCGGTTCAGCCGCTTTTTTTTTGCTTTTAATCCACGTATAAAAGATCCACAGGCAGCGCTCGCGCCGCTGTCGTCTGCGGGCCTTGATAGAGAACCTAAATACTAATTAGCAGGCCAACGATATGACCCACCCCAGCACTGCAATACTCGATTCACAACTTAACGACGGCGTTCTGCGGCTGACCAAGCAAAACGCGGATGAGAACTATGGCATGTCGTTGGCTATGCTCGACGCACTGTCGAGGGCGTTCGACGACGCGCGTGAAAACGCTGAGATTCGCGCCATTGTTATTGACGCTGGTGGACGCGGATTCCACTCTGGCGCCATCGCCGTGACCCAGCTACAGCCGACGCTGGAGGCCCTCGGGCGAGACGACTTTCAGCGCCTTGTTCAACTAGGTCATGCGCTGGGCAAAAAGATTGCCCAATTACCCATGCCGGTAATTGCCATCGCCCGCGGCGGCGCTCTGGGTGGTGGATTGGAGTTGTTGCTGCGCAGCGACTTTATTTACTGCCTCGAGCAATCGCGCTTTAGCTTTCCTGAAGTGACCCTTGGGTTTGTCGCTGCGTGGGGAGGAACGCAGCTCAGTGCGCGACTGATGCCATTCCGGCGCGCACAAGAGATGCTGCTGCTGGGCGAAGGGCTAACGGGGCGGCAAGCCGAAGACTATGGACTCGTCACACGCGCATTTAGCACCAATGAAGCCCTTGAAGCACACCTAGAGAGCGTTCTAACACGTTTACGCGTCTGCTCACCGGCATCGCTGCGCTGGACCAAAGAATGCCTTTACGCGGCGTGGGATGGTGCGCTCGAGATTGGCTTAGAAAAAGAGCTGGAAGCGGAGACAGAGACGATGGCCAGCGGGGACTTTCTCAAGGGGCTGGCGGCTCTCAATAGCGGTGGCAACTTTGATTACGTTGCGGGTACCACTATCGTCAAGCCGCGCCGTCAGTAACTTAAAGTTTGACCAGTTGCTTGCCGAAATTTTGTCCAGAGAACAACCCGGCCAAGGCTGTCGGGCATTGCTCAATGCCTTGTAACACGTGTTCTTTGACTTTGATCTTGCCGTCATCAACCCACTGCTTTAACTGTTCGATCGCCTGCGGATAGCGCTCAGCATGATCGAGAACAATAAATCCCTCCATGTGCGATCGACGAATCACCAGTTGCATGTAGTTCTTTGGCCCCGGCGGCAACTCTGCAGTGCGATAGCCACTCGAAATTCCGCCGCAAAGAACAATGCGCGCGTGGTTGGCTAAATTGACCAATGCCAGATCGAGTATCTCTCCACCCACATTGTCGAAAAATATATTGATACTGTTTTTGCACAACTCTTTGAGGCGAGCTTCAACGGAATCGGATTTGTAATCAATCACTGCATCATAGCCAAGCTCGTCAATTAACCACTGACACTTGGCCGCGCCGCCAGCAATACCAATCACATGACAGCCCATCAATTTTGCAATCTGGCCAACAGTAGAGCCAGTGGCCCCCGCTGCTCCAGAGATCACAACGGTGTCACCCGCTTTCGGCAGACCGATATCAAGCAAACCAAAGTAGGCGGTTAAACCGGTCAGACCATAGATATGCAGTGGATATGAAATCGGCACATCCTCGGCAATTTTTTCCACAGGGAAAAGACCCGTGCCATCGCTGATAGCATACTCCTGCCAGCCAAATCCGCCCTGCAAGCGATCACCCACTTGGAATTGCCCATGCCTGCTCGCGACAACCTCTCCCACAGCCATGGAGCGCATCACTTCACCAATCGCGACCGGCGGTACGTAACTGCGAACATCGTTCAACCAGCCTCGCTGAGCAGGCTCAAACGAGAGGTAATTATTTTTTACCAGAAATTCTCCCTCCGCAAGGGGACGAACAGTCTCTGTCTCAAAGCGAAAATTTTTCTCGCTCACAGCACCCTCAGGACGCGATTCAAGCACCCACTTTCTATTGATCAATCCAGCTGTCATTGCGTTATTTCCAAGTTGCGGGCGGCGCTATGACCTCACAGCGCCGCGGGTTGCGAACGATTAGGGCGTGTACCAAATGGGCGACGAATAGGCGCGATCTTGAGTCACCATCGCGGCGCGAGGATCAATGGTGGCGCCAAAATACTTCGCGTCATAGGCTGTCCAGCGCGGCGTGGGAATCTGCAGAACACGCGCGTAGTAGAAGGCATTCTGGCTCGCGTTAAACTCTGGGTCAGTCCATACCGTCGCCAATTCAGCGGCGCCAATACTGTTGCTATAGGTGGTATTTGCCACATCGACCGTGCTGCCAACCGAGGCTAATTTGCCAGTCTTTGCATCAATGGTACGACCAGCCGACCACGCGACATCGAAAACTTTTTCTTGTGTGTTGCCCTGCGCATCGAGCCAGCCTTTAACGATTTGCACACGATCGAGATTGGCGCCATCCGGGTCGCGGGACGCAGCAACCATAAAGGTGGGGGCATGGGTATTGGCACCGCGGGTTAAATCACCGCCCATGGGGACACCTTTTTGATAGCCGAGGGTGGCAAAATCAGCGCGCAAGACATCCGCAGCGTCAAATTGCCAACCGCCAAAAAAGCGCAACTGAATACGGGTTCCGGTGGTGGCATAAACCTCGCGCCGCTTAATGGCTTGGAATAATGATTCGCGGGTGTTTTCCTCAGACCATACAGCCACTAAACCTGAGGATACAAGCTTCCAAATTTTTTGTAGCTGATTGGCCATGCGCTTTTCAGTGCGATCCGCCGAGGGTTCATCGTGGGCAAACTTACCAAAGAAATTGTCTTCGTTGGTCGTGGACATACCCGTGTGAGAATCGGTGCTGCCGATCAAGCCAAACTTGAACGGGTTAACGCCCAAATTGGCTTCGTGGCGCAGGCCCTCTTTGAGTGCCGAGCGACTGTACTCATATTGCAACATATCGGGTGTTTTAGCTTGAGTGAGGGAAATATTGCCCTCATCCCAGGTTTCGTAATCGGCGAACTCATCGTCTGCCGATAGGTAGGGATGAGTTTCGCCATCGCCTTTAATCTGAGTGGTTTCGTAGACGGGTTCCCAGCGTGCACGTTTCGCCGCATAGTTAGCATCAAGCGGTTTTCCATTCAAGCGCGTGGGCGAAAACATACGACCATTGCTCACGTTGCCGTTATGGGCGATGGCCAGCACTTCGCCGCCAGTGCTCTCTTCATAGGCAGATAAGGCAGACCAGAGATCCTCTGGGTCCGTGCTATCTTGAGCAGAGAAAGGAACGCGCTTTGACGCCACCTCGGCGCCATCTTTGTAGATAACCACGCGATGGAGATTATCGCCGCTAATCATGGAGGTCCACTCGTAACCCACAAAAGCGGTAAATAGCCCCGGCTCGTTGTACTTGTCGGCGACAGCGGCGGCGCTGGCCCAAAGACCGCTGCGCACTGGCCCCGGGGTTTGATATTCTGCAGCATCTGTCTGAATCGCATTGGCAAATGCTTTTGCCAGCTCAGTGGTTCGCCCTTCGCGCAGCAATGTCTGCCACTCTTCACCCATTTTCCAACCCTTCAATGTAGGGTCGTCCGCAGCCAACTGGGCAAAAACGCCGAGATATTCAGAATGGTCTGTGACGGCAAGAAAATCTAACGGGCGACGCAATCTTACAGGCATGCCATTGTCCGCGGTCACCGTTCCGCCGCGCGCGAATTGGTAGGCTTCATCGCTCGTCAGTCGCGTTTCCATGGTGTACGCATCGGCAGATAATTTTGTATGTAAGTGCAAATCACCCCAATAGAGATTGCTAACATGCTCCCTCACCGGTGTTGAATACGACGGCTTTTGCTCGACAACTGATGCATCCTCTGCGCTGGCAAATAAACTCACGGAGAGAGCCAAAACTCCCAGTGCAGTGACATTGTTAAGTTTGTACATAATTATTTTCCTTGCGTAATGAGCGCTGGGCGCGTCTGCTCGAATCAACTGAGCCTGTCTAGGCAGGGCTATTTTCGATAGGCTGAAAGCGGTGTGACAATCTCAATCAGGTTGCCGTTGTTATCGCGAATAAAGAGCAAGCGAACGCCTGCCGCATCAAAGTTAGTCGGCGGCAGTTCCAACGCAACACCGCGACTGAGCAGCTCCGCCGCCACAGCGTCCACATCTGCACTGGTAAAGGCGATGTGCACATAACCGCGGTCCGACATTGCCGTAAACACATCTGGCGCTACTTTTTCAGACTGAAACTCTTTCGGCGTTCCCACCACTTCGATCATAAAGCCATTCGCAGCAATGTAGCCGACATCCACTTCTGGATAGCCGTCAATATCCCACTCACGGACAACCTCAAAACCGAGAACGCTGCGGTACCAATCCACCGTGCCCTGGTAGTCCGCCGTAGAAATCATAATGTGATCGGCGCGCATCAGCGCCAGTGGATTTGGCTGCGGCTGCGCCCCGCCGGCAAAGGCGCCAGACGCCATAAAAAGACCGACCAACAAACTGAGACTGCGTCTAACCATTTTTGCCACCTATTTTTGTGAATCGGTAAATTTGCCACTCACGTAGTCATTGAGAAGTTCGTGAAAACGCTGCACACGCTTTTCCTGATGTGTCAGTATGCAGCCACTAAAACCCCGGGAGTTGAGTCCTTGCTGCTGGCTCGTGCCAATACTTAAATCTTGATCCGCGACAAACCCTACTGATTGCCCATCACCGTATACGCTATGACGATTTTCTGCCCATTCCAAAGGAACCGGGCCAATGGGTGTTTCGACCTCAGTCATACCAGCTACTGGAGGCACCAACACCCAATGGTGGAACACACATTTTTGCGGGTCAGTGGGATGCGGCTCGGTGCGCAGTATTTGGCACTGCTCAGGAGACATCGTGATAGTGAGATTGGGAAACAGCGTACAATGAAAATAATCGACCAGTTGTTGATCGCTCATTTGTTCGTAATTGGTGTAACCACGGGCTGGTCCGAGACGTCGCTTGGCAGCAATGATCGCGTCGCGTATTTCACCCGTGCGCCCATTGAACTCGGCTGGATCAACGCCCCATGAGCGGGCGACATCATCAAGGGGTGAAGGCACGTCCCCAGTTTGAAACGCTGGATTGCGCGTGGTGGCCTGATGACCTTTCATCCACATTGAGTTGTGGCCGCTTTCATACATTTCAAATAGCGTATCTGAGAGACCATCATTGATAAACGTGGACAACTCGGGGTGGATCGTTGGCAAGTGGTAACTTTCGTTAAAATTATCGCGAATAATCTTCCAGTTGAAATTGGCGTCAGCGGACAGGTACATGACCCGTATCCAGTTATCCAATCCGTAGGATTTTAATCGTTCAGGCAGAGGATCAAGCCATTCCAGCAGGGGTTTCGCATCAGCGTCCATACAATAAAAGACAAACGGACCCCAAGTCTCACAGCGCAACTCTTTCAGGCGCACTTTGCCGCAGGGATTTCCGCCAGGAAAATCATCGGGATCTTGAACCTTTATCAAAACACCATCGGGCGAAAACTGCCAACCGTGATAGCCGCAGGTAATTCTATCGCTGCCACCAAGATCGCCTAGTACCAAGCGATTGCCACGGTGCGGACAGGAGTTATAAAACGCCTTGATGGAGTCATCAGCTTGGCGAACCATAATCACCGACTCAGTGCCAAGATTGTGGCGCACATAGTCACCCTCTTCTTGAAGCTCTGCCATCATGCCGCCCAAGTGCCAAACATAGGGCCACAACAGCTCATTTTCGCGCGCCATAAACGCATCTGAAATATACCGGTCCGAGGTGATGATATCGCCGCGCACAGGCATATCGAATCCTTGCGCGTATCGGGAAGTCTCAGGTTTCACTGCTCTATCCTCTGCAATTGCAATCAAAAAATTGAATCTAATGGAATCTAAAAGCACCGCAGAGCGTCATTTCAAGGCACGCTCTGGGCTGTTTCATTTACTGTCTTTGGCACCGCTCGTGCGGCGCACACTTACTTCGCAATAAGACCGCCATCAACAACTAGCTCAGTACCCGTCACATAGCTTGATTCATCGGACGCCAGGAACAGCGCGCAGTTTGCCACTTCAACAGGGTAACCCATGCGGCCAAATGGCACGGTGGCGCCCAGCTTTTCAAACTCTTCAGGATTGTCGCGACGGGAGTCATTTTGAATATTGGTGTCGATCAGACCGGGGTGGAGCGAGTTACAGCGGATACCGTGGGCAGCGTATTCAAGAGCAATCCCTTTGCACAAAATCTGCACGCCAGCTTTCGCAACACCGTAAACCGACACGCCCGGAATACCTCTCAAGGCCGCGACCGAGGACATATTGACAATGGAACCGCCACCCGCCGCAATCATTGCTGGAAGCGCTTTTTGACAACCGAGGAAGACGCTGCGAATGTTTACGTCCATCTGCAGATCGTAATCCGCCTGAGTGAACTGGCTAATCGGGCGCATCACGGCAATACCCGCATTGTTCACCAGAATATCGAGACGACCAAAACGCTCAACAGTGGCGTCAACCACTTCTTGCCAGCGCTGTTCACTGACCACGTTTTGCTCCATAGACAGCACCTCAGCACCCAGAGCAACAAGCTCTTTTTCACACGCGGCGAGGCCCTTTAGATCAATATCAGTAATCACTAACTTGGCGCCTTCCTGCGCAAAGCGCACAGCAATAGCATGACCTAAACCCGGATTTGACGCAGCACCGGTAATAATCGCAACTTTGTTTGATAATCTAGACATAACAGGTTTCCTTATTTTTTTCTTATTACTATTAAAGGTTTATGACACCGACGCAGGTCACAAGATACACCCCCTAAAACTGCGTCGACACTATTCTAAAGCCAACTTATGCGCCGATCATGACGCAGAGTTAGATGGCATTCCAGCCGCCATCCACTTCCAACAAACTGCCCGTACTGAACGAAGACAAATCAGAGGCTAGGTACATAACACCATTGGCCACTTCTTCAGGCGTACCCATTCTTTTCATCGCATGTTTCGCCGACAGCACGGAGAGATCCTTGACCATACTTACCACTAGTGGTGTCGCAACGTTGCCGGGACAGATCGCATTGATACGGATATTGCGCTCCGCATAATCCACAGCCACCGTGCGCGTCAACCCAGCAACCGCAAATTTACTGGTCACATAAGGCGCAGCATTGGGGTAGGTATTGCGACTGGTCGCTGAGGCCATATTCACTATGCGCCCCTCCCCCTGCTTCAACATCTGGCGAATTTCTGCCTGCATACAGAGCCATACGCCCTTGAGATCAACCGCAATCACACGATCAAATTCCGCTTCCGTGACTTCGTGGAAGTTCGCTAAAGGCGATGCTGTGCCAGCATTGTTAACCGCGATATCGAGCTTACCGTAGCGCTCAACAATAGCGTCAACCATGGCAGACACATCACTCGATTTACTGACGTCGTT
>Ga0129324_10003047_pt1 | contig 10020 bp, 27 predicted proteins | sample CPBDNA_7_FD_96879 | JGI IMG/M metagenome (GOLD analysis project Ga0129324, IMG submission 96879) | Freshwater to marine salinity gradient microbial communities from Chesapeake Bay, USA - CPBay_Spr_15_0.2_DNA | ecosystem: Environmental > Aquatic > Marine > Coastal | place: USA: Chesapeake Bay... | reverse complement strand
CGGGCGGAAACGCTTCAATATTCATTGACTGTGCCTGAAGGACGCTCTACTAAACATATCCCTTCTCGTAATACAGGAGAAGCGGGTGCTGTGACTCACAAACCCTCACCACAATACACTGGCACAAAAATGCTAGGCATCGGCCAACTACACAAAAGCAACGCGGTTCCGGTATTCTGCGATCAAGACGCAATTGATATCGCAAGGATGCGCCGTGGCTGATCATACATATTACTGTAAGATCACCCGCGAACGTGCTGATTTTAAATCCGGACTATACACATTTAGCGGTCCGTCATCTAGTTTCCTCAGATACAATCGGTTAGTCACACTCAGCGACAAAGTTTGGCTGCAAGGTCCACGTGGTGGCGTTAGGGTTATCAAGGATAGAATGGGTTACAGTTACACGGGATATGTTACTAACAATCCAGAGTACATGAAAGAATTCATGTGGGTTAAACTTCAAGCCCAAACAGTTAATTAAGGAATAAAAAGTAAAAAATGGCAAAAGAAGAAGGCATTAAAATGGACGGCAAGGTAACTGATGTGTTATCGAATGCCATGTTCCGTATTACATTAGAATCCGGCGCGAAAATAGTAGGTCACATTTCTGGCAAGATGCGACAACACGCAATTAAGATATTGCTGGGTGATACTGTTGAGATAGAATTCTCTCCATATGATCTCACTAAAGGCCGCATTACGCGCCGACGATAATGAAATTTCATCGAGTCTAAAACAATATAACCAGTGGTTTCATAGATAAATACATCTATGAATATCACAATAACTCAATCAGCAAGCAATAAAATAGCAGAGCTATTAGCAGAAGAAGACAATCCTGCTATGCGATTACGAATGTATGTACAAGGCGGAGGCTGTAGCGGAATGAGCTATGGTTTTGCCATGGATGAGGAACTCAATGAGGATGATTTTGAGATTCCAGCTGGTGAAACTACTATTAGAGTTGACAGCATGAGTTCACAGTATCTATTGAATGCAGTTGTTGATTACGTAGAAGATTTGATGGGCGCAAGTTTCAAAATTAGTAATCCACAAGCCCAAACAACATGCGGGTGCGGTAGCTCATTTAATCCTTATTGATAAATAGTATATAAGGATTAAATCTCATGGCAATTTCAGGCATACAAGTAATTAACATTGGCTTACAAAACGAATCGATAGGCAGTGATTCGTTGTATACTGCCTTCACTAAAGCAAACACTAATTTCGACACGCTATTCAAAAACGCCAGCCCATACAATACTTTTGTAGCAAATACAGGTATGAGTATTAGCGCAAATTCATCAACTGGTACAGTAACTTTCACAAATACAGGAGTTACTTCTATTGTAGCGGGAGATAGTAGCATAGTAGTAAGTAATAATCCAGTAACTGGCGTTTACACTCTTGTCGCCCCAGGTGGTACTGGATCAGGTTCTGGTACAGTAACTAGTGTTGGAGTACTAGGTGGTACTGGATTGACGGTTACTGGATCACCAATCATATCCAGCGGTAATATCGCAATCGGACTTTCAACAAGTGGGGTAGTCGCCGGGTCATATATTGCACCTACACTAACATTAGATCAGTACGGAAGAGTTACTGCTGCTGCTTCATCTACCTCAGTCGGAACAGTAACAAGCATAGAGTTCACCCCGGGGACAGGTATTCAAGTAACAGGTAGTCCTGTTACTACGTCAGGCACAGTCAATATCATTAACACCGGGGTGACAAGATTGACCGCAGGGTCGGGCGTAATTCTCAGTGGAAGCACAGGTGAGATAACAGTTTCTACTCTGACTACTGGTGGTACAGTGACAAGTGTCGGAGTAACGAGTAACGCGCTAGTTGTAACAGGTAGTGCGATTACATCCACTGGAACAATCACAGTTGATCTTCCAACTAACTTGGTCATCACTGGTAACATTACCGGGGGTAATTTGCTGACATCGGGTAAAGTGTCCTTCAACGGTGGTGAGGACCTTGCGAACCTAACAGCAGTCAGTTTAACAACAACTGCTAGTTACTTTACAACAGCAGCAGCAGAAACCGCAACTTTAGCAGTTGGAATATCTGGACAGATTAAAACATTCATGGCTAATAGCATCACATCTGGTAACATGGTCATAACAGTTACTAACGCAGGATGGAAGGCATCTGGCACTGGCACAATGACATTTAGCACATTGGGCGCAGGATGTACATTACAATACATGAATAGCAAATGGTACTGTATTGGAAACAATGGCGCAGTATTTGCTTAATAGAAAGAAATTTAAATGCCGACAAATATTAAAATAACCGGGCTCGTTGATATAGGTACTGGTATATCATACAACACATTAGTGCCAGTGGTTAGTATGAGCGGAGTTCCTACTACTCGCAGTGCTAACTTACAAACGATAGGAAATGCCATCTTAGCAGGTGCAGGCGGTGGATACTTTTCAAGTGCTGCGTCAGCAAATTATGCCTTGACCGCAGGATCAGCATTGACCTCCGGAGTTGCCAATACAGTCTCAGAATCAGCACAGCCTAACATTACATCAACTGGGATATTACAGAATCTTTCTGTGGCCAGTAGTATTGTGCTTCCAGCTAATATCACAGTAACAGGATCAGATCCACTTGTTGCTGTGGATAGTGTCATTGCGTATAAGATACCTATTGTGATCAAAGGCATCACTTATTACGTATCACTAACTGCTGCTCCGTAATTAAATTACCACAAAAAAATCTCCCTAGGGAGATTTTTTGTTGGGCATCTTTTAAGATAGTTTTTCCATCATGTAATCAGTGTAAAGTTCAGCACACATACTTGGGATTTCAAGATAGGGATAAGTGAGAATAAACGGACAAGTTGTTTTCCATTTCTTATTAGCCCTGAAAAACTTCAACTCCAACAAGTCTTTTTTGTTTGCCGGGTTAAATGTATGCTGTGGTGCTAGTTTGTCAGCAAGAATAGAAGATGACATTGAGTTTTCCTAAAGTTATTCTCGGGGCATTGATGCTGCTTCAGCAAGAACTACATGAACTTCTTCCAAAGTCTGGCACATAATTTTCACAGTCTTCCAGTCATCAGTTGTAGAACGACCAGTAACTTCGACCATAAAACCGTTGTCATACATATTAATAGTCAGGCTATCAGTTACTTTAGATAGTTTGGATGAGAGTTTCATGCTGGGTCCACATTGTGAAGGTCTGCTGAGAGTTCAGCATCAGCAACGATTGAAGCTGAAGTTGCTGATACTTGAGGGAACAACGAGAGGATAGACGCAACTGTCACTTCCTTAGTGACCTTTTTACCGCGTGCCTTGATAGATTCAAGACTTGGTTTAGCTGAATTAGAAACTTTAACTTCGCCCTTCTTGGACTCTTTGACACGATCTTCCAGAGAATCAGAGATAGTCGCTTGATCAGCCGGGCTTTGAAAGTCAGCGTGTGATTGAAGAAAGCGAAGAGCCTCAATCTTAGTCATCTCCGATGGCAATTCCATCAAGTCAATACGCGAAGCACCACCTTTTGAGAATTGTTTAATACGGCGAACAAGATCATTAGCAAAGCGAACTTTGGTAGAACCATTGTGAGTGATGATGCCTGCGACTGTGAACACTTGAGTAAGATTAGCCATTTTGATTCCTTAAATATAGAAGCTAAGTTAAGTACTGATTATTCAGTACAGATATAATTATAACAGAAACGGACATTATTGTCAATCATTTCTATTATAAAAATTTTGTTTAAATTTCAGTGTAAGAGACTCTTACATCGAACCCGAATTTTGATCGTGCTTGTTTGGTAGCAGCGATATGACTATCAGCCTTGACCATTCCCTGAGCATTGCCGTTTTGATTGAACACGATAAACATTTTCATTACAGATTCAACAGTTGTTTTTCTTCGGCGGTGAGCTTGTTCAGAGCCGACAATCTAACAAGGTACTTGCGTTCGCTTTCTACGCGGGCAGCTTCCTTCTCTGCCAGATAGCTTTCCAGACTGTCCAGTTCCCATGCTTCACGAGTGTAAGTAGGACTCATTGCGAAAGTGTCGCGGGTGTTGCTGTCTCTGTCACGGACTACAAACAGATTATCCTCAACGGTCAGTTCAAAGTTATCATTGGTTGCTTGAGCCAATGCTGCCATCAAGCGAGGAAGATATGTAGCTTCTGCTTCTGCTTCTTGCATATATCGGGCGTTTTCTGCTTCAAGTGCCATTTCTGCTTTAGTCTTACGTGCCATTTCGTTCTTCCTTGTTGCTGTTTAAGTATCTATTATATCAGATTTCGGATTTAATGTCAACCGAAATCAATAAATTTCTTTGATAACTTGGAACTCAGTTGCCGGATATTTAGCTTTGAATTCATCCGATTTCACAAATTCATTGAATGCCTTAGCATCAAAGAACATTTTGCTTAGCACACTTTTAATGCTACCAATTGGGGTTACCAGAAGATAAACCGATTTTGCTTTGCCTGCCATTTTGTATTCCTTGTTGCTGTTTAAGTATCTATTATATCAGATTTCGGATTTAATGTCAACCGAAATCAAAGACGAAATTTAGAAAGAATTTCATTTGCTTCGGTACAGTCCAAAACTTCATCGGACATTACTGTTCGAACTGCTTCAGCTAAGTCCATACTGAGTTGTTGGTCCTCGTCATCCAGACTTTTTTGCCATTGTGTGAAGTCTTCCAGCGAATCAATGCTCCACATTTTATCCAGCATATTAACCTGATATTGAGTTAGATTAGTGAGTGTGATTTTGTTCATATTATTCCTTAGATAGAGATAGTGTAAGGTTTGTCCCAAGCACCAATGTTAACATCAACATAGTAACCTACATCAAAATAGTCTGTCATGATGTCGCTGTTGTCATGGTTACCAGTATTCATTGCGTCAAGTACTTCTTCAATGAAGTCTTTTGCTTTACCGTCAAAATGACTTTGAAAGTGATAAGGATTTACTTGCTCGTAACCACTTGTATTAGGTTTGAATCCACGAGATACTTGATAATGATCAGCACCACAAACACGATTAGAGTTACCAATAAAGTCAATAGAACCGGACTTAATGTTCAGAACCAAAGTCATGTGATTGCGCACTGCCAGGGAAGCCTTGACACCGTACTTAGCGCAGATTGCCTTGATAGTTGGGGCGCGTTTTGCTTTGAGTTCTTGGGACATGTAAGCCATTTTGTAATCCTGTTTGTTGCTGTCTAAGTATCTATTATATCACCAAAGTGATTTAATGTCAACCTTTTATTTGCTTGAAGTGGATTTAAACAAGAAAGATGCCAAGATAGTGATGCCCCACGCCTGCAACCAACCAATGGGTTTGACAATGGTAACAGCATCTACCAAACAACCATTCCACAGCATCATGACAGGCCATGCCAGTAGGAATCCAATGAACAACGCAAGGCCGACCATGCCTAGCATAATAACAAGAGCAGCGATAAGTTTTTCCATGATTTTTCCTTAGATAAAATGTCTTACAACGATTACAAAATTGAGAGCACTTGCGAAGAGGTTAACGTTGCCCCAGCCCTTATCACCTCGGCTGAAGCAGCTCGTAGCAGCGCGCCAGCTAACAACAATACATACCACATTCAAGAGGTATAGAAGTTCAAACCAAGACATTATGCCGCAGACAACATGTTTGCAGGGACACGCCAGTTGGTCATACCAGACTTGACGATAATGAATTTACGGTTCACCTTACCAACAATACCAATAGTCACTCCACCGCTTCGGGTGTTTGTGAATTTCACATTAGACCCAACTGTCAATGTACATTTGGCTTTGCTGGCCAATTGTCCTCGTACAAATTTGATTGCGTCTACCATTGAATTCAGATCATCATTGGAAAATGTGCCTGAGAGAATAGAGCGATTGATTTCTTGTAAAGTCATTTCAAGTCCTTGTTGCTGTTTAAGTATCTATTATATCACCAAAATGATTTAATGTCAAGCTTTAGCTTCGTGCCAAATCAAATAAACGCTTAGCTTCTACTTTGTTTTTAGCGTGAATGATAACGGTTCGTTTCTCTACGGCGTCTACGCCCAACTGAATCTTGTAAGTTGGCGGAACATGAAAATATGTGAATGTAAATGCTTTCATATACTGTCCTTGTTGCTGTTTAAGTATCTATTATATCACCAAAATGATTTAATGTCAACCTTTTGACTGTCTGATTTCTGAAAATCCTTCACTTAATGTAGGAACTTCAAATCCGCGGATCATTTGAACCATTACATGCGAAGGTATGTTTTTCCCGGGCCGCGACTTCAACCGTAGATTCAACTCTGTAAGCTCGGGTGTTTTAAACACCACAGCAATGGCCTCATACTCGGGCAACATGTTGAACTTTTTAGCACGGCTTTTAATAGTAGTAGAAGTTTGGTCCCACACAATGTCTTTGCCTGCGGCGCGGGCAGCTACGACTTGAGCAGCCATTAACTTCACCGCAGTTGGCATGTATGCTTCAAATACTTCATTGTAAGTTTTCTTGTTTACATCTGCGTATTGCTCAACGAAACGGTCGGTACTAACTAATTCAGTGTTATCCCAATTGAAATCCTGATGCCCGATCCAAGTTGTTTTACCTGCTCCGGGCACCCCTACTAATACATATAACTTAGGCATTAAATATCGCCCTCCCAATCAAATTTTGCTGATAAATTTACCGGTGTGGACTCTTCGTCTTCATCATAAGTCCAACCTAGCACCTTTGACATTTTGTGCTTGACTAACAGATTAGGTTGACGATATCGACCAACATCATCAAATCCCATCTGAACGCCAATTTCTGTTACTGCGCCTGAGCGGCAAATGCCAGCCGTACAATGAACAATGACATTCATATCATTGAGCAAAGCATGTTTAAGCAACCAAACAAGTTCAGCGGCTTGTGAATCACTCACTCGGCATTCTTCGTCAAACACCGCGTCATCTTTTTCAATGTCAAGGAACTCAAAGTTGTGGCGTTGTTTGAAGTTGGTCACTGCCTCGGGACTCCACCCTGCTGGATCAGTGATGCTAATCAGCATGGAGTTTTCTCCGGGGTCTTTATACCATTTGCCGGAACTAATGTCGCTTGCTGCGCAATTTTGAATGAATGCCATCTTATTATCCCAATCTTGCTTTGATTTCCATGTAAAAAGTGTGATACTTTGCCATACGAGCAATGTCTTTTTCAGTGACGCCTTTCAGTCTACGGATATCTGTGTTGTGACGCAGATCAGCCATTTTGACTCGCATAGCATCGGTACTAGCAAATACCCCTTCTTTGTATTCTTCGTAAGTCTGCCCCGGCTGTTTTGTCAGTGCCCGGACAGCATCAATCACTCGCTCACTGATACCGGCATCACGAAGGTCCTTGTAAGTAACTGAGGTGTCTTCAATGACATCATGCCCAAGAGCCATACACATCAGTTCCTCGTCCTCGGACTTCAGGTAGTGCATAACTTTCAGTGGGTGAAGAATGTACGGAGCACCACCTTTGTCGTATTGACCATCGTGTGCGTTAGTGGCAATGACTAACATCGTAGCTAACATGTGACCTTTTTTCATTGTGTGCCCTTTCTATCTATGCTTACATTATAGCATCAAAACCATTTACTGTCAACCGAAAGAGAATTCCCTAACCCAGTCGAATCGGGTTGTTGCGGGGACCCACTTGAATTGCTCACGCTTTCGGTTTATCTTTTCAAAGTCAAAACAGACCATTACCCAATATTTGTCAGTAGAAAAGCCAACTGTTTCAGCGACACGGACGACTTCAACCACTCTACCGTCTGTCATTTTTGCTACTACGACCATTGTATGCTCCTACTAGTTGCTGTCTAAGAGTCTATTATACACCCAAAATGATTTACTGTCAACCTGTTTTCAGCATCCACATTGTGAGATCGGGTCCGCCTACTAGCACACATTGACTACTATATTTTAAGTACCCAGGGAAGTCCGCAGAATAGCGTCCCAGTAGGGGAACAACACGGATTTGCTTGTTTGTTACTTTAACAATCCTGCCAATCTCTAATGAATTGTGATTGGAAAAAGCAACAGTATCATCCACACTAACAGGTCTACTTAGGATATCGTTGTGAACTGGTAATTCCTTAGCCACGCAAACCAACCATTTCTTCTAAAACTTCAAGCAATTCTTTATTAGATAGTTCGGGTAGTTCCCGCAAATGTAAATCCAATTCTCCCTCACTGTACGGAGTCCATAGTTCAGTGATTCGTGCTATTACTAAATTACGCATTATTTCCAACCTTGATTGTTAATTTCTTCTGCGGTAAAGCCTCCACCTGAACGATCTGCGTTTATCATCCAACTGTCGTTGCTTGCCTTCTTGGCACACTGTTCCACATCCTGCAAGATACGCTTGAGTTCGTTGATGTTGATTTCCAACATATCACACATAGCATAATGTTCAGGAGTTTTTCGTTCCGAGTATTCAGTAAGCATCGCTTCCTTGCCGGCGATTGTGTTACGCAGATTGTCGCGTACAGTGTAGATATCCATTAGTTAACTCCAAATATTTCAAATGCTCGGGCGTAACCGCAACTAAACGGTCTGGGATGTTCTGTGCCCGTGTGCGAACATTGATTGTTTAGTGCTGCTGGGCAAGCAACACGAAACGGGCATACCGTTTGTGCGGGAATTTTACCTTCTACTAGGTGTTTCATACTTGTACACCACTTTTGTATGAATAACGAGTGAACTCCACGTACTCTATCACTCCCAATACATCATCAATCTTTTCGCCTAGTTCAGACTCTACATAACCCATGTCGTCATGTGACCATTTACCACCACCTTGAGCTACACACACCAACAGTTCACTCAGTGAGCCGAACACACCTACTAAATCTGAACCTTCGTAATCTGTGAAACCTAACAATGAATAAACTTTCATTTCTAACCCCTGTTTGTTGCTGTATGTGTATATTATAACAGCTTTCGGATTAAATGTCAACCGAAAGTTGCCAACAATTCAGTAACTTCTTCGTCTGTGCTATCGCCCAAATCCTTAGCTGTCATATATACAGCCTGATCACCAAATTTAGCCAGTTTGCGGCCTGCGGCGTCATCATCACATACTGCCACAACACGACGATTCAAGCAAGCTAACCAATTGGCCAAGTCCGGGGAGGGATTGTTACTTAGTACAGCAAGGGCACTATATCCGCGTTCTGTTAATCGTGCCGCATCAAAAACACCTTCTGTTAAAAATACAACATCAGGGGTTAAATGTAAGCTTTCGACACCCCAAACGGCTAGCGTTGGTTGCTTTTTGTAAGTAAAATACTTACCTTCTCGTGGAGAATTAGCTGCCTTTTTATCACCATTGGGGCGATACTGCTGATATCCCACAAGCTGTCCACTTAGATTCCAAAGATAAAAAGTCGCAACTTGTGCTTCATCGTCCAACATCGGACGATGTAATTCAAGATTTAAATGCCTGCTGTGTAAGTGTTGTGCTAACATGTATGTATTATAGCACTTTTTGGATTAAATGTCAAATTTTGGGCATACGATTTTGCTTTAATCTCCAGAAAAGTCGCCAGATTCTGGACTGTTTTGTTAAATGCAGGCTCTGTGTTCCTGTAACAAAAGTATTACCAATCAGCATACCAAAGGGGTTAGCCTTAGGCTGTCCCTTCAGTAGTTTCTCGGCAATGCGTTCGTATGTGCTCTTCACAGTGAATCCCTTAGTTTAGCGAGTGCGCGGGTGATCTTAAGGTACTGTGGAAACAGATTGCTAACGTACATACTGTTGATGCTGCCACCTGCTTGGTGGACGAGCTTGCTGGCTTCAATCTCCAAGCGCATAATCTCTTCCGACTTTTGCTCACGTGTTAAGATCGCCATATTAGATAAACTCGTAAAAGTCTGCTTCAATGGCTCGCACTTGGCGAATAGGAATATCCAATTGTGTTGCGATATCTTGTAGAGGAATGTCGTCTTCTAGCATTGCTACGATAATATTGTACATAATAGTTCCTATTTGTTGCT
>Ga0129324_10003045_pt1 | contig 10024 bp, 9 predicted proteins | sample CPBDNA_7_FD_96879 | JGI IMG/M metagenome (GOLD analysis project Ga0129324, IMG submission 96879) | Freshwater to marine salinity gradient microbial communities from Chesapeake Bay, USA - CPBay_Spr_15_0.2_DNA | ecosystem: Environmental > Aquatic > Marine > Coastal | place: USA: Chesapeake Bay... | reverse complement strand
CCGAAGACCCTGCCACAAAATGACGAATCAGTTCTATTTGAATACTTGCAGGTAACCTGCTTTTGCGTCTGCTGCTAACCATCTGACACTCATAAAGAAAATTCCTTATCTATGTCAGCCCCATATTTTTTGTGATTTTTTGTTGTCGTGAAAGGGGCAGATGCCGTGGTTGGCGACGGCGACAGCCCTGATAAATGTCTTCAAGGGAACACTTGATCTAAGCCCACTGCCGGTCCAGTTTAAGCGCCATGGATGGTGAACCGACAAACTTTTTAGATCGCACGATGCGCAACCTTCGCGAAGGGTGGCGCTCGATTACCGGCAGCAACTACGACGTAAGTGCGGCCACGGCCAGACCAGATCTGCCGGACGGCGACCTGCAGAACTTGCGCACGCAAATGAAGGCGTGCCTGGAAAATAAAGGTGGTGAGGTTTCGGCCCGCGCCGAAGCCGCGAAACTCGGCCAGGTCTATCTGGCATTGGACGAGCAGGGACGGCGACGCTTTTTGAACGTCTTGGCGCGCGAATTCGACACCGATCCAGGCCGCATTGATGCTGCCATCGATGCGGTGCAACTGGCCGACGATGAAGACGACCGGCGCGATGCGGAATACCTGCTGCGCAAAGCCCTCGAAGCCCCGCGCAACCGACTTTTAACACAATTCAACGCGTTGCCGGATGGTGTGAAATTCTTGGTCGATATGCGCGCCGAAATCCTGCGCTTCGCCAAAGAAGATCAAGCACTGACATCGTTGGAACGTGACCTGCGCACAATCTTGGTGTCGTGGTTTGATATCGACTTTTTGGAACTCCAGCAGATTTCCTGGGAAAAGACCCCGGCCTCGATTCTTGAAAAGCTGATCGCCTACGAAGCCGTGCACGCAATTGCCGGGTGGGAAGACCTCAAGAACCGTTTGGATTCCGACCGTCGCTGCTTTGCATTCTTTCATCCGCGCATGCCCGACGAGCCGTTGATTTTTGTCGAAGTCGCGTTGGTCAACGGCATCGCCGACAACGTCCAAGAACTGTTGGACGAAAACGCGCCGGTGCAAGACCCCTCGAAGGCCGACACGGCGATCTTTTATTCGATTTCCAACGCCCAAAAAGGTTTGGCCGGCATCAGCTTCGGCAACTTCTTGATCAAGGGCGTGGTCTCGCAATTGAAAGACGAGTTCGATAATCTGAAAACGTTTTCGACGTTGTCGCCGATCCCGGGCTTTAACAAGTGGCTGGATAATCTATTTGCCAGCGGCGACCCAAAAATTCTTCTGCCTGGCGAGCGCAAGGCCATCAAGGAAGTCACCGGCAAGACCACCGGGCTAAAAGGTGTGATCAAAGAACTGCTGCAAGACCCGCACTGGCATCATGATAATGCGATCAGCAACGCATTGAAGGCGCCGCTGATGCGACTATGTGCCCGCTATCTGATGGAAGAAAAGCGCCGCCAAGGCACGGCGCGCGATCCGGTCGCGCACTTCCACCTATCGAACGGCGCCGGGATCGAGCAGATCAACTGGCTGGGCGACACCTCCGACAACGGTTTTCGTCAGTCTGCGGGGATGATGGTCAACTATCTGTACAACCTGAACCGCATCGAAGAAAACCACGAGGCGTACAGCGCGCGTGGCAAGATTGCCGCATCCAGCAGCACACGGAACCTGCTGAAGGGCTAGGTTATCAAGCCCCGTCTCCCGCATTGCAGGAACAGGGCGTTGCAAATCTCATATTGCCGGGCGCTCTATAAATCACGCCACAAAGTCGAGAATGTGTTCGGAAAAATCAAGGACTAGCGAGGAGTAGCAACACGATACGACTGATGCGCAAACACCATTTGTTCAGAACCTGCATCGCAGTTACCGAGATCTTCTATCTTAATTAATGAGCCCTGTGTCTGGAAACCCCCATTCGGCGAGATTGTAGTGCACCAGACGCTTCGGAAGGCAGTTTTTTATTGTATTGTTGCGCTGCACCAATGTCTGGTGCGCGAAGTCAGTCGCGCTAAACATGAGCTTCCTTTGAAATTCATTTCTCAGGTGCAGCAAAATCAATCGATTGAATCTTATTGACGCGGAACTGAACGTTAGTCGAGTATGAATCTAAGTTTTTTCGTTGGTTCAGCTTTTATCGTCGCTAACCCAAAGTTCTCTGGGTGGCTGTATTGCGAGAGGAATGACCGGAAAAATTTTTGAGAATATTGGCGAATGAAGGGGGTAAAGCGGGGGTAATGGAAAACGGTCCGAGTATAACTGGCCTTGAGCCAGTATTAATAAATGTATCTGGAAGCAAAGATTTTAAGATATCCGAGGGAAAGACACGAAACCATACATCTGTAATCGTTCGCATCAAAACTGAAGACGAAAATCTCGAAGGAATAGGGGAGATTGTCTGCGCCCCGCCCGGTAAACCCGAAGAATTGCCGGAAGAGATCATGGGCGCGTTGCAAAATGTTGTCGCCCCGGTTCTTATCGGACAGCCATCAAATAATCGCGCCGGGTGTGCGGCACGTGTCGAAGCCGCGTTGAAGGGTCGGCCTTGGACCAAGGCTGGGGTCAATAACGCCCTATTCGATCTTCACGCCAAGGTGTACGGCACGTCGGTATCTCACATGATTGGTGGCCGGGTGAACGATATCATCCCCGTGATGGGCACCGTACTTGGGATCGACACGCCGGATGCTATGGCAAGGCAGGCCGCGCTGACGGTTGGCGAAGGCTTCATCGCCGTAAAGGTCAAGATCGGCGAGACGATCGCCAGTGACGTTGCACGTGTTGCCGCTGTCCGTGAAGCCGTTGGCGCGGATATACAGGTGCGCGTTGATGCCAACGATCACTATCGGCCCGCTGATGCGATCCGTCTGATTCGCGCCATTGAGCGCTACGACATTGAACACGTCGAGCAACCGATATCGCGCCGTGATTTGCTGGGTATGGTTGAGGTGCGCAACGCGGTCGGTATCCCATTGATGACGGATGACATGGTGGCAACCCCTGAAGAGGCGATGACGGTGATTCGCCTGGGCGCGGCCGACCGGATCAAAGTTAAAGTGACAAAGCATGGACTGGACGGTGCAAAATTAATCACCGACATGTTGGCCGCGGCGGGGCTAACCCCGGTTCTTGGTCATGTCTTTGAAATGGGGTTGGCGGCGGTTGCTGAAGCGCATCTTGCGGCGGCGGTCCTCAATCTTGCGGGGCCGCACGAAATCGGCTCAATGCGGCCGATGGGCACGGATGCCGATATCATCAAAGAGAAATTGCAGGTTAAACCCGGTTTTATTCAATTGCCCGATGGCCCCGGTCTCGGCGTCAATCTGGATTGGGAGCGTATCGAACAGATGCGCACGACTGCTTGAAACGACCTGCAATTCACATAACTCAATCATTCACCTTTTAAACGACCTTTATTAATGAGGGGACGCGACAAAATGACGTCAATCGAAGCAGCCGTTGCAGCAGCACAAGCGTACGAGGATCACCTCGTCGGGTCCGTGTTTGGGCCATGGGCGAAGCGGGTCGTCGACATTGGTGCGCCGCAGTCAGGCGAAGTTGTCCTTGATGTCGCGTGCGGCACGGGCATTGGCGCCAGATTGGCGGCGCCGTTGATGGGATCAGGTCAGATCATCAGCCTTGATGGCGATGCAGGCATGATTGAGGTTGCGAAAAAATCCGCCGACAAAGCCGGGTTACCCGAAGGTGTTGCGCTGGAATGGCATGCAACGCCGGCTGAAGAAAAAATCGTTGATGATGCGACAGTTGACTTGTGCATTTGCATGCAGGGGCCGCAATTCGTTTCCGATCCGCCCTTGGCCTTGGCGAATATTCGTCGCGCCTTGAAACGCAACGGCCGCCTCGCAGCCAGCATGTGGAATGAATTGCCGAACAACAAAGGCCACTATGCAATCGCACAAGCGTTGCAGTCGCGGGGCGTGCCACCGGCGATGAAGCCGTTTTCTAAAGGTAAGCTCGAAGATGCCCGTCAGCTAATCGTCGACGCTGATCTCGAGATCGAGCATTTTGAGACCGCAGAATACATAGCCAGTTTCCCGACCATTCGCGCCTTCGTTGATGGAGTTGCTGCCGGCGCCCCGGCGACGCGACATGCCATCGCCCAGCTTTCGGATGCGGACAAGGATGGCTTTTTAAGGGACGTCGAAGAAATTCTGTCACCGTACAAAACGGATGGCGGGGTCAGATTGCCGACATCGGCACATTTGATCCTCGCGATCCGGCGCGACTACCTCGCCTAACGGTGGTGTTCGTTGTTACGTCATAAAAATAATAAACGAAGGCATTCGGCTGAAATGGCCTGAATGAAAATAAAAGAATATCGCGCATGGTGTGCGATATAAAAAAGGGAGCGTGAAAATGACAAGTTTGCGAAAATATCTAAGCGGTACAATTGCTGCAGCGTCGATTGCGGTGCTCAGTGCGACTTCGGTTCAGGCGGAGCCGCTTAAGCTTCGATTGTCCGTTGAAAGTACCCCGGGTGCATCGACGCAGCATATGTTGGCATCGTTCCGTGACGCCCTGAAGGCGGAAATGGGCGATGACGTGCAGATCGAATATTTCGATAGCGGCACGCTGGGTGACGAAATCGTTCACATGCAACAGGTCCGTACCGGTCAGTTGGATGTGATCCCGATCGGCTCTGACGCGGTTCAACTGGACAAGAAATTTGCTGTCTTTGATATCCCGTTCCTGTTTTCCAGTCGTGAACAGGTTTCGGCTGTTCTTGACGGCGACATCGGCAAAGAGCTGGACATGTCATTCCAGGAAAATGCCGGCCTTAAGGTTCTTGGCTATGGTGAAATTGGCTTCCGCCACATCACCAACAACGTTCGTCCGATCGTCGTCCCGGACGATTTGAAGGGTGTTAAGTTGCGGACGCCGGGCAGCCAGACCCGCATCTTGTCGTTCCAAATGCTTGGCGCAACGCCGATCAAAATGAACATGGGAGAAATCTATCTCGCCCTGCAACAAGGTGTCATCGACGGCCAAGAAAATCCGTTCGGCAACATCGTCAAAAACTCATGGTACGAAGTGCAGAAATACATTTCGCTTTCGCGCCACGTCTACACGCCGATCACATTCGTTATGAACAAAAAGCGCTATGACTCGCTGACGCCTGCGCAACGCGCCAAGGTCGATGCAGCCGCGAAAACGGCGGTGGCCATGAGCCGCAAGTACGGCGCCGATAACGATGCCACCCTTGAAGCGAAAATTCGTAAAGATGCCCCGGAAGTGAAATTCAACGAAATCGATTCTGCGGCATTTAAAAAGGCATCTGTTCCGATTGCTAAGAAAATCGGTGAAATCGCCGGTGAGGAATTCGCAGCTAAGTTCGTCGCTGCGGCTAACTAAGCGGTTCGAAAAATAGGTGGGGCGTCGCGGTAATCGGCGCTCCACCGGTTTTTCTGTCTGGTTTTTTGTTCGGATCAATAACTTCCGGGCGAAGCGGCAAGCAATCAAGAACTGGGATCGGAATTTCTAATGAGCACTTCAACGGATGGCGGCGGCGATATTGCCAGCAAGATCGAAGCGGCGACGAGAAAAATGGAACTGCAGAACCCTGATGAGGGGCTGCGGCTAGGTGATCGGCTCGTTAATAGTATCGTCGAGATCGTCGGCGTCAGTGTTCTGTCGGCGATTGTGCTGGTGGTGTTCACGAACGCGGTGTCGCGTTATGCGCTTAATCATAGTTTTTCGTGGGCCGAGGAATTTGTGCAAATGGCCATGCCGTGGCTCGCGATGACCGGGGTGTTTCTATCGGTTCGGCGCGGCACGATGATCCGCATCGATTTTTTCTTTGAAAAAATTCCCGTTCGGTTCCAAGGCTTCGTCGCAAAGTGTGGTTATTTACTGAATATTGTGGTGCTTTTGACCATGGCATGGGTGTCGCTTGATTTCGTTATGCTGTTTGGTGGCGACGTCGCGCTATACCTGGGTATTCCGGTTGGCTGGTCGACGTCTGCGCTGGTCTGGGGTGCGGCTGGGGCTGCCATGGCATATATGGCGGAATTTTTCACTGAATGGCGGCGCCGCAATGGTGCCGACGGTAATGAAGGGGTAGAATCATGACGCCGCTCATGGGCGCTGGCCTAGCGATCGTTATATTGTGCGGACTTCTCGTTCTCAGGGTCCCGATGTTGGTCTCCATCACAACAGCGGTATTCTTTAATTTCTACTTTTCCGGTGCGTGGGCGATTACGCTGCCGCAGACCATGATGTCGGGCCTTGGCCGCTTCGTCTTGATCGCGCTGCCGTTGTTTGTGTTGGCTGGTGGCCTGATGAATGCAGGCGGTATTTCTGGGCGTCTGTTTGAATTTGCGCGCGCCATGGTCGGCTCGCTCCGGGGAGGTCTGGCCCACGTCAACGTGGTGACCAGTATGTTCTTCGGCGGCATGATCGGCTCATCGACGGCGGATCTTGCGGGCACCGGCTCGATTGTTATTCCGGCGATGAAAGAAAATAAGTATCCGGCCGATTTTGCTGCCGCGTTGACGGCATCTTCGGCGGGTATCGGCCCGCTGATTCCACCAAGCTCGCCGATGATTTTGTACTCGGCTGTGACAGGGGTGTCGCTAGGGGCGTTGTTCTTGGCCGGCGTTATTCCGGGACTTCTGCTTGGCCTCAGCCAAATGCTGATTGTCGCCTATTTGGCGCGTAAGCGCGGTTGGTTGCCGTATGCGGCTTTTCGCCTTGAAGAAGTATCACGCACCGGTAAACGTGCCATCTTGTCATTCGGTCTGCCGATGATCATTGTCGGAGGCCTTGTGCTTGGGCTTTTTACTCCGTCCGAGGCCGGGGCGTTTGCGGTTATGTATGCGTTATTTTTGGCGATGGTCGTGCACCGTACGTTGTCGTTCAAAGAACTTTACCGAGTGCTTGTGAACGCGGTTCAGTTGTCGGGCGAGTTGCTGATTATCGTCGGGTTATCCTTTGCTCTAGGTGCTGGATTGACCAATGCTCATGTGCCGGATTTCTTGGTGCAGTTGATTGATACGGTTGTTTTCGTTGATAGTGACTATCTTCGATTGTTCGCTTTGATGTGCCTTGCAATCCTTGCTGGCATGATTCTCGATCCGTTGATCCCTGTATTGTTGCCGATTATTCTGCCGACGCTATTGGCATTTAATGTCGATCTAACCCACTTCGGTGTGCTTATGGTGCTCGCGGTGGTGATTGGACAGGTGACACCGCCGATGGCGATTGCGCTGATTATCGCCGGCAAGATTGCGAAAGTGGACCAGATGCGGGTACTGCGCGCCAATATGCCGTTTTTCTGGGGGATCATCGTGTTTATGTTGATTGCGATCGCGGTCCCGCAGTTGGCCACGTGGCTACCTGATCTGATGCGAAATTGACCGATGGTTACATTGAAATAAAACGAAGACATGAGAGGAACGACAATGAATATTCGTGACCGTATTGGCGTCGACTGCGGCCGTAAACTGTCTGTTGAAGATGCCGTCCAATGGGCAATTGATAATGATGTCACATACATCGATTGTCAGATTGATGTCGAACCGAACGCGCTTAAATCGTTTGATGACGGAAGATGTGCGCCAATCCGCGAAAAGTGCGCAGCGAACGGCATTCAGCTCGGCTTGCATACGCTGTCTTCGGTGAATGTGTCGGAATTCTCGCCGTTTATGTTCGAGGCGGTCGATGAATATCTTAAAGCCTACATTGATGCCTATGCGCGCCTTGATGCGAAATGGATTGTTGTTCATGCCGGCTATCACTTTTCCGACGACGTGGAAAAGCGGATGCAAACCGGGCTCGAACGTCTGAAGCGTATTCTCGATTATGCTGAGAAAAAGAACGTGCGCATTTTACTTGAGAACCTAAATTGGGAGCCTGATCTTGCCGAGGTGCACTATTTGGCGCATAACCTCGAAGAGACCATGTTCTACTTTGACAGGCTCGACTCACCTAGTCTCGGCTGGTCGTTCACCATCAACCACGCAACCCTGGTTCCAGAGGGCATCAAGGGCTTTCTGGAAAACGGCCCCGTGGATAAACTCGGCGAGGTGAGGATGGCGGACAACAACGGCGAATACGAGGTCCACATGCAGCCGGGGACAGGGATCATCGATTGGACGGATATGTTCCGTCGGGTTGAGGCAACCGGTTTCAAGGGGCATTACATGAATGCCTTCGGTTCTCTGGATGATATGCTGCGTGGACGAGAGTTCGAGTTGGAGCAGTTCCCAAAATAAGTCACGGATTTATGATGCGTTTCCGCAATGCTGGTCTTTTAGCGCCGCTGTCTCAGCGGGTTTATCGCCACCTGTATTTCGCACAGGTCTTATCGCTGACAGGCACGGGCCTGGCGACGGTCGCGCTCGCACTATTGGCCTATGATTTGGCCGGCGAGCGGGCGGGGGCGGTTCTCGGTACGGCGTTGGCGATTAAGATGATCGCTTATGTCGGCGTGGCGCCAATTGCGGCGGTTGTATCGCAGCGGTTTCCAAGGCGCGCGTTTCTTGTCACCTTGGACATAATTCGCGCCGCGATCGTACTTGCATTGCCGTTCGTTACTGAGATTTGGCAAGTTTATGTGCTGATCTTTGCCATGCAGTCTGCATCGGCCGGGTTCACGCCGGCGTTTCGGGCGACGATTCCCGATATATTGCCCGACGAACGGGATTTCACCCGAGCGTTGTCGCTGTCCAGAATTGCCTACGACATGGAAGCATTGTTAAGCCCGAGTATCGCCGCCGCACTTTTGACGATCGTCAGCTTTCACTGGTTGTTTGCCGGAACGGCGATCGGATTTGTGATATCGGCATTGCTGGTCGTGTCAGTTACGTTGCCGGTTCGCACAGCCTTTGTTGAAACCGACAGCTATACGGATCGGATCAGTCGCGGCATCAAAATATATCTAAACACCCCTCGATTGCGGGGCATGCTGGCGGTTTACTTCGCGATCGCATCTGCAGGCGCGATGGTGATCGTCAATACAGTGGTCTTGGTCCATGAGCGTTTCGATGGTGACGCCGGTGACGTCGCACTGATGATGGCCGCCGTCGGTTGCGGGTCGGTTCTCATGACGTTGTTTTTGCCGTCGCTGCTGGAAAAATTTTCTGAACGCATGGTCATGATCGGCGGGGCTCTCTGTTTGTTTGTGTGCATGCTGCTGGGGGCTGCCGTTACAAGTCTTGTCGAGGTCGGCTTGGTTTGGCTGCTGTTTGGTGCAGCATCATCTGCTGCGCAAACGCCGTCTGAACGGCTGCTCAGGAAATCTGCATCCGACGAGGACCGTCCGAGGGTTTATGCGGCATAGTTTTCACTGTCACATGCTTGCTGGTTGGTGACATATCCTCTTGCCGGCTGGCTGGGGGCGACATTAGGCCTTCAAGTGGCGTTTCTGGCATTGGCATCGCTGACGTTTTTGGGCGTCATCGTGGCGGTTATGCAATGGCCTGCCGCAGACCCACTGACATTGCCGCACACACACGGCGAAATTGATCACGCCCATTGGCATGTGCATGACATCCATCATCAGCACTCACATGAGGACTGGGACGGGACAGAGCCCCATGCGCATGCGCACGTGCATCCAAAGACCCATCACGCGCATGCGTTCGTGATTGACCGGCATCACAAGGAATGGCCTGTTTGACGGTAGCTGTCTATTTACGGGAATGGCTTAAAGGTCCGCTAGCTATCAATAAGCAGACCTGAAATTTGACAAAAATTAAATTGAGCTGCTCAAAAGCCATATGCGGCGTTTGGTTTGTCTCGACTCCAGAGGAGGCGCACACGCCCACCCCAGATACCACAGAGGGCAATTAATTTTGGGGGAGCGGCCTGACACTTGGCGTGTCTTTGTCGAGCCAGGGCGATCTAATGATGATGCCTATCGCGCAGCGTGGATCGATTCTGAAAGTGATGGGATTGAGAACGCCGGAGCAATAATCCACCACTGAAGCGGCCAGATTGTCTGGTTGTTGGCCGGAGTAAAAATCCGCCAGTGGTAAGCTTTCTGCTTTTTGCAGAGGGCGGGGATGAAGCAAGTG
>Ga0129324_10003041_pt1 | contig 10035 bp, 12 predicted proteins | sample CPBDNA_7_FD_96879 | JGI IMG/M metagenome (GOLD analysis project Ga0129324, IMG submission 96879) | Freshwater to marine salinity gradient microbial communities from Chesapeake Bay, USA - CPBay_Spr_15_0.2_DNA | ecosystem: Environmental > Aquatic > Marine > Coastal | place: USA: Chesapeake Bay... | reverse complement strand
TTCTGATTCTTCCCAAAAGCGTTAACCTCAGCCCAAGTACCATTCAACCAAGATTCAATGTTTTTAAAGGCGGTATATAACTTATCCACCATAAACTGTTTTTTGAATTCCAGTGAATTCAGATTTGGAACAGGAGCTTCCATTATCCCACGAACCGTTGATTTTAAAGATGCACCAATATCTGGATTGGTTAATTGCATTAGTTCGTGATTACGTTCTAATATAGATTTGTTTTCAATTAACTTAGCTTTTAACTTCTCATCTTCCATAGAATCAATATACTCTAAAAAAGTACCCATCGAATCTATTTTAGCTTCGGATAAGAATTTCATCTTATTAGATATGGTTTTTGGGCCGATTCCGTTAACACCTGTAATTTTATCAGATGTATCTCCTTCAATCATTCTGTAATATAGTAAGTTCTCAGGTGGAATACCATCATATAAGTTTTTTACATCTTCTACACCAACCATCTTTTTCTTAGTAGGCTGCCATACTGTAATTCTATCATCCACTAATTGAAGAAAATCCTTATCGCTTGATACAATTAACACTTCCTTTTTGAAGATGTGTTTAGCAGCGTATGCCATTACATCATCAGCTTCTACTTGGTCTAAAACACATACCGTTACAGGTAACATTGTTAAATACTGAAGTAATGTAGCGAATTGATATCTCATCGATTTCTCTTGATCTTCCAAATCCTCATATCCAACCAATCGATTAAGTTTTGAGATTCCCTTTCTACCTTCTTTATATTGGGGATATAACTTCTTTCGTTTATTTGAACCACCTTTACCATCAAACACAACAACAACCCTAGTCGGTTTGTTATTTCTAATGAGAGCGCCGAGAGATAAAAGAAATCCTGTTATCCCACCAACATGCTCACCATCATCGTTTATAGTTGGTACTGCTCCAAATGTTCGAATGAACATATTTAACCCATCAACAATTAAAACCTTATCATCCATATCTCGCTTTGGAGTTTCAGATAAGCCTTTTACTAACTCTAAATAATTAGTCATATACTATTTTTAATTTTTATTCCGATTCAGTCGGTTCTACTGTTGGATTATTATCTCTATCTTTATAGGATAATATATAAGCTTCACATATATCTTTATACATTAACTCTTTCAATTCAGGACGTTCATCCAGAAGGCCTTCGAATTGTTTAGCTTGGAACTTAACTGCTTCTTTAACTTCACCCGTTTCTTTATCAACGATGTTATAGGTATACCAAGCGCCTGAGCCTGTTACAATTTTATAATTCTTCATCGTTGTTAACCAAGATGAAAATCTATCAATACCCCTATCGAAGTAAATATCAAATTCCACAGTACGTAATGGTGGGCCCATTCGGTTTTTCATTACTTGAACTTGGGTTTTAATTCCAACTGCTTGCTTCTGGCCTCCAATGGTATCGTAGATTTTACCTATCTGTTTCATCCTCAATCTACAACTAGCGTGAAATCCTAATGCTTTACCACCTGATGTTGTGTAAGGATCACCAAAAGAAACCCCAAGACGAACCCTCAGTTGGTTTGTAAACACCATAAGTATACGTTCTCTACCAATCACATTCGTAATCTTTCTAAGAGCCTTAGAAATGATGATTGCTTTCTGAGTAGCATAACCACTTTGGTCATAATCCCCTGCTACTTCTACTTTTGTTGATGCAGCTGCCACCGAATCTACTACAATCGTTACTAACTTATCTTTTGATGATGATCGAATAGAATCAATAATAGAATCCACGGCTTCAAAAATATCTTCTACCGTATCCATAGGAACGTATAGTAATTCATCGGTATTTACACCAATTGCTTGTAAGAATTCTTGGTTGATTGCAGTTTCCGTATCAATATAAACAGCTAAACCACCACGCTTCTGAGCGTTTGCTAAGGTATGGGCGGCAAGTAGCGATTTACCACTTGCCTCCAAACCTGTTAGTTCAACTATTCTACCAACGGGGAATCCACCGTTCGGTCTATTTGATATTGCTAAATCTAACATATCATCCCCCGTACTTACCCAATCATCTAAATCTGTTTGAGTAACATCACTTCCATCTAAAAAATATGCTACCTTATGATTCTGTTTCTTAAACTTCTCATTTAAGTTTGTCGCTAGGATATCTGAAAGACTATCCCGTGTACTCTTTTTCTTAGCCATATTTTATAGTGTTTTTTATTTGTTGAATAATGCGTTAAAGCTTGAACCTACATCAGCTTTCTTTGCCGTTACACCTTCAAACTCTGGAGCTTCAGTTTTAGCTTCCGGCTTTGATTGTGTTGGTTTTACTTCTTGCTCAGTAGTATCTGCTTCAGTTTGACCAGTATCTACCCAAGATTCCAACATTTTTTTCAATTCAGCATATTCATACTTTTTGAAGATTGTTGGTAACTCAATTTGGTCTTTAACCAATTCTAAGATTTTTGGATCTTCTGATACAGGTGATACACTAGGTTTTGGTCTAATGTATGTTTCAGGGAAGTTTTTACCCAACTGTTCAGCTGTTTTAAATTCAACTGTGATATCTCTACCATTTACCGGGTCAATAAACCCTGCGTAATCTGGATCGGTTATAAGTCCGATTAACTCTTTGTATACGTTTTTACCGAATCCCCAGAACTTTACACCTTCAGCTTCTTCACCTCTCACTATAACAGGAACATATGTTCTCATCGTAGGAGTTAGTTTTTGAGCCATCTTATAATCATCTTGATTATTTGATACTTTAGCTGAACCATATAAGTGGTCTGCTAATTCACATAATGGGTCAGCATCACCAAACGTTTTTGGTGAAAGAATATTCTTTCCGCCAAATCCATAATGGAAATATAACTCAATAAAAGGGTTTGCTTCGTTGTGTACATAAGGAAGTATACGAACCTCTTGCTTACCAGGTTTTGGTTTCCAAAGGTTGTCTGTCTTTTGTACTTTGTTCTCAAGACTGTTCAGTCTGTTCTTTAACGCATCTAAATCTAATTCTGCCATGTTTTTTACAGTTTTTAATTATTAATTTTAACAAATATACTAATTACTTTTCAATAATACAAGCTATTCTCATTTTTTATTAGTCTCGGTATAAATTTAACCCCACATACCGATGTGGTTCAATCTTTTTATTTAATCTTTTCTGCCATTTTCAGATATTTTACCAACAACTTCTTATATGTTTTCATATCTTTATTCATATCATATGTAGGTACGAATTTAAGAACTTTATCGAACAACTCACCACCATCATCATTTGTGATGTTAATTGGTAATGTTGGGTTTTCATCCCAAAATGGTGTTGCCAGTACAACATTAGGAATTCCAGGTTTTGACCAATCGATAGATCCTGACATCTTATCCATATAGGGTCTCCAACCAATGATTTTACCAGAACTTACCACTTTCCTTTGGAAATCTAACACATATTCACTTGCATCTGTATCATTATCTGGAGTTGGCATGTTTTCATTTAAACTTGCTTTGAACTTATTCATTTGTTCAAACATTAACTTTCTATTTTTTTCTATATTTCCCATAATCTTACCTATATATATATCAAAATATTATTAATTACTGTTAATAATTCGATATAAATTTGTTTTTAATACTTTATATCCTTCACCGTTTGTTAAGATGATTGAATTCTTAAATTCATCCCAATCTACTCTGTAGTTTTTATTCAATCTACCACCATTATTAGTGATAATTAAATTGTTTAAAGCGTTAATAGTATACATCGTATTAGTTTCTTTCTTTCTATGTACTAATATCGTATTCGATATGAAACTAATATTAGGATGTGGTACTATATTATAACTAATTACTAATTCATTTGAAGGCTCGAGCTTAAAGATAAATATCTTATTACTATATAACTCATGTATATTAGTAATTCTTTCTACTGCCGTTTCAAACATTTCTTCATCTGTGAAGCTGCATAATAGTTGAGTTCGTTTCAATCATACTCCTTATGATTTATAAACATTTTTATTTGCTTTTTCTAATGTTTTTGCAAATCGTTTATCTAACTTCATTTCAAATTTAATAATACCACCGTAACCAACACCATCTTCTCTAACCATTATCTCAGCGATTGGTATTACATCACCACCAGCTTCTACTTCATATCCAACAAATGGCGGTGGGCCTGGTTTTGCTCTCAACTTCTCTTTAATATTATCATAATCCGATGTACCAAATATATCTTTCATTACTTTTTTATCCAGTGAGAATTTACCAATGGCCATTGTTTCTTCACCATCGGAAATAGATTTCAATGGAAACTCATTTCGAATTTCTTCTAACATACCCTTTTTCATGTCAGGGTTATTAGAGATGGCATCTATTGCATTCTTCTGAAACTCCCTATGGTGCTTCTGTACATCTTCTAAGTGTTTCTTAGCTACTTCATTCCCATCCTTGGCAAGTACTTTTATAGCTTCTAATACAACCTTTGATTTAGCTCTACTACCCTTTCCTTTTTTTAAACCCGTAAGTGCATCCGAGAAGGTAACATTTTTCTTATCGAACAGTTTTTTTAAATCAACACCACCTGGAGAATTTAGTAACTGTTCTACATTATCACTAAGAGCCTCACCAGTCTTAGCTAAATTATCTCTTTCAATATCTCGGTATATGGTAGGGTTTACATTATCAGGTAAACTACTATCCCAATCGGAGAACTTACCAGCTGTTGAGTTTAAAAAATTAACAACTGTAGATTTCTTTAAAGATATCTCATCAAGAATCTCCTGCCCATCGGGTTTCTTTAACTTAACATACATATCTGATGAGAATCCTTTATTATCTTTATAGTTTTCCAATCCCAATGATTCCACATCATCTTCAGTATCCCACGATGTTGCAACTACTTCTACATCGGGATGTTCTAATGATAATCTATTTAAAATAGCCTCACGGTTATTCTTAGCTGATTCTATCCAACTCTTACCAATGATTCGTGTATTTTCTTTCTTTAACTCAGGATTATTTTTAATCAAATTCTTTTCATGTTGTAATAAAGAATCTGTAAGTTTGTTGAAATCTCCATCATCCATAGATACACCCATCATTGTCATTAATTCCCCAGCTTGAGCTGATATTTGACCTGCACCACCTGGAATATCACTAAAATGTTGCCATTTAGTTCCTTCACCTTTAGGTTTAGTGTTAGCCATTCTTTCAAGAGCCTGCATATATTTCTTAGGAAACTTAGCAGTATCGATTTCAGGAAAAACAAATGGTTCAGGTGGTGTTGGATTTGATATTTTTTGATTACGTTCTCTGAACTCATCATCATTTGGTTCTAATTCCGATGTGAATGTTTCAGATTCAAGTGTATCAACCTTCTTTAAAGTTTTATTCTTTCCTGCTATAACTCTTTCTTTATTATCTTTTTTAGATTTCTTTTCTTCAGCATCCTTTTCAAAATCTGTCATTGCACTTTGAGCAATATCTGCATCAGCTTTTGCTCTAGCATCAGCCTTTGGATCTTCTATAGGTTGGTCATTAGGTACTTCTTCACCACTACCATCTGACGGTTCATCTTCAGCTGAAGGTTCTGTATTTCCATCATCTTGTGCTTTTTGTTTTTCTGCATCCGTTGCTATGATATGATTTTTTGGATTAAATGTTTTCGCAGGGTAAACATTTCCTGATTTCACATTTTTTACCCATACCTCTTCTTTTAGCGAAAAGTCTGGGTCTGAGTTTTCATCAACGTTTTCCTCATCCTCATCATCTCTATCGAAGTGAGCAGATACAGCGGATTCATCATCTTTTACATCTATCCCCGAATTATCAGATTGGTCTCCGTGTTTTACTTTTGTAGTCAATTCTCCAATCAGATATTCTACTACCTCATTTTCGAACTCCATATCTTTCGATAAAACTTCTCTTAATGCTTGAACTGATTCATTTGATCTTGGATTAACAAGCCGTATTCCTGCTCTTATCCACCATAACCTAGCTATTTCTTTTAGTAGTTTTTTCATATTCTATATTAAATCTTTTACATCTACCAACTGTAAGGTAGAATAAGTATCCCCTATCTCTACCTTAGTAGGGAAATCATTCTCTTCTATAAGTATCTTCAAATCTTTTAGAACATTAAATTCATCAGGATGAATATCAAATAAATAAGAATCATACGTATATAATACGACCTTTGATTTCATATTCTTCATGACTTTATGTATCTTAGAAAGAATAACCATATTGAATTCTGTCTCTGTTGCTTGTAACAAATAGTTGAATAATTTGTTACAATTTATATCCTTTAAATTATTCTTATGTAATTTCCTACCCATAGGTGTGGTGATATACCCATCCTTTTCAAAGTTCAGCCAAAGTAAATCTATAAACTTAGAAGTTTTATAGAAGTATGGTATTCCCATATAATCATTTTCAACACCACCATATAGTTGGCGGAATGTAATGTTTTTCGAATCTTCCAATGGAACGCCATATAAATCGGCTAGGTATTGGTGACCTGCTATGTTCTTTGGAATCTCACAATCAACTAACTTACCAATTATTCTTGGATGATATGCATCGTAATCCATTTGGACCAACTTACCACCATCGAAGCGAGAGATGAATCTATCCCTACTACCATCATCTTTCTTTATAGCAGCATAATTAGTACCCCCAAATGTGTTTGAAGGTCGTGAAGTGATTGTGAATGGATTGTATTGAGTGTATTCCATACCAGATGTAGTCCAAATACCATTCGATTCTAGCTGGGCAAGCGACTCTATATAGAAATTTTCAAATTTCTCCACACCGGCGGTGAACTCTGAGGAATCATCGAGGTACGATAGGAATTCATTTCTTATCTTTCTTATGGATTCTATATGTTTAAGGATAGGAATGATATTATTGATACCAATTAGAGTTGGGAATCTTCTTTGGAATAATGTATGTGTTGGTGTATTAACTTCGTTAAGTGGTACGTTCTTTTGTAAATATTTAATGATATCTGTATCAAATGAATTAGGAAGTTTCAATACGTTTTGTAATGATTTCTTATCGAAGATGTATGATTCTGTAATATCAAAATCAAACTTATCTAATGATGTAGTATGGAAATCTACATTAGCTATGTTGATTACCGATTCTTTTTCTTTTATGATATCATATATGTATACCATAGATATCCCATTCACAACTGGGTGCATGTTTATATCCATCCATATGGGATGAATATAAGCCTTCTCTATATGTACACTTCCTTCCTCTAAGAAATCAATCATAAATACAAATATACGAATTATTTTTTTAAATTGTTTTTAATCCAATCTTCTTCATCAAAACTAAATGGTTCTGTATGGTCACAATCACAATCGTTAAATTCATTTGCAACATCATTACCATAAGCGTTTAATAATTTAATAACTTCTTCTCTACTATACATCTTCTCTTCTACAGGAGTAATACTAACAGTATTGTCTTGGTTTAGTTTGAGTTTACCTTTGTCTTGTAGATGTCCAAATGTATTATACAAACCTTCATACTCAACTTCCCATTTACCATTAGGATTAGCAACAAATTCTTTTAAGAATGATTGTTGTAGTTGTGGTACACTTGTTTTAGATACACAATCTATTTTATGAACACTATTGCCCCAACCACATTCATCACAGATAGTAAGCTTAGGGTCAGTAGTTGCTATGATTTTTCTACTTGCTCCAGTATTATTGTTACCACTTTTAAATACAACTTTATTATATTCATCATAACACCAATCAACTTCTTTAGGCTTCTCATCTGAGGTAGCGTATAAGTACTGTCCTTGTAAATCATTACTACTAGTTTTAGTGTGTAATAATTGACCATCTTTATTTTTCCATAAAGTATGTCCTTGATTACCCTTCATTTCAGTAGGCAACAAATGTAATTTTACTCTTTGATTTTTCATTTTATTTATTTTAATTACATAAAAACCATTGTTCAGTATTCCAAAAGTGGATGATTAAATCCCAGTTTGGGGATTTGTATGTACAATTACTTTTGTATTGTATCGGTTTAGCATACTTCATGTTGTATGTTTCTCAATACATTCTTCTACTGAATTGAATATCAATTCTTCTCCTTGTAATTCAAACCTATCTCTGTAAAACATCTTACCCAATCTGTAGAATTGATTTTGTTCTTTCAGTAATAACATATGTCCTGCACATTGAAGTCTTGGTTTTGATGTTTTGTGACAAGTGAATGAATCGGATGATGTAATCTCTTCCATTCGTTCTTTACCTAACCAACCATCTAATGTATCCTTTCGGAAAGGACAGTTAGCACATGGTGATTTCGTACATGGTAGTTTATTTATATTTCCCATTTCTCAATATTTCACGACCACGCTTACTTACAATTCCATGTGCATCATCATTGAAGATTGTACAAATGGTACTTAAAGCAAAGGTATGTTTTAGTGTTTTTAAAAACTCTATCATCTATAATATGTTTGATACATCAATTTTCTTTTCTGATGGGATGTATAAGTTTGTAGGATTGTTCTTATGAATATCTAAATTGATTGGTGGTATATCATAATTATCTCTTAAATCTTTATCAAGAACTTCTTTGTATTTCTTAACATTAAATGCCTTCGTAATTAAATGTAATCCACTCTTGGAAGGTATCTCTGTTAATATCTTATCGCCATCTGGTTCAACTGATTGGATTGCTTTAATGATGTTATCTTTCCATACCATTTCATCTTTATCGATATCAATAATCCAACTTTTATCTTTAGTAGGATGGTATACACCAGATACATTGTTCCACATCTTAGCGTTGAAATAATTCTTAGCTTGAATTGATTGAGCTAACCTTACCATCATCTGATGTGAAGATGAATAGTAGCTTCTCTTATTTAAACAAATCATAGCTCTAGCTTTAAACAACTCACACATCACCCTAATCTCTTCGTAAACATTTTCTAAATGCTCAATCGAATTAATGAAGTAAGGACGAATCATTCTACTGTTATTGTTACTACCACCCATTCTGAACGGTAAGATATCTCTATCTTTTTTACGTGAAAGTACCTGAAGAAAGTAGTAATCATCTTCAGATGTAAAATTCAGTAACGGTTTAATTAGTTCTATATTATCAATTGCTTTCTGCATTATGTTCTTAAATTAGGAAGTTTTTCTTTTAATCTCTTCATATGTTTACAGGGTGTAAACTGATGAAACTCTCTTGCTTTACATTCACAATCGGTGATTCGCTTATCAACAACCGTAACTGTATAATAAGATAGTTTACCATTCTTTTTTCTACTACCCATTTCTCTGTATTCCATTTTCATAATCTTTTAAAAATCATATTTACAATGGTCACCCTCACAATATTTATCCTCTTCGAATTTATCACAACCACATTTACATTCCAAACCAAGATTAATCATTTCATTTTTTTCTTGCTCAAAAATGGCATCGTAAATTGCCTCACCGTTTCTACTGTAACCATCCCAACCATTCAATTGGTGATGTAATGTTTTTGTATTTTCCATATCTTTAAATTTTAAATGTACATTGCTGCTGGATCATCTTCATCCCCATAGTGAACACCACCAGCGGGGTCAATCCATACTTCATCTTCACCTTCATCTTCCCATTCCATTACAGTTTTGAAAACCATTGGCCAAGTATGACCCTTATCTAATTCCGGATTGTTAATTTCTACCAACTCAACATCCAATGTTAAACTTTCATTCTCACCATTACCAGCCCACTTCTTAACCAACTTCTGAGCTGTTTCCTTAGTACGATTGAAATAACTCCCAATCACCTCATAGTAGTTCTTATGATTAACAGTAACAGTTTCTTCTAACCATTCACATCCTTCGTTTGTTATATATTTTAATTCAATTTTCATAGTATATATCTCTTAATTATTACCTTACTAAGGTAGGATTAATATTTGGATTTTCCTAATTTTTTATGTTAAGAAATTGTTAAATTTATAAATGAGTACATTTAACAATTTCAATGTATTGTTACAAAGTGTGATTTACATATATGT
>Ga0129324_10003039_pt1 | contig 10037 bp, 7 predicted proteins | sample CPBDNA_7_FD_96879 | JGI IMG/M metagenome (GOLD analysis project Ga0129324, IMG submission 96879) | Freshwater to marine salinity gradient microbial communities from Chesapeake Bay, USA - CPBay_Spr_15_0.2_DNA | ecosystem: Environmental > Aquatic > Marine > Coastal | place: USA: Chesapeake Bay... | reverse complement strand
ACGAACATTAATTCTATCCAAAGCACTTGGCGTTACTTGGAGTGTCTTTTGGCCGAATACAACGATGCCCTCATTTGGGAATGTAGCAATAGGATTAATATTTGCTTCGTAAAGATCATCTCTATCTTCTCTGCGCAGCCTTTCGGTTGTCGAAAGCACTGGGAATCCCCCGGCACCTGTACTAAGTCCACCGCGTGTGAATCCAGCTGGAGCAAACCAAAGTTCTGCTCTTGCCTCTGAAGAAGCAAAGGTTCCGATAGCTATGACAGATGGCGGTACCCACAAAGAAGCATTAGAGATATCATCTTTAATTCTTACCCAAGGATAAAATGTACATCCGTAGCTCGTATTGATTCTTCTGTTTTCGAGAGAAGTAACAGCTTCTGAAACTGACTTGACTCTATCGGCAAAAGCGTCTATCGTCTCGGTAGCAGGGACATACACATTCTCGATGTCAACCACTGCAAGGCAATCTGCACGGCTTTCTGCCACGGAAATAACGTGGTCGGTAATAACGGGCTGTGTTACACCTGGAACGGAAATCAGGTTAGCTTCCACAAACTCAGGATCCGCAACAGTGTCAAGCGCTCTCTTTACAGTATTGTAAGCATAGCTTGTATCTTGAGCGGCAAATTGTCCAATAGCCTCGTTATTAAAAGGCTCCTGCTCCGAGATATCAACTCCGTCAAAGCCTCCCCAGATTGGCATAGTGAAGCTGTTGTAGCCAGCGTTTAGCGTATTGGTATGAGAACTATTAACAGCAGAGATTGAAGTGCCCGCTGCTCTAGAGCCAGAGACATAAACACCACTACCACTTATATCGTCAAGAGTGAAGACAAAAGAATAATCAAAGCTAGTTCCCGGCACAAACACTCCAGTATCGCCCGGCGCTCCTCTTACATAGTCGGCATAGCCTGGATCAAATCTAGTAGAAGTCTTAGCAGTTGTAGTCTGGATGCCAAAATAAGCTCTAGTAGGATCTGTGATACCTCCATCAGTTGCGTTATCTCGCAAGGCGATAGACGGGAATTGGAATGATGCTGTAAATTCGTTACCCGAACCGTCAGCTATTTCTTGCATAAATCCAGTTGTGCTTATTGCATCAGCACCAAACCCGCCAGTCACGTTGAGAGTACCAGTTGCAAAAGTAGTGATCGTAGTGCTAGCGGTTGTAACGCCAGCGCCACTCAAGAATGTGTGAACACTGCCTGAGAAAACAGAGAAGTTCTTTGGCTTCACTGGACCATAGAAACCAAACGGAACAAGGGCTCGATTAGCTTGGCCATCCGAGACCAATTGATTCATCTCAACATAAACATATTTAGACTGATTGTCAAACTCGCCACGCTGAACTAATCTGCGCTCTGTCTCTCTCCACTCTAAGTATTTATCACCTATCTTCTTTGCCACATAGTTTTCTGAAGCTGGGTTCAAATTGCAGGCAGTGAACTGTTCAATAATCTCTGGGACGTTATCGCTGTCACCTGCTAGTCTAACCTCTACTGTGAACGTTCCATACCCATCAATATCATTTCTTGGAGCCTTGATATCAGCTATGGAAACTTTTAATTTCTTTGAAGCCCATTCAGCATGGTTTAGAGCTTTAATTTTAAATAGTGATTGTGTTCTAGTAGTAGCATCGAAGCCAGTATACGTTGTTGTTGTATCTTGGGAGAATACAAAACCTGTTTGTCCATCTTCAAATCCTCTTCTACGATATGCAAAGTTTGAAGCTTCTGTTGTGGAGGTGGCTAATGGAACAATGATTCCGTATACTCTCCCTGCACCATTATCGGTAATGTGTCCTCCGTCTCCAGTGTCGAGAGTTGCAAAACGCTCAAATGTTTCGCCTAGCCAATACTTATCTGATAAGTTTGTAATATCAGAAGCTTTTGTATGAGTAGCTCCTCTGCCACTTTGTACAAGTTGCGGATTTGTGTTAAATACTTTTCTAATGTACTTAGAAGAGTTTCTATCAAAATTGAATGTGGTTTTATACTCTGTATTACCACTCCCTGACACGACCGCAGTGAATTCAAGAGAATCTCCTGTTGAAGCGAAGAGTCCAAGGGTACCAGCATCCTCTGCTGTCCCAAGGCCGTTTGCTCCACTCAGGCCAACCGTAGCACCGTTTGTATAGAAGACAGCAGCCAATCTACCAGATCCAATATCAGCATCATACATGTTAGTCGAAGAGGAGTTAAAGATAAACATTCCAAGTGCTGTCTTATTCGTAGACATTGCATCAGAAGCGCCGCCTCCGGTGCTCCATCCCGCTAATCCGTTGCCCGTAGCTGTAGAACTGTCTGTTCCCAAAAGTCTAACATAGTTGACTGGGCCTACCCCAGATCTCAAATAGGCCATGGCTGCGTAAGGCCCATATGTTGGGCCAATATAGTTTCCATCGCGCCAGACATCATCCCCACGACCGCCAGGAATAGGATTACCATAAAACTCAATAAACTCTGATGGAGAGTTTATTCTAATAGGACGCATCGCAGGTCCGTGCTCTGCTCTGCCAATAATGATTGGTCCAACGTCTGGTAAGTCATTAGGAAGTTGAGAATTGTCAACCTCGTTAATGAACACGCCAGGGGATACAAATCTAAACTTTCTTTCAGCCATAGGGTGTAGTCTCCTAAATAGATATATTCACGTAATAAATAGTATTTTAAAAACGCAAAGCACTATTTTACTCTTTATAAAAGAGGGCGATAGAACGGCTAGAATCAAAGTCTGGGATGTCACCGACAATGACTCTTTCTCTCGGTATTTTAACTTCTACTGCATTTTCTCTCACAGAAAGTTTTGGCCTATCCCTATTAGAGCCTTCGCCAATTAAATAGCCAAGAACTTTAATCTTTATGTTTGTCTCATACATTCTCTCTTCTTCATTGAGTTGAGTAACATTGCTTGTTTGTGTGAAATCCCCTTCTATAAAACCCTCAAATGTATGGCCCTCGTGCTTCATTAAGAAAGCCCTAATTTGACCTGTTTTTGTAATAAATGGCGTAACAAGTTCATTTATTTGCTGTTGATACTCTGTTCTCAATGATACATTGTAATTGACAGTCACATAAGTTGGAACCGGGACAGAGACTGTTTCATAAACAACTTTGGCTGTTGCGCTAGAAGGAAAATTCTGTTGTCCAACTCCAACATCTGCTGCGCTCATCGAACCCTCTAATCTTGCAGTATCGGCATTTATAAAATTAGAAGTCTTGTCTTGTTTTATTCTTCTCGCAACAACAAGAGCGCCACCACGCTCATCATTAAACTCTGGAATGTGAGACCAGGCGACTCCTTTGAAGTTTGGATCTTTAGACATTCCTGCTCGTTCAATAGTGATAATTGGAAGCTTTAATACTCCGTGAGAATCCCTTAGGCCCTTGTCCCGCTTGATTTGCAAAGCTCTCTCGGCTGAAACCCATAGCACCGGGACCTTTTCCCAGCCTTTATTTGTTTGGGCTGATAAGTTTAACGTGTCGTTTATAAAATTATAAAAAGCTACATCTATAGTTTCTATTGTAGATGGCATAAAAGAAACTTCTTTTAATATTTGATTTGCATTTTGTATTTTTGTATATTTGCGATCAGGTGCCATCGAATAAACCCTCTCTTGCTCTTAAACATTTAGCTGATATTTCAAGCTTATGATCTATTTGACCATATATTAATTTAGGCTCTGAGAGAGAAACGATCTCGTAAAATGAATCTCCATATAAAACAAAATCGCCTTCTCTAATAAAAAGATTCTGGTCTTCTGTCAGTCTTCTTTTGTGAAAATGAATAGTCAAAGATTGAGTTTTATCTAAACCAATATTTTTACCATATTCGGTCTTTAAACCTTCGTACTCAATTAGAGCTTTAACTGCTATAGGTGGCAAGAAAGTCTTTTGTATTGCTTCTCCGTACAAATCGTGAAAGTAAGTTGATTCTAAATCAATTGGATAGTAAGCAATTGTTTGGCCCACAACTCTTTCAATAATCTCATCGTTAACTTGCTTAACGAGATCTCGCTCCTTCGCACCAGTGAAGAGTGGAGGAGGCGGAGCATCAGGTTGTGTCCATTTGTTTGCCATTTAGTTATCCTACAAAGATTGGTGAAGGAACTTTCTGAGATATCTTCTCTGTTGCATCCATAAGCTCTGCATCATTTTTTACAATCTGGAGGTAAGTGGTCTCATCTAGGATCTTCTTTAGTTCATCTACTAAAGCTGTCTTTTCAGTAGCAGCCTGAGACAGAAGATCGCTAGAGTTTAGAGTTACATTGTCCCCAGGGATCGGAATATTACCATTAAACTTTCCTCTGATTTGTCCAAGCATTTCTTTGCTCAGGGATAATGCGTATCTCCTAATCCAATGTTTTCCAATAGCATTGATACTTGAGTAGCCAATGTTATCAAATGGCAGAGAGTTAATATTGTTAATACCGTTGATACCAGTCTCTGTTGTGCCATCTTCCTCCCAAGCATTTCTCTCAACCGTAAACTTAACAAAGAATCTGTCTGTGATTCTATTGTCTGGTGGAGGATAAAGAGTAAGTTTATTGTTTATAATCTCGTAGGAGTAATGAGAAGTTCTTGTGTAGATATGATCCTCATACGCCATCGCCTGCATCTTATTCTGCCATGCAGGAATAATCTCAAATGTTGAATCATCTGCAAACTGGCCGTATGTCATCATATTACCGATAACATTAATGCCACCATAGTATCCAAAGAATCTCCACATAGCTGCTGGCGTCTTGTAGTAGACCCTTGTAATGCGTACTTTATTGTTACCTACCAGACCACTAAAGTCTACAGCGTTACCAGTACCAGCGTCTAGACCAGTATCGGAAGCACCAGAAATAATGTTTTGTAAATCATATGTTGGCTGTCCTAAGACCGTGTTGAAAGAAGCAGAATACTCTGTTAGGTTTCCTCCAAATCCAGCGTATTCTGCCAGGCCCTCTCCGACCTTTCTAGCATAATCAAAACGAAATCTGGGATACTTAAGATTTATCTTAGAACCATAGCTTGCGCTAGCGTCTCCACCAGTCATCTGTCCTTCATGATCGAAAGAAGCAGTAGCTTGTCCCAATACACTTGGAAGAGCATTCTTTGATTGGTGTAAGTTAATCTGGTATGAATACTCTAATACCGCTTCTTCATAAGCGGAATATACATTTGCTGTAGTTAGCTCGATATCTAGAACATCACCACCAAGCTTCTTGTAGACATAAGCTACTTGATCTGCAGCACCTGAAATAAAGTTTTCATCATATAGGTCTCCTCCCGTTGTGTAAAGGCCAATTGGATAATTCGTTGAATTACCAGCACCATCTGCTGTCGTGATGGTGCTTCCTGTAGACGGGAGGATAACCTTACTAGAGGTGCTAGCTGGTGTGAGATTGGGAAGTGCCATAGAGGGGTTCTCCTAATACATAGTAATTAGTTTGTTTATAGTAAAACCCCATATAGCTACTATTATTCTGATTGAGCAGGGACCTCAAGCTTCTTTGAGGTAGTCGTCTTTCTAGGCTTGCGCTTAGCTCTTGGCTTGCGCTTAGGCGCTGGAGCGGGGTCGGGCTCAATTACAACAGGCTCTGGCTCTGGTGTTATCTCTTCCGCAACATGCTCTGGGTCAACTACCAAATGTTCTGGCTCTGGTTCGACAGCCGGTTCTGGAGTTACCTCCTCAGGCACATCGTTTAAAACAGAGGCCAAGGATTCAACCTCAGCCTCTGCCGCCGCAATCTCAAGCTCTTCTGCTGCGGTAATAACTCCATCGGCCATAGCTTCTTCTTTTATTTCTTCAAGCTTAGCAAGTGCTCTTGCATATGGATGTGAAGCATACTTTCTACCAAACTTTTGAGGATAGTTCCTCATTCTCTTTTTCTTGCCCATGATAACTCCTTTTGGACATAGTAACTAGTTTCATAAATAAAAAACCCCCAACCGGATGGAAGGGGGGTTTTTCTAGCTTTTGAGCAGATCAGCTAGCTAGGGTAATCGCTGCATCACCATCGGTGCTGAACGCCTGCAATAGCCACTTGCTGCCAGTGCAGATGAATTCAAGGCTGTCTCCAGCTAGAGCCTTAGATGCTACGAAAGTCACCGAATCGGCTGCCGCATCGCTGCCCACGTTATCAGCGTTGGTGCTGTCTCCTAGTCCACCGTAGTTGGCTGCCACAATTGTATCCTCGTCTCCACTGGCGGCGGAGACAGTAACGGCCCCAGTCCCCTGGTCAGCGATAAGGACAAACTTGCACCACCACCCAGGACCGGCGTCAGCAATAGTTGGCAAAGTTATAGCAGAAACTCCATTCCCGCCTGCGCATGTAAAAACAGTTCCACAATCAGCGACTGTTACACTCAAAGTCTCTGCAGCTGCAATAGCCTGAATCTTCTTTCTATCGGCAAATGCTCTTCCTGATTTAGCCATAATTATATCTCCTATTATTATAGTCTTAAGGGGCATCCTGCCCTATTCACACTTATAAATAGTATGTTACAAAAGTAAAAGAAAAAAAAGCCCTGCCTTTTTATGGGCAGGGCTCAAGTCTTTTTAGACTTTAGGTCTTATCAGCTTGCGCCAGACTCACCGAGGAGACCACGGACAACAACGAGGCCGTACATATCAGGACGTACCATCTTCTTGGCGTAGCGTGTCATGACGCCCTTGCGAGGTACGAAGTCCTCTGTGCCAAAGATAGTTGGCGTCACCTGGAGCGGTACGTATGGAGCGTACACGTAGCCAGACTCAAGGAAGCTGGAGCCCTTGCGACCAACGAGGATGAGGTTACGTGGGAAGTAAGGATCGACGTAAACGTCGAACTTCTTCGAAACGGAACCAACGTTGACAGCGCCAACAGTGCCACGGTCAGCATCAGCGGTAACGCTTGCGCGGAAGCCGGATGTGAACTCAAGGATGTTAGCAACCTCTGGAGACGTAACGAGGAAGTTTGCACCGCCACGTAGCGTCTTACGATGGATCTGAGCGGACACATCGTTGATGGTCTCAATGAGGGTCTCGTACCACTCGGAAACCGTACCAGTGAAGTCAGGAGCAGCTGCCGTAGCACCAAGCTCAGCACCCGTAGCGCGGTTCACAAAGAGGCCAGGAGAGCGCGACCAGTAGTACGTACCAGCGGTAGCACCCTGAATAAGATCGTTCACGATCTCACGGTCGATCTCAAGAGCAATCTGCTCGGAGAGGATCGAGGTAAGCTCAACCTCAGCGTCAAGGTTGTGGTACGCGTTAAGGTCCTGGCCAAGCTCAGGTGACCACTTGGCCTTGAGCTTCTTGGTTACAGCCGTCACAGCGATACTATCCACCTTGATATCGATCTCGGGGATGACATCAGCAGCAGTGCCGTCACCAGCATCGCCAGTAGCCTGATTGCCAGCAAGCTCAAGCGGCCAATCACCGGAACCCGCAACACTGCCGAGAGCAGTAGATGCCTCAAAGTTGTCGAACCTTGGGAATGTGATTGTAACATCAGCTGCAAAATCAGCGGTCATATCGCCATCAGTGTCTCCCTCTAGAACGTAGAAGGTGATGTGCTGTGTAGTAGTATCACCAAGAGTTGCTTCTGGGTTCGCTGCATCAAGGATATTACCACTCGCATCAGCCATGCCAAAGTGGGTAAGACGACGAACAACAGTGTGATCGCCAGTTGCATCAGCCAAAGAGGTCAAATCATCATCAAGAAGATTCATAGCAGACAACTGAACTTCAGTGTGTCCTTGCGAAGACTCCTTAATCAAAGCCATGTTGGCTGTTGACAGTCTAACGATACAAGCAGTGATCTTGCGACTTGTGTTGCCGCCAAGAATATCAGCGTCATAACGAATCTGCTTTTTCTGTGCTTCTGTCAGAGCGCTAACTGCAACAGGCGTAGCTCCAATAGCACCTAAAACACCAGCGGCGTCTTTGTCAGTGATGGTGTTATCGGCCATTGGACCAGAGATAACATTCGTTGTACCGTTATCACCCAATGCAATAGAACCAGTTGGCGAAGAGTAAGCCATAGCGAGGTTGTAGAAACCACCACCCTCTTCAGTGATGTCAGTGACACCCGTCTGGATGCCCTTACCAACAACGCCCCCACCGTACAGTGAAGAGCCAGAAGTCTCAAGACCATGACGTGCGTTTGCATAGGTAAAGTCCAGGAAGAAGATGAGACCCGAAGGCAAGCTCATCGGCTGAACGCTAACGAGGTCGTTGGCCAAAAGACCACCGAACACGCGACGAACGATAGGGAATGCTACAGCAGCGAAGCCCTCAACATCGCCAGCTGCCATAGTGGAGACCTCACGAAGAAGCTCCTTAGCTTGATTCTCAAGCAAACGTGACATGGAAGCACGCTCACGGTCATCCGTAAGGCCCTCCAAAAGACCAGTTCTCTCCCACTTGGACTGAAGTGCCGCGCCTTCCTTTGCAAGGTCGCGGTTAACGATGCCTTCAGTCAATTTCTGTAAAATAGACATGTTAAAATCCTCCTAAATTATTTATTTTTTATGCCTGCCAAAATTCTCATTCTTTCCGCGAACGGATTGATATCAGTATTTTGTTCTTTCTTTCTCGGTAACATTGTGCTAGGTCTAGAAACTGCTTCGCTTAGTGATTGCGGACTTCTCTTTTGAGATGTACCCACCGCGCTTTGAAGGGTTTCAAAAATAACCTTCGCCTCGTTTACCGAACCTGCATTAGAGAGAGCTTCGACAATTGTCTCCTTTTGTCGCTCATTCAGGGAGGACTTTCTCAAAATACGGTTCGTATAAAGTAGTTTTGCGTTAGCAAGGTTAACTTCATCAAGCTTCTGCTTGAGAGTCTCAACAGTTTCCATCAACTTAGAGTTGACAGTTTGGAACTTCTTGTTAGACTCAGCTAGTTCCCTACCAACCTTTAAAAGTTCTTTTTTTTGTTCTTTGTACTCGTCGGACTCTGCCATAGCGGCTGCAAGCTCTTCATTGTGCTGCATGACAGACTCTGGTGTGCCTGCCCAACCGCTCTTTGTTGGCATTAGATCAACAACAAGACTTTCAACAATTTCTTCGATATTTAGCTCGTCTAATTGCCCTTCTTTATAAACCTTGATTTGCAAATCTTTGGGCAATTCTTCTGGAGAGCCTGTGTCCCCTGTGTCCCCTGTGTCGATTGGTTTAGACGGATCGCACGTCCATACGTCCCGGCCAGTTCGGTCCTTGGTCTCTTTAACATCTAGACCGTGCATATCACGACAAATCGGCACTGCGCGATCCCTGGTGGACCATGTGCGATAATCCTCGGTGGTACCGCTGGGAGCTTCTTGTTCAAAGATTTGAATAAGCTCCTCGTTAATTTCAAACTCTGATTCTGACTCTGCCAGAGGGTCTGGCAAGCCCTTGCCCATGTCTTCAAGTGTTTTATCTATGGCCGCAGTGAATTCGTATTCATTATCTTCACCACCATCTTCTTCCCCTACTTCTCTCAAGGCTGACTCCATCATCTCCTTCAGTTCGCCAGCAGAGATTTCAAATCTTATTTCTTCTTCGTCAGGATCAAAAGCTGCTTCGCCCAACTCGTCAGGCATCACTTCGTCTTCCTTAGGGTCGAACATGGCCTCTGTCTCTTCACCCTCCTCATCTTGGGGAGGGCTTGCCATAGGTTCCATTGCCATAGGGTCTGCAAGAGGATCTTCCTGCTCCAGCATTTGCTCTACTGCTTCTTGTATCTTGGGGGCGTATGTCTCTAAAAGAGAAGCCTCTGCACTCTTCAGAACTGCCTCTCTTAGAGCTTTTGCATCTACAATTGCCTCATCAAGTAAAGATGACATAAAAAAATCCTCATAATAATCGTTCATCAATAAATAGTATAAAAAAAGAGTAAAACCCCCATTTTAAAATAGGTGATTAAATTTGCCCTTTTGCTTGTAGCTTGCGTAGTCTTGCTTCCCTTTGTTTCGATTTTCTTCGCTTCTTAATTGAAGGCTTTTCGAAAAAACGCCTCTTTCGAAACTCATCAGCAATACCAGATTTCTTTACTTTACGCATGAATCTTTTTATTGT
>Ga0129324_10003038_pt1 | contig 10038 bp, 9 predicted proteins | sample CPBDNA_7_FD_96879 | JGI IMG/M metagenome (GOLD analysis project Ga0129324, IMG submission 96879) | Freshwater to marine salinity gradient microbial communities from Chesapeake Bay, USA - CPBay_Spr_15_0.2_DNA | ecosystem: Environmental > Aquatic > Marine > Coastal | place: USA: Chesapeake Bay... | reverse complement strand
TCGGTGGCGTTGGTGCGCTGGCCCGAAGCAGACCCCACACTCCTGGTCGAAGAATCAGTCACCGCAATCGTTCAGGTGAATGGCAAAGTTCGGGAACGCCTGGAAGTCCCCCCCACGATTGGTGGGGATGATTTGGAAAAGCTCGCCATGGAATCGCCCTCAATCATGCGAGCCCTTGAGGGAAAGACTGTCGTGAACGTGGTGGTGCGAGCCCCCAAAGTGGTCTCCATCCAGGTCAGCGACTAGTCCACACAGCTCTTTTGCGTGCTGGAGACAACGCGGAAAGTTGGGAGCATCAGGTCACAGAGCGTCTGGAGCCGATGTTCTCACTCCTGAACTTTTGATTTTCTCTCGACATTTAGACCGTTACAGAGACATATAGTTTGCTCCGTTTTGTGTCAACGTCATTTGGATTCTTGGGGAAGCTCAGGTCTCCACCGAACCTCCGCGCCTGCACTTGGCTAAAATTGCCCTACGAAAAAAGCCTTCGCAATGCAGTCTGGTCGAACATTTCTATTGGACCAACTTGATCACATACTCGTATCGGTCGCCAGGAGAAGCGTTGCGAACGTACTCGACCGCTCGATTGCGGTGATCTGAAGTCCATCGGTAGGTTGTGAGCAAAGCTGTTCCTGGGGGTACGTTTAGCATTTTGGCATCTGTAGCTGACGCAGGTTCGGACCTAATTACCTCGGTTGCGGTCGCTGGGATGATGGCAAGATTGTCGTGAAGGACATCGTAGAGAGACTGTTTTTCCTGCAAATCGCTGACTTTCACACTCCCAGCGATAGCATCCGGTAACCAGGATTGCATCAGGCAAAAAGGACGACCGTCGGCGGTTCGGATTCGTTGGACGTTCCATAAGTGAGAACCAGGTAGGAATTGGGACGCAGCCGCCGGTGGTTTCGGGTCTAGTTCGATTGAGATGTCCGAAATTCCGGGAACTTTGCCGAGTTCGCGTAAGGTTGCCGTGAAGCTCAACAGGTTCCCCAAAACGTGCGAAACGCCTTGTTCTGCTACGAAAGTTCCCTTGCCTTGTTGGCGTCGGATTAGATTGCTTGCTTCCAGTTGGGAGAGCGCTTGTCGGATTGTGTTGCGAGACACTCCGTAAGTGAGCGCAAGATCCATCTCCCCGGGCAGCTTCCCGTCCAACTCGAAGGCGCCGCTGTCAATCAGGTTACGCAGTGAATCTGCGACCTTTTGGTATGCACTCGGCATGACCCCCCCGAACGTTAAACCTAAGATTAGCTTCTTGACTTGTACCAACAAGTGTGTCTATTGTTGGTACAAGTAGACCTGGACTGTACTCATAAACCTAATTTGTAACGAAATCTAGCCTGTTAGTCGAGAGGATATTCACGAAAATGCGAGTAGCGGCCGTCAGCAAACTTGAGTCTGAGGCAGAGTTTACCCAGCTGAGTGACAAAATCATGGGCTCGCTGGCGATGGCGGTTATCGGCGACGCACTTGGTGCTCCCACTGAGCAGCGGAGCATAAAGGAAATACGTGGTTTGTTCGGTGGTCGTGTTGAAGATTTCTATGACCCTCCCGCAGATTCCCCTTTTTCCAAGGGTCGTTTTGCGGCTCAAATAACGGATGACTCGAGTCAGATGATTATGCTCGCGCAGGCATTCATCGATGGGAATGGGGTAATTACTCCGCGAGCTGTCGCCGACATGATGTTGGCTTGGTCAGAGAATTCGGAATACTTTCCTCATTTTGCCGGTCCAAGCACCCGCCGTGCTATTGACGCGTTAAGAACTGGCGCCGACCCAGCAACAATCGGGGCTGTTGGTCGGGAAACGACGATGGGAACGAGTAACGGCGGTGCAATGCGTGTTGCTCCAGCTGGTCTGATTCACCCGGGAGACCCTGAAGGGGCTGTCCGTGATGCCGCAATTTCGTGCCAACCGAGCCACTTTACAAATGTCGGTGTTTCTGGTGCCGGTGCGATTGCCGCAGCAGTAGCGACGGCGCTTAGGGATGACTCGACAGTTCTTGACGTTGTTCGGGGGGCACGCGAAGGGGCCCGACTTGGCTCTCTGTTAGGGGAGCATTCCGGTCGCGATTCCGCAGGCGCGAGCGTGTCGGCCCGAATAAACATTGCTGTATCAATAGCAATGACGAGCGAAACATTAGACGAGGCTGTTGCTTCCATTGCTGACTCAGTTGGCAGTGGGATTCATGCGGCAGAAGCAATTCCTGCTGCAATTGGATGTTTTGTGGCAGCCGGCGGAGATCCGTGGCTTTCGGTGGTTGCTGGGGCAAATATCGGTGACGATACGGACACTGTTGCCTGCATGGCAGGTTCAATTGCAGGAGCATATGCCGGTTTTAAGAAAGTGCCCCAGAACAAACTAGAACAAGTCTTGCGGGCTAACAGCCTGAACCTGAGCCAAGTTTCCGACGGATTGTTATTGCTCGCTCGAGCCAACCTTGATTCCTAATCCATGCACCATAAACCAAAAAAAAGAAGGAGAAAAAATGAAAACAAGGCACACCCTTGTCGCGGCAATCGCGGCGTTTGCTCTTTTAGGTAGCGCTTGCACCACCGGCGGTGCTGTAGAGCAAAATTTAGACAACCCAGGTACTGATCTTCGGTCTGAAGAGACTTACGATCCGCGTGCTTTCGAAGGCGAAAGCATCAACATTCTGTTAATTGAGCACCCCTTTGTTGATACTCTCCGTCCTCTCATTCCCGGCTTCGAGCAAGAAACCGGAATAACCGTCAACCTCGAGGTTCTTAATGAGCAGCAAGGTTTTGACAAGCTCCAGGCTGACCTTTCAGCAGGATCAGGTAACTTCGATGTCTTTATGACTTCCCCTCTGCAGAACTGGCAATACTCCGCAGCTGGCTGGGTTGAGCCACTCGATGGCTATGTTGGCAACGATGGAATCACGATGCCGGGTTATGACTTTGATGATTTCGCTCCCGGTATTCTCAATTCCGGGCGTTGGACTCTTGAGCCTCTGACCGGGCTTGGCGAGGGACCTCTATGGGGCCTTCCAATCAACTTCGAGTCATACAACCTCACCTATCGGCCAAGTATGTTCGAGGCTGCTGGTGTCGAAGTTCCGACCACCTACGAAGAGGTACTTGTTGCTACTGAATTGTTGGCCGGTTCACTCTCCGGGAACAATTACCCCGTTGTAACCCGCTTCGACAAATACTGGGACCTTACATATCTGACATTTGGAAGTATGGCGGGGGCTTATGGAGTCACTCTGTTAGATGAAGATGGCGAGGTGGGAATCGCTTCCGCCGCCGCCGTCGAAGCTACCGAGTTGTTCATTGACATCATCAAAGCCGGTTCGCCCGACGGTTCCAGCGCCTTCACTTGGTACGAAAGTCTTCAAGGCATGACAAGTGGTCGGTTTGCGATGGCCCTGAATGAGGCAGACCTTTTTGCTCCGACCTACGAAAACGTTAGCGAATCAGTTATCGCTGACGATGTTGGCTACGCAATGATTCCGGAAGGTCCGGAGGGTCGGTCTGCAGGTGCCTGGATTTGGCAGATGAGTATGTCCTCAAGTTCGGAGAATAAAGGAGCTGCTTGGACTTTCCTCCAGTGGCTGACAAGCCCCGACGTTTTGATGGAGACTCACCTGGCTGGAAACATGAATCCTGTGAGGCTGTCTGCTTGGGAAAACGAGGAGCTATCTGCGCTGGTTGAAACGTGGGGTGCAGAGCCAGGACAGTACCGAAAGGTACTGGCTGAGACGGCAAAAATCGCTGAAATCAGTGTGCCCCCTCACCCGGAGCTGACCCGCGCGCTCAATCGCTGGGCGGAAGCTATCCAACAGAGCTACTTTGATGGAAACGTCAAGGAAAATCTGGAGTCAGCCGCGGCAGATATCGAATCAATATTGCGGTAGGACCGCGCCAGGGTGGGGCGACTTTGGGTCGCCCCACCCTGGTGAGCGCCGCAAAAGAAATAGGAGGATCAAGTTGCTGATAGCAAGGCAAGTAGATAGTCCTCGCCATTCAACATCCCATCGGCGGCAAAAACGTTCTTTTGTGTTTATGCTCCTCCCGGCGCTACTTCTGATTGTCGGCATCATGTTTTTCTTTTTGCAAGGAATTGCACGAAGCTTCACCAATGAGAAGAGCTACATCCGGAATCCGACGTTTGTTGGATTTGACAACTACGTAGCATTGTTTAGTGACTCCACCTTCTTGGTTGGCCTTGGCGCAACGATGCTCTACGTTCTGCTGGTTTTGATGCTTCAGATTCCTCTTGCTCTCTCCATTGCGCTTCTCCTTGATAAAACTAGCTTTATGCGCCGAATTGGCCGGAACTTGATTGTGCTGCCCTTGCTTATACCGCCGATTGTCGCCGGCCTAATGTGGAAAACCATGATGCAACCTAGTGCCGGAGTTCTGAATTTTATCCTCAGCAGTATTGGTCTACCAGGGGGCTCTTGGTTGACAGATCCAGCAACATCACTTTTGTCGGTCGTACTTATCGACACGTGGGCTTTCACGTCATTCAGCACGCTAATTATTCTGGCCGGATTGCAATCGCTTCCAAAGAGTTTGAGAGAGGCAGCCACTGTAGACGGAGCAGGATGGTGGCAAACGTTTCGGCATATTTCTTTACCGTTGCTAATGCCCTACGTAGTGCTGGTTGCTCTTTTTCGTGTTGCTGACTCGCTCAAGCAGTTTGATCTGATATGGCCAGTCACTCGGGGTGGGCCTTTGAACTCCACACGCCTGCTCCACGTCCAGGGTTATGAGGAAGCTTTTAGATTTTCCAGCCCTGCGATGGCTATGGCTATTATTTTTGTCCTCTGGATTATCATCTATCTGGCGAGCTTTCTCTTGCTTCGGCTCTGGCGCCGCACAGTGAATGCTGTGGACTGAAAATGCGCAATATTCTTGGGAAAGTGGCTTTCTTCACTGCTTTCACTGCCCTAATGATTTTCATCCTTTCTCCGATTGTATGGATCCTATTGATGTCTTTCAAAGATTACGCCGATGTCATTGCGTATCCACCGAAATTCTTGTTTACCCCCACTCTTGACAACTACAGGGATGTCCTGGTCGGGGCGGGCAGTGACACCGCCGGCGAGGCAGCTCAATTTCGCCAGTACTTGCTCAACTCCGTCATAGTTTCTGGCGGGGCAGTTTTGTTATCGCTGATTGTCGGAGTGCCTGCGGCGTTCGCGCTTAGTAGGCAACGAATTAGGGGTAGCGACCACCTTGCCTTCACCTTCCTCTCGTTCAGGTTTGCTCCAGAACTTGCAATCATTATTCCTCTGTACGCTTTCTTCCAGCAAGTAAAGCTTTACGATTCCTACATAGGTCTGATTCTGGCTCACCAACTAATCACCATTCCGTTGGTAGTTTGGATCGTGAGAACCTTTCTCGCCGATGTGCCCCTAGAAATTGAGGAGGCGGCGCAACTAGACGGGTGCGGTTCTTGGAGGGTTCTGTGGCTAATTGTTGCTCCGGTGATCAAACCGGGAATTGCGAGTGCGGCCATCCTGGCATTTATATTCAGCTGGAACAATCTACTAATGGGTCTTGTCCTATCAGGAGTTAGCACTCGTCCGGTAACCGTTGGAATAATGGAGGCTATTGGTTTCGACCAAATTCGATGGGGCTGGATGGCCGCAGCCGCAATGATTGCTGCAGTGCCGGGCATGATTATCGCTGTGTATTTGCAGCGTTACATAGTCAGTGGCCTCAAAGCGGGTATCGTCAAATAGTTTCAAGTTAATGAGGAAACGCTGAACTCAAAGGAGCACTGGTGAGCGAAGATTTGAGAGTAATCCAGGCGGGTGTCGCAACATTTTTTGGCCGCCCAATGGCGACGATCGACACCCTAGGTGACGCAAAGTGCGCCATTATCGGGGTGCCCTGGGACGAAGGCAATGCCGGCCGGAACGGGGCAAACATGGGACCACGGGCAGTCCGGGATGCTTCAAGCTGGTTTTTTGGATACGACGCTCAGAGAGATTTTGATCTTTGGGAAGAACTCCCCACAGTTGACTTGGGCGATATTCCGGTGATGCCCCCTAACGCGTCCCTCACAATGAATCTTATTGAAGACTGGATAAGGAGCATTCGAGACCTTGGTGTGTTGCCACTATCAATCGGAGGAAACCATTCGCTCACGATTGGAGCCGCGAGAGGTGCAGCCACCACTGTGAAAAAAATGGGTTACATCAGCATCGATGCGCATCTAGACACAGCTTCGGATTGGGGAGGAGAAACCCTGACGAGTGGTTGTCCGACGATGCGTGCCGCGGAGATCCAAAATGTAGATCCCGAGAACGTGGTCGTGTTTGGAATTCACGGGTGGCTCAACCCTCGAGATCAGGTTCAGGCAGCCGCTAACAACGGTATTCGCTGGTACGGAATAGAGGAAATCCAGCGTTTGGGGGTGGAAAAAGCAATTGACCACGCTCTTGAAAGGGCGACTGACGGCGTAGACGGCCTTTACGTGAGTTTTGATCTTGACTCTATAGATGCTTCCGCGTTTCCCGGAACTGGGACTCCCGAGCCTGGCGGATTTACCCCCCGGGAAGCTCTCGCAATAGCCAGGAAGCTCGGTCAAGCACGTCCAATTGCCATAGACCTTGTTGAGTGCGCGCCGATTTATGATCTTTCAGGCATCAGCGCAAGAATGCTATGTGCGGTTGCGATGGAACTGCTTTCGGGCACAGTTGGCCGTTAATGTCGACCGATCTCAGACGAGAGGAGCCACCCCTCGTCGTTGTCGTCGGTGACATAGCGCTGGATTACACGATTGAGGTTAGCGAATCAGATTCTCTTGACGAGAAATTTAAGGTCAAGGATTCTCTCAGAGCACTTGGTGGTACCGGGGCTAACTCTGCTTCCCAGGTGGTGGCTCTCGGTGGGAGGTCAGAGTTGGTTTCTTGTGTTGGAGATGACCCAACCGGAGTTTGGCTGCTCCAGAACGCTCAAAGTGCGGGAATCGGTGTGACCTCAATAGCCAAGCGAGGAGGACAATCAACGACATCTACGATTGTGCTCTCAGAGACAGGGAGGAAAGTATTTGTTGATATCGGCGTGGGTGCCGAAATCAGTATTCCCAATTTGGACCTCATTGAGTCGGCTCAACTGATATATGTGAGTTACGCTCACCACCTTGTCCATGATTTGGTCAATATGGGTTTTGGTCCGCGCCTTGTGGTGGGTTTGGAACAGTGGATGGTCTCGGACGAGCTGTTGGAAGCTTGCCAGCATTGCCTCCTCGTCGTCACGAATGAAGCGGGAGCAGACACACTCGATCTTTCCAGCCAGCCCGCACTCGTATTGACCCGAGGTGCCATCGGAGTTGAGCTGAAGAAGTTTGGGGAGGTAGCTGTGTTCACTCCTGCATTCGCCGTTGAAGCTGTGGACACTACCGGAGCCGGCGATTCTTTTGCCGGCGCGCTGTGCTTCTCTTTAGCATCCGGAGAAACCATCGAAAAGGCCCTTCGCTTTTCGGCAGCTGCCGCAGCGCTCTCAACGCTATCTCGGGGGTCTCAGTCTGGCCTACCGTCACTCGAGGATGTCAACGCGCTTCTTGTCTCTCAAGGCAAGTAGAGGACTTAATTTTTTGTGCTTCAAGAAAAACAGCGCTTAGTGGAGCTAGTGCCCGGCATCCAACTCGTAATCCTTTGGCTATCTAAAACTAATCGCTGATTGATTTTGAATCTAGGTTCCAGTGTCAGGGCTTTGAGAACCCAGGAGGAGAGGCTGGTCCTGCTTTTCGCGCGTCTTGACAACCTCTAGCCAGTTATTCAGTCGGCCGGCACGTAATCGAGGAGGGGTGTTTGGACTCATCTACGAATAGCCCGATGGGGGTATCGTTTTAGAAAAGCCAAACGGCTATCGCTGATGGGTTCGTGTTCAGATTAACAAGGATGAGGGTTGAGGTTCCACCCGTCGTGCCACACAAATTCCTTTGTTTACTGGGAGGGCTCTGCCCTGGTTGCGGCGGGAAATCAGCCAAAAACTAAATCGAGGGCTTCAAGTTCAACGTGGCGGTGGCGCGCACGATGGAACTGGTGAACCACACCCGGAAGACCATTGACCAAGGACCAGGCGCTGCAGATCCAGCTGTTCGTGAGTCAGCGGAGGCGATTGCGATCGCGCTGTCCATGTTTGCCCCGCACACCGCGGAGGACATGTGGGAGCGTCTTGGACACGAGCCCTCGGTCGCCTTGGTGCGCTGGCCAGAGGCGGACCACACGCTCCTGGTGGAGGAGTCGGCGACCGCGATTGTCCAGGTAAATGGAAAAGTACGGGAACGACTGGAAGTCCCTCCCACGATTGGCGGGGACGATTTGGAAAAGCTCGCCATGGAATCGCCCTCAATCATGCGAGCCCTTGAGGGAAACACTGTCGTGAACGTGGTGGTGCGAGCCCCCAAAGTGGTCTCCATCCAGGTCAGCGACTAGTCCACACAGCTCTTTTGTAATCTCCTGCTCCCAGGTTGGCGCCTGCGACTCTCAGCCGGTCACACAGTGCTCTAGCGTGCGCGGATGGGCATTTCGAAGACACTGTGGGAGATTCTTGATCACCAGCGACGCGCACCGGCATTGGTGGACACCCGCGACTCGGGAACTACGGATCACTTCGCACCACCGCGCCCGCTGCGGTGGAAAGTGGGAGTGAGAGCAGCACTAGTCCTGATTGCCGGGGTGGTGGCGGTTGTTGTGGGAGGCAGCTTCGTTCGGTCGTTGGCTCCTGCTCCCGAGCCACTTCCCGTGGCGGACATGGCCCCCACGGCCGACAGCGTGGTGGAAGACGTCGTTGTCGTCCACGTTGTTGGCGCGGTTTCAGACCCCGGGGTGGTGTCGCTCCCCGCCTCCTCCCGAGTCCAGGACGCGCTCCTGCTCGCTGGTGGGGCCCTGGAGGAAGCTGAGCTTGCGGGGGTGAATCTTGCGCGGATTGTCTTCGATGGGGAACAAATTGTTGTGCCCCGCCAAGGCGAGCCCGTCGTGTCTGCCTCAGCCGAGGGTTCTGGGCCAATAAGTCTCTCGCGCGCTGACCAGGCGGCGCTGGAAACGTTGCCCCGCATCGGCCCGGCAACAGCAAGGCGCATTATTACCTGGAGGGAAGAGCACGGACCTTTTCAGAGCGTCGAAGACTTGCTGGCAATTTCAGGGATTGGCCCGGCGACCCTGGAGGGTCTCGCCGACCGTGTTGTTCCGTGAATGAACCCGATACCCGGCTAACCCCCAAAGATCTGAGGCTCCTCCTCCCCGGGGCTGTGGGGTGGGGCTCTGCCGCTGTGGGGATATTGCTCAGGCCGGGGTGGGGAGGAGCTATCGCGCTGGGAGCTCTCGCCCTGATTTGCGTTGCGCTGATCCGGGGCAGGCGAGAGCACCCCGCGGTGCAGCTCGCCGTGGTCAGCGCGATTTCTGCCCTGATGATGCTCTCGGTGGTGTTGGGCGCTCATCACCGTGAACAACCTGCCTTGTCAGACCGCGAGGGCTCAGAAGTAAGCATCACAGTGTCCCTGCGCGAGACCTACACCCCGGGTGCGAGGTCGCTGAGCGTCACCATCACCTCGGTTGACAGTCACGCAGTGTGGGGCGGGGGAGTGTCCGCTGTCCTCGTCGGTGCCGAATTGGGCGAGAGAACACCCTATGGCTCCACCGCAGCGGTGGGCGGATACCTGCAAAAGTCTGACACCTGGGACAACAACAGCTGGAGCGTGATGGTGCGCGGCGAACCCGAATGGGTTCAGCCCCCAGGCTGGTTTCTTTCGGAGACTGATCTTCTTCGCCAGGGGCTTCTGGATAGGTCGGTGACTTTAGACGGAGACGGTGGGCGATTGCTCCCGGGCCTTGCCATTGGTGACACCAGCGCAGTGGATCGAGGACTGGTGCAGGCCATGCGAGACACCTCGCTGAGTCACCTCGTGGCGGTGTCGGGAGCAAACTGCGCGGTGGTGGTGGGAATCGTCGTCGGCCTGATTTCTCTCTTTCGCGGCGGAGTGTGGGCAAAGCTCATCGGTGGCACGCTGGCTTTGGCGGGGTTCGTGGTGTTGGTCACCCCCGAGCCCAGCATCATCC
>Ga0129324_10003037_pt1 | contig 10044 bp, 18 predicted proteins | sample CPBDNA_7_FD_96879 | JGI IMG/M metagenome (GOLD analysis project Ga0129324, IMG submission 96879) | Freshwater to marine salinity gradient microbial communities from Chesapeake Bay, USA - CPBay_Spr_15_0.2_DNA | ecosystem: Environmental > Aquatic > Marine > Coastal | place: USA: Chesapeake Bay... | reverse complement strand
GATCGACCACTTCACCGATGTCACCGACGGCGGCAACCCTCGCGGCTGGAACATCCGCTACCTCTGCGCGTGCGGCGCGTTCACCGCGTCGCTCGGCGCGTGGTACCGGACACTCGGCGAGGCAAAGGAGTTCATCATCGAGAGGCCCGAGTTGGCATGAGCAGATACACCTACATCGCGTTCTACCTGCCGAAGCATGGCGGCAAGTTCCACCTACCGGACATCGGCTGGGCCGCCGACGAGGACTATGCCGCCTGTCGGCCCAGCACGATCCTCGACACCCGGATCAACGCCCTCAGCGTGACGGCGTGGGCCGCGTTGATCGAGGAAGGCAAGCATTCAAGAATGGTCTGCGGACGGTGCGCCCGGATCGCTGTGAGCAGAGCGAAGGAGGTGAACTGATGGACTGTCCACCTGACGTCAACCCTGCGGACTTTGAGGCCGCGATGCGCCCCGAAGCCGCCGATCCGTGGGAGCCGATGCCTCACGACAGCGGCTACTGGATCGCCTGCCTCGGCTACGGCTGGATCGGTCCGTTCCCGTCGAGCACCGACGCATGGGATCGCGCCGACATGCTCACCTACACAGACGACTGGCAGATCGTGAAGATCGACTCGATCTCACAGCCGATCTTCTCGTCGCCGTTCTAACCGCCACACCCGCCGACTATCGTCGGCACAACCGACCAACCACCACAACAAGGAGGAAACCGTGAGTCACGAACTCGCACCGATGAACCACCCCGGATCGTTCGACCTGATGCTCAGACAGGCCGACGTCCTCTCTCAGTCACGCATCATCCCTGCCGCCTACCGGAACCGGTCCGCCGATGTCGTTGCCGCCGGGCTCGCCGGGCTCGCGTTCGGCTGGGACCTGATGACGTCGCTCCGCAACTACCATGTGATCGAGGGGACCGCGTCCCTGCGTCCTGAGGCGATGCTCGGACTCGTCCGCCGCGCCGGACACTCAGTCACCCTCACGATCGAGAACGGAAACGACGGACGGCAGGCTGTCGCCCACGGCAAGCGAGCCGACACGAGCGACGAGCACAGCGCGATCTTCTCGCAGGCCGACGCCGCCCGTGCCGGACTCGCCAAGAAGAAGAACTGGGAGCAGTACCTCGACTCGATGCTGACATGGCGTGCCGTGTCCGCTCTCTGCCGCGTGCTGTTCCCTGACGTCGTCCTCGGCGCGGGTTACGTCCCGGAGGAGATCGGCGGCGACGTCGACTCAACCGGCGCGCCGCTAGAGGACGACCCGTTCACCGACCCGACCCTCCCTGTCGCCGAAGCGAAGCGTCGCGTGCTCGCCGCCTGCGACGGCGATAAGGAGATGGCCCGTCAGGTGTGGGGCGACTACATCGCCGAGCACGGCGAGGACCTCCGCGAGTCGTCGATCCTCGACCTCGTCGAACGGCTCCTCGGAGACGACATCGAGGACGGCGTCGTCGTCGAGGACGGGCTGACGATCCCGCAGAAGGTCGACACGATCGAGACCGAGAAGTCGGTCCTCGTCCTCGAAGCCCTGCTGGAGGAGTTCCCCGGCTCGACCGTCAAGGAGTAGAGCGGCGGGCGGCGGGTCGACCAACCAGCGACCCGCCGCCCCCGCGCCGAGGTGGAGGCGACCTCGGCGAGCCGAGAGTACCAGTCGACGATCAACGGACATCGTCGGAGCGTGTAGAGTCCGCACAAGTAAGAGCCCGGGCGACGGCACCACTCCGTCCCCGGGCATGGCCCGACCCTCAGGAGGTCGAACGTGGGAAACAGTATCAGTCAGGTGTTGCGGTCTCTCCGAGGGAGGTGGCACCGATGAGCAAGTACGTCAGGGTGATGCGCTCGATCTGGACCGATCCCGACTGGCTCGAACTCTCGTCCCGGTCGAAGATGATCTACCTCCAACTCATCTCGCAGGCGAACATCTCGAAGGCTGGTGTCCTGCCGACTGTGCCTCGACGGTGGGCGTCGATGTACCCCGATCTCGAAGTCGACGACATCCTCGCCGCGATCGACGACCTGACATCCGCCGGGTTCGTGCTCGTCGACGAGGACACCGAGGAACTCCTCGTCAGGACGTACATGAGGTATGACGAGATGTATGCCCAGCCCAACGGGAGGAAAGCGATCACAGCGGCAACCGACGAGATCGTGTCCTCAACCCTTCGCGCAACCGTAGAGCAGGAGTTGGAGGAACTCACCGGAGAGGGTTCCGATAACCCTTCCGGTAACCCTTCCGGAAAGGGTTCCGGCAACCCTTCCGGGAAGGGTTCCCTCACCCCTAGAACCCGGAACCTAGAACCCGGAACCCTCAACCATGAACCCTCAACCGATGTCGAACTCGTCGACGGCTTCGACGACTTCTGGCGCGCTTACCCGCGCAAGACAGGGAAGGCTCAGGCGGTGAAGGCATGGGGCAAACTGAAACCCGTCGACCGTCAGCAGGCGGTCGGCATCCTTCCCGAGCATGTCTCCTACTGGCATCGAGCAGGCACCGCGACTCAGTTCATTCCGCATCCGGCGACATGGCTGAACGGTCGACGATGGGAGGACGAGTTACCATCCGCCGATCAGACACGAAGTCGACGCGAGGCTCCCGGCATGGGTGCGGTGCGTCGCCTGATGGAGGAGGCCCAGAATGGATCGTGACCGCGCTATCGCCCTCGTCGGCTACCTCGTCGCTTCGACGACCGGCTGGAACGACGACAGCGTCCTCGTGTACGCCAGAGAGATCGAGAAACTGTCGAACGCTGAAGTGGCCGCGACCGCGATCCAACGGCTCGCGACGTCGTGGACAGAGGCTCGGCGTCCACCCGTGGCCGAAGTGCTCAACGTCTACCGGCGTGAACTGGCCCGCGTCCAGTCGGCACCAGCCCAGATCGGACCCGGGAAAGCGATCCCTCCGGGGCGCGGCATCGAGATCGCACGCGAAGCGTACGAGGCGGAACGTCGACGGCTCGGCAAGCCCGTGAACATGAAGCGCTTCGATCGGATGATCGCCGCGATGTTCCCGACGGCGTGAAGCGTTCAGGTCCGCTCCGTCGGACGACACCGCTGAAGCGTGGACCGGGACCAGAGCGACGTAGCAGACTCAAGCCGATGTCAGAGAAGCGCAAGAAGGTCTCGGTCGCTCGACGCGAGTTCGTCGCCGACATCCTGTCCCGTCGGACTCGATGCGAAGCCGGGTCGCTCATCCGATCCCGCGACATAGACCATCGGTGCTTCGGCTACTCGACCGACGTCCACGAGGTCCTGACCCGAGCACGCGGCGGCGACATCCTCGACCCGATGAACGTGCGTGCGATCTGCCGTCGATGCCACGACTGGATTCACGATCACCCGGCAGACGCGCTCGACCTCGGACTGCTCGCTGTCAGGGAGGTCGGCGATGTCGAATGATGGCGTCTGGCATCTGTTCGATAGCGAGCGTCCGTGGACTGCGAACGCCGAGCGGCGCTGGCATCACTACAAGCGCGCGCAAGTTGTCCGGGACGCTCGGGCTCGATGGGCGTGGCACGCGCTCGCCGCTCGTGTCCCCCGGCTAGATCGTGTCGAGATCGACGCTCGACCTCACTCGAAGGACCGACGGTGGAAGCCGGACGTCGCCGCCTGCTACCCGGCAGTCAAGGCCGCGATCGACGGGCTCGTCGACGCGCGCGTCCTCGAAGATGACGATGACCGGCATGTCGTCGCGCTCCGCTTCTTGCCGGTCGTGATCGGTGAGCGGAACGGTCTGGAGATCGTCGTGACCGAACTCGGTCGCTGACCGTCCCGGAGCCGGTCCGCCCGCCAGATTTCGTGAGCACGAAACCCTTACGCCACGCGGGTTTCAGAGCCCTATCAAGATTTGTGGCGTGTAGTAGTTGTGGTACTTGTGTCAGGTGTGTACTATCTCGGGTGTGGGAGACGCAACGAACCAGAAGGAGAACCCCATGACCACCACGACGACCAACGACTTCTACCGCCTTCCGACCGGCAAGACCGGCGACTTCGCCGGTCCCGGTTGTAACGATCAGGACGGCACGCTTCCGATTCACATCTGCTCGAAGTGCGGAGAGGAGTTTGTGTGGGCAACGTCGAAGCGCACCGGCAACAAGTACCGCGCGAACGTCCACCGGCTGGGCCGCAACTACGCTCGCACCTACATCAAGGCGTCGATCCACGAGTGCGACCCCATCCACGTTGACCGGTACCAGCACCTCGTCGCCTCGAAAGAGCGACAGGCGATCGAACTCGGCGAGGTCACCGTCGGCTGTCAGGCTCGCGTCGCGAAGGGTCGCAAGTACCCGATCGGCACCGAGGGCAAGGTGTTCTGGATCGCAAACGAGGCTGGTGCCTACGGCGTCCTCAAGGTCGGCATGGAGACCGCCGACGGTGAGAAGGTCTGGATCAACATCGAGAACCTTGAGCGCGTCGAGGAGGCCAAGTGATGAGCGCCGCGACCGCCGATCGGATCGACCCGAGATTCAACACGACTCGCGCCCGGTCGACCGGGACGCTCGTCACGCTCTGCGAAGGCGACGACCTTCCGTGGATGCTCATCTGCGAGGAGCACGCCGGGTGTATGGAGTTCCAGACGAAGCGCGAAGCGCAGTCCGCTCGCTCCGAGCCCGACAACTGGTGCGAGTGGTGTATGGGCAACGAGCCGGAGTTCGAGTCGTGAGGCTCGTCGACTGCGACATCTACGTCCGACGGCATCCGCATCCATCGGCGGGCGGCGCGCTCACCGGCGCTCTGCTCGCGGCGCTCGACGACGCCGGGCTGGTCCCGATGCTCGACGAGCACGGAGGGATCGCACGCTTCGCCGAAACCGAACACGAACAACTACCAGTCGAGGCGCTAACCGCGCTCGCAGACAGTAACCTTGTCCGTGTCGGGTCGTGGCTCAAGTTCGACACCGGAGACGTCACGTTCCGGATGAAGTTCACGGGCCACCACCTACTCGTCCTCGAACACGAGGACCGCACCCCCGATCACAGGAGATCACATGAAGCATTGGAACATCGAGAAGGTTGACGCCCCCGGCGGGGCGTGGATCGTGACTCGGTCAGAGACACAGACCGAACACGAGACAAGCGGGACCGCGACGGGTGAGATCACCACCTCGTATCAGAGTCTCGTGTCGAGAACGGTGTCGGCGTACACGACCCTGTCGCACGCCCGACGTTCGATCGTCGACGAACTCCAACTGTCGAAGCGCGTTCGTATGACGAAGCACTCCGACGTCCACTACACCTACCAGCACAACGCCTGAGGAGGCACCAATGACCAACCGCAAGACCACGAGGCGGGCGACGTCCCGCCGCACCCCGACCGTTCACGTTCCGTCGAACGCTGTCGCGATCCTTCAGGTCCTCGAACCGAAGGAGCGTCGCATCATGTCGCTCCGCTGGGGTATCGAGGGCGGACGTCCGCTCCATCAGACGGAGATCGCGAAGATCGTCGGTGTGAACCACTCGACGGTGTCCCGCACCGAGAAGGCTGTTCGGGAACGCATCGAGGAACTGACCCCGTCGCAACTGAACGTGCTCGTCGAGGCTCAGGAGACACGCAGAGACATGGACATGATCGAGTCGTTGACCGAGCAGGTTCAGAATCTCATGCGCGAGGTTCAGAAGATGGAGACCCGCCTGATGCGAGAGATCACCCGTGTCGAGAGCAGGGTCCGTCCGTCAGATGCTCCTGCCGCACCGAAGCGTGTCGGCCTGTTCCGTCGGAGCCGCTGATGGGAAGGCCACGCACCATCGCCCCCGACGAGGAGATCGTCGTCCGAACCGTCCGCCTCCCGAAGTCCATGTACGACCGGATCGCGGAGGAAGCCGAGATCACAGAGACCACCATCTCCGAAGTGATGAGAGAGGCGATCGCCTACGACTTCGGCTGGCGCGCAGACCTCAGGTACGAGAACCACGAGATAGACACCCCGACCATCGAGTTCGCCGAACTCGACCCGAACACGATGACGCCCGGCGAGTTCCAGTCCGAAGTCGCCCGACATCTCCTGTACGAGATGCGGTCCGACGCCGACATCGGAGAGATCGACGTCGCTCTCATGCTCGACGTCATGGGCATCCTCGGCATCCAGTTCTGTCGCGGCGATGGAGGCACCGAGGGCTTCTTCGCCCAGATGGGAATCGTCATGCCGCACGATCAGGCCATCACGAACCTGAAGGCCGAGATCGGACGACTGGAAGCGATGATCCGTGGCGGCTGACGACATCGTCCACCGGCTCAGAAGCCCAGACCCGCTCGACGGTCTGTACTCGCTGTGTCGTCGCGCGGCGGCGGAGATCGAAACTCTCCGCCGTCGCAAGATGACGTTCGAGGAATGGTACGACGCCGGGATCGAGAACAACTGGGTGCTCCCGTTCTGCGCCGAGCACGGCTCCGTCCCGCTCGTCTCCGAGGAAGAAGCAGACCGGATCGACGCAGGGGAGGACCCGTGCCTCCCCGCGTTCCGGCTGTGGAACGGAGTATGACCATGAACGCCGAACTCACACCGCTCGACCATCGCATGTTCGCCGTCGCCAAAGCACGCGGGCAAGTCAAGGTCACGCACGGCGACCGCGTCCGACTCGCGACTCTGATCGTGTGGCGACCGAAGGACAAGCGCGGCGTCCGCACGAAGAAGGCTCGCGTCCAGTTCGCAACCGGAACCCGAGCCACGATCCCGCTGTCCGAGATCGACACCGATACCGTCGTGATACCGTGACATCACGACACCGGGGATGACAAGGCGTCGACGGTCGACGAAAGCCGAAGCGCACCGACCGGAACCGGGTTCGATTCCCGGCATCTCCACTACTGGCGACGACGACGCTTCTCGTCGAACCTCTGCCGCTCAGTCATCCCACCCCACACTCCCCAATGCTGATGATTCGCGAGCGCGTACTCCAGACAGTCAGACCGCACCGAACACCGCCCACAGATCGACAACGCCTCAGACGGACGACGACCCGACTTCGGGAAGAACAACTCGATCGGCTCACCCCGACACGCCCCCTTGTCGATCCACGGACCCGGCGCAGGAGGAGGCGTCGGCAAGTCATACACGACCGGGCAGGCTACACCCCCGACTAGCGTCCACCCGATGATGCCCGACCCCATCGAACAGGTCCACGTTCACGACCTCATCGTCCACCCCGACAACCCACGACAAGGCGACATCGGAGCCATCGTCACCTCCATCAAGCGCAACGGCTGGTACGGCGTCATCGTCGCCCAACGCACCACCGGCTACGTCCTCGCCGGAAACCACCGACTCCTCGCCGCCCAACACCTCAACATCCCCACCGTCCCCGTCTACTGGGCAGACGTCGACGACGCCACCGCACGCCGCATCCTCCTCGCCGACAACCGCACCGCCGAACTCGCCACCTACGACGACACCCAACTCCTCGACCTCCTCACCCGCCACGCCAACGCCAACGACCTCATCGGCACCGGCTGGGACCACGACGACGTCGAACAACTCCTCGCCCACCTCAACGACCTCGACCAACCCCTCGACCTCACCCAACCCGAACCCGAACCCCCACAACCCCCCGCCACCTACAAGGTCACCATCAACTTCGACAGCGACGACGACGCCCGCACCTTCTTCGAGTTCATCGACCGCCCCCAACAGCGACAGATGTGGTGGCCTCACGAACCCACCACCGACCTCTGAACGCCCTGAACGCTACACTCAGGACATGGCACGAGGACAGACGCCTGCTCTGACCCCGCAACAGGCCGAGCGCTACCGGGAAGTGATCCGGTTACGAGCCGCCGGTCTGAAGTTCGACCAGATCGCGAAGGAGGTCGGCTACGCCTCACGCTCCGGTGCGAAGGAGGCGTACGACGCCGCGCTTCGCTGGTGGGGCAGGGAGACGGTCGACGACATGAGGACGATCGAGGGTGAGCGCATGGAGGACGTCTGGCGCATCACGTTCACCCGTCTGCTGGAGATCGCTCGTGATCCTGAGGCGACGGCTCAACTGGTTCAGGTGGTGAACGCGGCGGTCCGTATCTCTCAGCGCAGGTCGGCTCTGTTCGGGTTGGATGCTCCGCGTCAGGTGGAGATCAGCGGGGAGGATGGCGGTCCGGTGCGGACGGACATCGGTGAGATTCTGCTCGAACGGATCAAGGCGCTCGCTGTCGAGCGTGGCGTCGAGTTGCCTGAACTGCCGAGCGGCTGATGTCGAAGTCGGTCGCGGAGATTCTGGCGGACCTCGACGCGCAGATGCCGGGCTTCTCGGCGGAGGTTGTGGCCGGGCTGTCGGAGGCGGAACGGTTCGCCGCGATGTACGACTGGTCGGTGTGGCGTCGTCCGAAGCAGGCGACGCCGGGAGGCGGTTGGCGTGTCTGGCTAATCCTCGCGGGTCGAGGGTTCGGTAAGACGAGGACGGGTGCCGAGTTCGTCCGGGAGCAGGTGATCTCGGGCAGGGCTGGTCGTGTCGCTCTGGTCGGTGCGACTGCGGCTGATGTCCGCGACACGATGATCGAAGGCGAGTCCGGTCTGCTCGCCGTGTTCCCTCCGGAGGAACGTCCCCGCTACGAGCCGTCGAAGCGGCGTGTCACGTTCCACAACGGTGCGACCGCGTCGGCGTTCTCTGCTGATGAACCGGACCGTCTCCGTGGACCGAACCACGATCTCGCATGGGCGGACGAGTTGGCCGCGTGGCGGTACGTCGACGCATGGGACCAACTGATGCTCGGCCTCCGCCTCGGCGACCATCCACGGGTCGTGGTCACCACGACACCGCGACCGACGGAACTCATCCGCAGGCTCGCCCGCTCGGACGACGGCACCGTTCATGTCACGACCGGCTCGACGTACGAGAACTCGGCGAACCTCGCACCGGACTTCATCGCCGAGATGCGTCGCCGCTACGAGGGAACTCGGCTCGGACGGCAGGAGTTGGAAGCGCAGATTCTCGACGACGTCGAGGGCGCACTCTGGGACAGGGCGGTGATCGACGAGACCCGGGTGACGAACACGCCGCCTCTCCGTCGCATCGTCGTCGCGATCGACCCGGCGGTCACCTCAGGAGAGAAGTCGGACGAGACCGGCATCGTCGTCGCAGGCGTCGCACAGAACGGTGAGGCGTACGTCCTCGACGACAGGACGATGCGCGCGTCACCGAGCGACTGGGCGTCCGCCGCGATCGCCGCCTACCACCGGCACAACGCCGACATGATCGTCGCCGAGGCGAATCAGGGAGGTGACCTCGTCGAGTCGGTGCTCCGCGCAGTCGACCCGCGTGTCCCGATCCATCTCGTCCGCGCGTCGAGAGGGAAGCGCACCAGAGCGGAACCTGTCGCCGCGATCTACGAGCAACGCCGCGCGCACCATGTCGGCTTCTTCCCCGAGTTGGAGGATCAGTTGTGCTCGTGGGTGCCGGACATCGGTTCGTCTCCTGACCGGCTTGATGCGCTCGTGTGGGCGCTCACCGATCTGATCGTGGACCGTGCTCGGGCCGCGCCGGTCGTGATCCCGGCGTCGCTGGAGCAGGTGTCTCCGTGGCGTATCTGAGCCCGTTTCGGGCGTTCCGACGGCAACTTTCTGTGCTCTGAAACCCTTATGGCGTAACGGTTTCAGAATCTCTACCCAGATTTCTTCCGGATAGTGTTGTGTCTACCCCCCGAAACAGGCCATACTGGGGACATGAACAACACCACCAACTTCACCGAGTCCACCCCGCGCGAGATCGACATCGAGGTCGGTCGCGCCATGAGCACCCTCTACCGCGCCATGAACGGCGAACTGAAGCGCGCCGCGAGTTTCGCCTCGAAGATCGGCACCTACTGGTCCGAGGAGGAGGGCCACCGCGACAACACCCGCTTCATCCTCGTGAACACATGGATCAGCCACCGCGCCGGTTCCGAGTACTCGTTCATCGACAGCACCAAGACCAACTGCTCGAAGCCCGGATACGGCGAGTTCGCGATCGACGGTCAGATCGTCTCCGACGACCGGTTCGGCAAGAGCGTGGTCGACAACGCGCTCGACATCCTCCGCGAGCACGCGGTCAGCGCCGAGTACGTCGCCCGCGAGATGGCCGCTGAG
>Ga0129324_10003035_pt1 | contig 10046 bp, 7 predicted proteins | sample CPBDNA_7_FD_96879 | JGI IMG/M metagenome (GOLD analysis project Ga0129324, IMG submission 96879) | Freshwater to marine salinity gradient microbial communities from Chesapeake Bay, USA - CPBay_Spr_15_0.2_DNA | ecosystem: Environmental > Aquatic > Marine > Coastal | place: USA: Chesapeake Bay... | reverse complement strand
CGCTATAAGAAACCGTGGAAATATCATACGCTGTACTGAGATTATACTCAAATATTTTATCTGTTGTCTGGCCTACCACATACATTTTTGTCCCTGTATCATTAAATGCAACTCCGTGAGGTGCAGTCTCTTGAATAGTTACAGAGAAACTATTACCAGAATAACTAGTGCCCAAGAGAGTATAAGTTTCAAAGTTATCTACCGAAGGGTCGACTGAAGCAATATTTAAAACTGCTGAATTAGAACCGTTATTAGTAGTTGTTAGATCAACTATTTTTGATACCGTGCCAGCCGGTGCGGTATATAGCGCAGTGTCGGTATTTGATATTGTCCCGATGATGGTTTTTGTGGTTACTGTCATTTTATTTTATCCTCTTTGTATTATTTAACAGGCTCTGCTGGCCAAACAACGTTCTCAGGAAACCCTACTTGCTGAGGGATATCCCTTAATGCTTGACAGTAGTCTATCCAAGCCTGCGATGGGGTCATGTCAGAACGAAATCGCCAGTCTGTCTGTGATAATAAACTGTCTCGTTGCGACCTCATCTGACTGGCATTAAAATCTGCAGCTTGTGCAGTATCAACTGCAAACTCGCTATCAGGCACTTCAATTATTTTTCCGTGTTTCTGTACTAAAGGCATTATACTGTTTCCTTGTATGCGTAGAGTGAGAAGGTGCCTGCTGTGTATTCCCTGCCCGAAACAGCTTGAAGAAGGCGCAAGGTGTCAGCTTTTGATGTTTGATCTCTGAACGCCAAAGTTTCTGAACGCGCGCCGCCGCCGCCGCTGTATTGAACAACCCCAAGCCCGCACATCGTAAAACTACCAGAATCGTTATTGATGTTGAGACTGCCTGATTTGTTTACCGTCTGGTTCCCGCCAGTGAAAATATACATATAGCTGGTAGAGCCTTCATTGACAGAGTTGGACCCTGCACCGCCCAAATCAACAGTGCTGGAGTAAATTCCATATAGATCATCCGCAAACGTAGACCCCCCGTCATATGAAAGACGTGCGAGTGTATAACCCCCTGTATCGGTAACTTCATCGAATACGAAAAAAAACCGAGAATACCCCGCTGGCAGGTCGAAATCCACGGCACTGACCGGAGTTGTGATAACCTCTTGCTGAATCAAGATCAAACCAGGTTCCTTTATAGCAGCGTCTACTTCTTCTAATTTGGTGTAAAAATAAGCAGAATCACTGGAGTTTAGTTGACCCCTGTCATGTATAGCCTCAACACTATAACCATTTACCGTAACCGCATCTAAATCACCAGTAATGGTAGCATTACCAACGACACTCAAATTACCGCCGTTCGTGTTAAAATTTAAGGCAGTTATATCTCCTTCGGAATTTATAGAATTGGTTGCATTTAAATTTGTGGCCGTGAGCGTACTATTACCCGAATTAAATGTGAGGGCAGAATAACCCGAAAAAATACCTGCATTGTTGACCTGTATTGATGTATCGGGTCCTCTGGGTTGACTCTTATCATAGAGGTCTCCAACCGCAGTATAAAAATAAGCCGAGTCGTCTTGAAGGATATTTAGTACATCAAGCTGTTCTTGAGTTAACCCACCACCGCCACCATCTACCCAGTCATAATCGCTTCCTGTCCAAGATAATATTTGGTTATTAAAGGCGCTGGCAGTGTTTAAATGTAAATCTACATCACTATTTGAGTATGGATTGGTGAACAAAAGTGTCCCTGCACCATCAGTTTTTAAAATCTGGTCAGTAGTCCCGTCTGATGTAGGCAACGTAAACGCAGAAACAAAAGAAGAAAGATTCGAGTCAAAATCAGCAAGAGACATAGATCTAGTTGTTAGTGACGTAACATGGCCAAATTCATCAAGATCGATGTCGGATACAACATTAGTCCCAGTTAATGCGATCAAACTTTCTTGTGTAGATGTATCTGCATGAGATAACCCAGAAGCGTCTTGCGTCAAACCCGATCCAGCCGCAACACTAAATTCAGTACCTGAAAGATCAATACCTGCGCCAGCAGTGTATATTGTATCATTATCAGCAGGGGTGTTTACAAAGTTGTTATAGTCTAAATAAAATGATCCATTTTGTCCATCCAGTGCATCAGCATCAAGCCCTGACCCAGCGCCGTCTACTGTGACTAACTTCGCTAATATATCGTTGGCTGTATCGGGCGAACCCTGCGATCCCGTAAATCCCGGTGCGCCTCTGTCACCAGTTCTGGCAAAAGTGATTATAATGTCTTCTGAATCTGAAAATGCCGTTGCAGATCCACTCACAAATCCACAGAATACCTGAAAATACCCTGTCTGCTCAGCCACGCTGGATATGGTATACAGTGCAAAATCACTGGCATCCAGTCGATTGGAAATTCTGAAATGGCCCTTGATGGTGGATGATGAATCATCTATGGTGCGCAGGAATTGTTGTATATCAGTGGCATTGCGATCCTGGTCATCTATGTAAAGCTCAGTTGCCGACTGAGCTGAGATGTTATTCAATCTCAGATTGCCGGACCCTGGATCTGAATTTAAAATCTCATCACTGAAGGTATAATCGAACGTAGCGCCGCCGAAATTTCCATCCTCACCCTTGCTGCCTGTGAAACCAGTAGTCCCCCCACTGCCGATGTATCCCTGACTGCCCGTATAGCCTATGTCACCCTGGCTACCTGTATATCCAATGTCTCCCTGACTTCCAGTAAACCCAGTTGCTCCACGGCTTCCAGTAAAACCAGTATCACCTTGGCTTCCAGTAAAGCCGATGTCGCCTTGTATGCCCTGCGATCCAGTGTATCCAATATCACCTTGGTCACCTTTTGAGCCTGTAAATCCAGTATCACCCTGACTACCAGCATAGCCCTGTATGCCCTGACTGCCAGTGTATCCTTGGCTACCAGTAAAGCCCTGTGATCCAGTATAACCCTGGCTACCAGTAGCCCCAGTTTCTCCCACAAGTCCAGTAGCAGGGCCTATCCATTCACCACTACTGTTAATTACTTCACCGTAATTAGTAACATAAAACGAATTTACTTCAAAACTTTCTGTGTCAACAGTCCAACGATCTGTAATTTCATCCCACAACAAACTTACATTATCACTGGTACCACGTTCAACTTCAATACCAGAGTTCTGCGTGGGTGCTCCAGTTTCATCTGAATTAAGTAATATTATAGCATTGCCGATATTAACTTCGTTTGAATTAACTGTGGTTGTTGTTCCCTGTACAGTTAAATTACCTGCAATTATAACATTTCCAGTATTGTCGTCAAATCCTGCAGGATCAATTACAAATGTTGCAGGACCTCGTAGGTAGCCGCTGGTGGTAATATTACCAACACTGATACTGTTGGTTGTAATATTTCCTCTAGTTGTTACAGATGCAAGGGTATCAGTTTCTTCACTAATTCCTTGCACTGCTCCTGCAATAGCGTTGTCAAGATCTGTTAATACATCATGTAGATTACTGCTTGTTGAATATGTAAACCCCGAGGTATCAATAACGACAGTGTCTTCATTTACAGTGATATTGCCATTAACGTCAACTGCTAATCCTAAATTTGGATACAACCATTGTCTGGTTCCATCCAGTAAACTACTGGAAATTCCGTTGTCCAATAACGGGACACCCAGGTCAGGTTCTGCATCTGAAAGTCTTAGAAATTCATATCTATCGTCAAGGACTTCACCAGGCGGTGTCTTTTTAATTCTGTCTGAAAGTAGTCTTGACATCTATTATACCACTCCTAAGTGTTCATTTGATAGTTTTTCTTCAGCTGAAGACCATACGTCAAAAACATTATCAACTTCTGATCTTATTTGTATTCTATCTCCATTGGCAGCTAGAGGGTCTCGCTTAAACAAACTCCTACCCTGTATTGGAATATATGCAGTATCACCAGCTGGTACTAAAACTTTTCCAAAATTTATCGTTGCACCATCTTCTGTTAGTAATTGAACTTCAATCCATCTTGTTTCTGTATCTTTGTTTGTTGCAGCAACAGGAGTCAAAAAGAATACTTCTCCTGGTCGTATTGCTCTTCCAACATCCAATGGGTCCCTGTCTGGAAACTTGGTGGATGAATCAGGAACAGAAAAGTCAGGTGCTTCTGAAATCGTAGTATAACTTGTTCCCACGTTTGCTAAACTTATTCTTACAGGTTTGCCTGTTGATGGTGTACGGCATGTAATTCTAGCCATTATTAAAAACTCCTCGCAATTGCTGCTCTTGTTGCAATTCTGTTAACTGCTGTATCAAATGGCGGGCCTGATAGTTCACCAGTATCAGCATCAATTTTCATGCCACCAATAAACAATGCAGAACCTTGGTCATCCTGACCTGATGCAATAACTACACCATTATTTATTTCTAATATACTTTCTTCAATAGTATTTGAGTTAGCCACAGGCGGGACTTTTGTTAGTGCAACACCTGTCATAATTCCTGTCCACGTATGCCCCACTGCTGTAATAACAGACGGTTCTGATATCTTGGCAGGATTAAGTATTGTATTGTTCAATGCTGCTATCAAGCTGTCCACAGTTGCATCAGAAGTCGTATTAACACCTGCCAACGCTTTGACTTCCGTGGCTAGATAATCCCAAGCATACAAAAATGCACCCAACAAAGTCTTATTTTCTACATTGATATATTTTAGTACATCATTGGAAATAACGTTTTCATTGGTTCTTACTGTACTATATTGTGTTTTGAATTCAGTATCGGGCCAGGTGATATCTGGTAATATTTTTATTGGTGGCTGTCCATTTGTGCTAATTGTAGTAAGAATATTTGTTATCCTTGCTTGCGCAAACGTGGCGGCGGCCAAGCTGCCAGCAGTTCCACTATTGTCCTGAGTTGAACCGTTTCCAGTTGTTTTTGTTATAAGAACGCCCTGTAAAATGTCACCCAGTATAGTTCTAAGATAGGTGTATGTCGCAAGAGTTGCTGCCGTTTCACCTGCACCAAGTTGACTGGTTGCTCCAACAAAATATGCCATTGCTGCATTGTATGTTTCCAAATTACCGCCATAGGTCAGGTCATAACGCAATGCATCAATAATCAATCCTACATCTCGTCTACATGCAGCTTCGTCATATGTAAAATCAGTTGTAAAAGGCGATATGTCGTTAGCAACTTGGAATGCAATCCATGCATCTATTTCGTCTTGAATAAATGTTTTATTTGCAACCAACAACCTTCTAGCATTAAAGTATCCAGTGTCGTAGCCAGTGGGATCTGTTAGTGAATAAGCATCTGCTGATCCTGTTCCATTGGTAATGATATCGATGATTTCATCAAATAGTGCATTTGATCTAGCCAGAGCAGTTGTTTCCAAATAACTACCAAACGTGGCTTTTTGTCTTGTTATTGCCTGCAATGTTATTGTTTTTTGTGAGCCAACAACTTTGCTTGCTGTTCCTCTATAATAAGAAAGCCCTGCATTAATACTTCTAAAATTACTATTAAACAGCATATCATATGCCACTGCTTCACTGATCAAAAGTGTGTCTCTGTAGCATTTATCATAATTATAATCAGTGTCAATCTCAGTTAAGTAATCTAGTACACCTTGTGAGATGTCAGTACTTTTGTTATTTAATATAAAAAAAGATGTTGTAAATTCATCATCAGGCCAGGTAAGATCAGGTAATATTTTTGTTGGCGCTGTACCATCAGTGTCAATAGTGTCATATATTTCTTGAATTCTGTCTTGTGCAAAAGTTGCTGCCGCCAAACTACCAGCAGTTCCACTATTGTCCTGAGTTGAACTGTTTCCAGTTGACTTTGTTATAAGAATGCCCTGCAAAATATCACCCAGTATATCTTCTAACTTGGTGTATGTCGCAAGTGTTACTGCTTTTTCACCGGAACCATACTGGCTGGTTGCTCCAACAAAATATGCCATTGCTGCGTTGTATGTTTCCAAATTACCACCGTAAGTCAGGTCATAACGCAATGCATCAATGATCAATCCCACATCTCGTCTACATGCAGCTTCATCATAGGTGAAGCCAGTTGTAAATGGTGCAATATTATTAGTAATTTGAAGTGCAATCCACGCATCTATTTCGTCCTGAATGAATGTTTTATTTGCAACCAAAAGTCTTCTGGCATTAAAGTATCCAGTATCATAACTAGTAGGATCTGTTAATGAATAAGCATCCGCTGCTCCAGTTCCGTTTGTGATAATATCAATAATTTCATCAAATAGTGCATTTGATCTAGTTAAAGAAGTACCTGACAAATACGATCCTGCTATTGATTTTTGTTCAGTTAATGCCAATACCGTAATATCAAGTTGATTGTTTATTACTTCAGAAGCATTGGCCCTGTAATATGCCAATCCTGCATTAATACTTCTATAATTTGAATCAAACAATACATCATATGCAATTGCTTCTGTTATCAATTGCGTATCTCTATAACATTTATCATAATTAAATGGTATCGATGTGAATGCTCGCTCTCCAGTTATATTAAAAAAACCTTTTGCAAGATCAAGCATAGGTTTTTCATTAGCAGTTTGCAATGTCCATGACAAGGCTTGTAAAAATAAACCTGCATCACGTTCTGTTAGTGTTGCATAATCAGCAGGCCAATTTGCTGTAAACCCAGCATTGTCCAGTTCTGTTACCAGTGTGGATGTAAGAGTACTGGTTGCTGCATTGATTGCATCACTGGCTGCTTCATCTACAACGATTTCTTCATCAATTTCAGTTGGACTAATAATAAATCTAGTTCCTTCAGAAACCAGTGTATAATCCCCAAATTGTGTAGAACATGCAGACAGCACAATCTGTCCACCACTCTGTGCTAAAAAGTGTTTGTGTGCCCAAATACTAATTGCGTTAACTGCATTTATCAACGCTCCATTTTTTGCACAATATCCAATACCATTGTGCGTAACAGGAGTTGCACCCCACGTCATAATATTTGGAAATATACTGTCAGGATCAATAACTGCACCATCAGCAAGTACAACTCCTGCGCCACGGCCAACTACAGGATTTCCATTTTCTCTGTCCAATGGGGGTGCAATAGTAGTCCAATAGGGCATGGTTCTTACTGCAATTTTATGAACATATGGAGTTCTAGTAATTCTCGCACCAGGCCTAAATACGGCTGCAAATCCTTCTGTTGGATTTTCTAAACTGTCAACTCTAAAGTTTTCAAATATAAATCCTTCAATAAAAGATCCAGAACCCAGTCTAAAAACATTTCTTTCTTCATATCCAGGTTCCGGTCTAATAAAAACTGACCGGTACACCCCGTGAATTATAGCATCATCTGGAACATCAATATGTCCTTTGGTATAGTATATTCCTGGACCCACATGTATCAGTGTTACTGCATTTCTTTCTTTAGCAGCTTCGACAGCCTTTTCAATAGTTAAAAATGATTGGCTCCATGAATCTCCAGAATAGTTATCGTTGCCCGACTTTTGTACATATAATGTATTTTCTACAGGAATGTGAGATGCAAATTCTACAATTTCATCAAGTGTAACATCATCCTGTAAAACTTCATCAAAGTATTCTTGGTGCTTTTTAAAGAACATTTTGCCATCATAGGTATTGATCGCAATCTCGCCTAAGTCAAGTTGTTCTGTGGTAGGTACCTTACCAGGTACAGCACTTCGTTTAAGTCGTATATTTGACATATGTCTATACTTTCTCGCTAATTTGTATGGAGATAGAACCGCATTATGTAATCCTGTTCTATCTCTTTAGTATTTATACTAGTAAGTACCACCATCAACAGTATCGATTACAACGTTGCCACCAGTAACTGTGAAGTTAGTAGCATCAAAGCTTGCGATACCTTTGTTTGCAGAAGTAGCATCTTCACCACTTATTGTGATAGTGTTTGCGCTTACAACAGTGTTAACACCTTCTCCAGCAGCGATTGTGATCGTTTCACCCAGTGATACTGGATCAGCTGTTCCACTTTCTGCTGCAAATGTAATAGATGAATTTGCCAACTTTGCATTTGCAATTGAACCCGCAAGCATTGCATTTGATATACCAGATTCTTTTACTCTAAGAGCATCAGCAGATATTTCTATCGAGCTATCATCTACGTTTACATTAAATGTGGTGCCATCCAAGGACAACGCCGCGCCTGCAATGTAGATCTGAGTAGATGCAATTTGAGAGAATAAAATCTCAGTGGTACCAAAAGTAATTTCACCTTCAGTTGTCATAACATAAAGTTCACCAGCGCCTGTGTTACCTTCTTTAACATAGAAGGCATCACCTCTACCAAATGCAGTTGGACTACTTGGAGAATATGTATCAGCATCTGCAGTTCTTGTTAGTACCCAGTTAGTTGAAATGTTACCAGCTACTGTAACTTCATAGACACCGTTGTGTGCAGCGTTTGCTTGTTGATAAATAAGTACCCTGTCACCAACTATAAGTGTCACACCGTCAATAGCCAAAGGCGCCTGAGTGGTAGCATTTGTAAGTGTAGCACCAACACCGTCAGTACCATTGTCATATGTTGCGTTTAATGCTGTCGGTGCTTCAACGCGAACTGGATCATGATAGTGAAGAGAGGCAGCAGCAATAGTATCAACATATGTCTTAACACTCTGTTGTGTTGGTATTGCATCAGACCTATTGCTAAAGAAATCGTCTTCGTCAAGTACAACATTAAATGGATGACTACCGTTGACCACTAATGTACTTTCAACAGTAATTCTATCACTACCAGTTGCAGCTTGTAAAGTTAAATCGCCCACTATTGATCCAACCGTTGAACTATTGATGTTGACATTGTCAACTATTAATTCGCCAGAACGTAATATTGACGAACTGACTGTTCCAATTACTTCAAGTTCATAACTAGGTGAATCTGTTTTAAGGCCAATGCGAGAATTATTTACGTCTAAGTAAAGTAAGTCTGTTTCAAATGCCAAATCAGCGCCATCTCGCTGAAGGTTTGATTTTAAGAGCTGACCTGAAATTCGTCCAATACTCATAATTACTCCTCAAAACGGGGATCCTGTCCCACCAACCACATTGCATTGCGGGTTGACCACAGTTTGTCCTGCAAGAAAAGACATTCCGCATTAATAATATTTATCAGATTGAGGGGTTTATTTACTGTTAAGATAACTTACTTGTCAAAGTTATGAATAACAGTCACAGGTTTTCCAAATGGCACTGCTGATGTAAATTTAATATACCATCCGTCAGCATAAGGTGCATTGGGACCAGTTAAGTTTCCACTTGAACTTTGCTCAAGCGTATAATTAGTTGTAGATATTTGGAAAACATTTTCAATTAAAACTATAACACTTTGTGCTGTTTCAGGAATAGGATAGGAAGTATCTCCGCTATCTAATGGACCAAACACAGTTTCAACATCGTCACCAGTTCCCAGTGTTTGCTGGACTATTGATGTTGGTTCCTTAAAACGCATATTGCGCCAAGCACTGTCCTGATATACTTCAAATTCATTAGTAGTTGTATTGTATCTAAGATGCCCGTTTGATGGGAAAACTGGACGTTGAGCTGTTGTCCCTTTTGGAACTAACATAACATTGCTGGTGTCAAGTATTACCTGACCGTTGGCATCATAATGAATGCCTACACCTGAAACATTTTTAAGGTTTGTACTTTGCCTTTTTATTAATCTCATTATACTTCCAAATAACTCAACGTTGCACTTAAATTAGCTGGAGCAACTCCGACTAATACAACTTTATCTCCAGTTTCAAGTATCACCTTTTCACTGTCAAAAGTAAATGTCTCACCTGCTGGTAATACCAAGCTTTTAATAACTATGTTTGTATTACTTCTTGGATCGCCACTCTTTACAAAATGCATATCAAATGATGTTTGTCCCTCAGCTGGGTCAGCTGGATTTGGTGTCCAAGCATTACAAACCATAATTGTTGTAATTGCATATCGTGTGTTTGCAGGCACAGTTACAAGAGTTGTATCAGTATTTGCAATTGCTACATTTACTATTGCCATTTTTAATCCTTAAAATATCATGCTATATAATAGCGCTCTGTTATTACTTATAAGTTCGTCTCTGGT
>Ga0129324_10003030_pt1 | contig 10056 bp, 16 predicted proteins | sample CPBDNA_7_FD_96879 | JGI IMG/M metagenome (GOLD analysis project Ga0129324, IMG submission 96879) | Freshwater to marine salinity gradient microbial communities from Chesapeake Bay, USA - CPBay_Spr_15_0.2_DNA | ecosystem: Environmental > Aquatic > Marine > Coastal | place: USA: Chesapeake Bay... | reverse complement strand
TCTTCGGTATGATGATCAAGCCAACTTGGAAATATTACTAACGAACCACTAGAACATGGCATCGAAATTGTATTACCATCTGGAAAAGTAAAAATCAGTGGAGCGCTATGTTCATCAACGTAGGGATAATATGCACCACTAACCACACTGCCATCTCTTACATTCCAAGAATCAACATGACGATGGCGACCAACTTTGTGGCCCTTACCCAATATATTGAACCAGCTGGAAGATATAACTGATGCTTCCAACTTTTCATGAGGACGAACATATTCATTGATGCATTCTTGAATTTTTATCATCAAGGGCTTGAGTTCCTTTTTGAATAGAAATTCTTTGTCAACCTCATAACTGCTTAATCCAGATACCAAATGATAATTACCGACCACCGAATTGTCGATGACATTAAGACATTCTTCATTATACTTACTTAAATTAAAATTGTCAATCCACATTATAATTTAAAATGAGCGTTGAAACTCATACTCCTTCTCTCACCTTCACTGTAGAAGGGATAAACAAAATGTTTTAGATAGGACGGGAACATTAACATCGTTCCTACCTCTGGTTTGAACTTGATATTGTCACTTCTCATGTCTTGATTTTCACCATACATGAATTCAATCAATCCGTTTGAAGGATAGTGATCTTGATACTCTTTCCTTAACTCTTCTTCCATACCATCAGGAATTTTTAGATACACCACAGCAGAAATATCACCGCCATGATGATGATAAGGATTATACTCTCCAGCATATTGACTAACAATCCAACTATGAACTAAATGAATGTTATCTACGGTAGGTTTTGTGTCACGTCCAGCCATCTTATACCAAAGATATGCTCGGTTCTTACTAATAATATAATTCAAGTATTCAAGACATTTCTCACGCATAATCTTAAAAAGAAATTCTTTTTCATCCTTATCAGAGATGGGTATCTGAACTTCACTGGTTACTTTGCCAACAAGTTTGTGTGACCAATCCCACTTGGCAATGTACATGGAATCACTTAACACACTGTCACCAACTCTATTAATGATGTCAACAAATCTGTCGGATACTTGTGTCTCTAATATTGTTGGACTAAACACCTCATGGAACTTACTCTGTTTCTTTTTCATCTTCATCTTCATTCCGAAATCTTTTCAATGTATCACCTAATCTTCCTATATCTAAAATAAAGTGACGAGACTTTTGTTTTTCTTCAGGCTCTACTTCTTTAGTAAATTCTCGTATCAATTCAGACATTGGATGTTCTAAATCCATCTCTCTATATAGAGTGCTGCGAACAGATTCAATAATCCAACCCATATCTCTCAAAAAGTTTTCAGTATTAGTTTCAAATCCATTCTCATCTATAGTGTTAATCATCTGAATCAACAACCCTTCAGTCAGAGTATCACAGAACATTGCGTTCTCTTGGTCTTCAATGATTTTCTCATCTTGAAGAATAACTTCTCTCTTGGGCCTTGCCTTCCAGGGTCCGGCAATCACGTTATTTTTCTGAATCGGTTCTTCGCACATGGTCACTTAACCACTCCTATCCAAATCAAACATTTCCTTTGTGTAAACACAATTGATATCTGGATACCAGACACCCACACTTCGTTTTGGCATACCCTTATATGGTCCTTCATGATAATATGCCATGGCTGCACAAATAAATTCCATTTTGTATTGTTGCCTTTCGCCATAAAACAAATCGTTCCACACTCCATCCTTTAGATATGCTTGCATATTTTTTACATATCCTTCATGGCTAATTCTACGGGAAGTTGCACCTTTAACATTGTTTCTTTCGTTTCTCTTTTCAGAAGAGATGAAATCTTTTTGTACCCTAATCCATTCCTTGATTTTATCAGGATGCAGTTCATGCTCCTCATCCAAATCATGTAGAGATGAATGAAGACCAGTCTTACCATAGTTAGGATTCTTTTTTGCACGAGCCTCTCGTGCCTTCTTAAGACGTTCAGCAGCGGCCTGCCGTTGTTCCTCAGTCATAGGTTTACGTGGTTTGCGAGTCTTCTTTTTCTTAGAAGGATCAGACCAACCACTGTTCTGAGTTTTTGCACGAATTTTTTTAGCCACCAACATAACCTTTTAGATAATGAGCCAATAAACCATTTAGTAACAAAGTAAGACCAACAGCATTTACAATTAACAATGCGCGGTCATTCCAAAGAATTGAAACAATGAACCAACCAAAAAGACCTATACCATGAAATGCAAGGTTCCAAGGATATAAATTGTTTGCAGTCAAAAAAAGACCAACAATTAAAAATGCACTTGAAAGCCACTTGAGATACCAACTTGGTCCACTTGTAGGAGTAACAGTTTTTGTTGGTATTTCATGAGTCTTTAATTCAATTGTACTAGTTCTTACACTAGAATCAGTATCCGAATTCAACTTTCCTTTTCTCCAAAGATTTCAAATAACGTCTACGACCAGCAGCCTTCGCCAGTCTTCGTTTCTCACCTTTTGACCTGAAACGTTCACGTTCTCGGATCTCAGTGTAGAAACCATCCTCTTGAAGTTTCTTCTTCAGAATTCTTAGAGCAACATCAACGTTATCATTACGAACTTCAACTTTCATCTTATCTCCTCATTTCAGTTATAATATCAAACCACAGATACAATGTCAATAGTTTTAATTGTGATTTCCCACTTTATATGCTTCACGTTCCAACCTTCGTTGCAGCTCTGCATTACGTTGTGCCACCCCGCGTTTACAAGATGCATATGCGCCTTGATTTCTAACATAAGCATGACATGCATCAGTTGAATGCATGGGTTGTGGATTTTGCACAATAATCTGAGTCGGTTGCTGATTCTGACGATCAATGTTTCCACCAATCTGTGACCCAGCAATGGTGCCTAGTATTGCACCACCAATAGTTGCAACAGTCTTACCGTTACCACCACCAACTTGATTACCTAAAATACCACCGGCGACACCACCAAGTAATGCACCACCTTGTCGGTTCGTTACAGAGTTACAAGCTGTAAGAGTTAGACAAGACACCAAAGCGCCAACAATTAGAGCAGACTTCATTTATTCATTTCCTCAAATTTTATCAAACATTTATCACCGTCCGAATCGATTTTGGTTTTGATATATCCATCACGTTCCAACGTATCCAACAAATGGCTGATGATGTTTTTCGTTGAAAGATGACGACCCCAAACCCAACAGAATATCATGCAAAAAAGCGCAAGTAATGTGTGTGTAAATGTATCCATTTTTACCTCATTGTTTTATATATGATAACAGATTAGTCTCTGTTTGTCAATACTAAAACCTAGTGACACTGTTAACCACACAGTTGGCCGTCGTGAAGAAAGAAGAAAATAATATAATTGATAGAACAAATCCTAATCCTACCCCCAAAACACATGCCTTTAAAATATCCCCATCGTACCATATAGGTCTGTACTTTAATGGACCTTTAGTAAAGTTGCGAGCGCTCATTTTGTTGTCGCCCTATACACGCCATCCCAATCTTCAGGAAGGTCTTCTTTCTGTAATTGCTCTATTCTATCTCTCATCATGGCATAATAATCTTTCATCATGCCGTTGAACTCAAACTCTAAATCATCAAGCCATTTTGATGCCAACTGCCAAGCTTGTTTACGATAGAAAAACAAAAACTTCCCATGTTGTCTTTGCGCCATATCATAGTTCATCGTATTGAAAAGATTTTTATGAGTTCCTAAAGATGTGTAGATAGTGACACCTTCTGTTTTACCCTTCACTGCGATTTTATCTAATTCTAATACTACAAATTCACTCTCCATTTCCTTGGCGGTTTCTTCGCCAAGAATTATTTTCATACCATACTCTTTACTCTGCCCCTCAAGTCTGGCTGCAAGATTAACTGCATCTCCCAAACAACTATAATCAAATCTTTGATTACTGCCCATGTTGCCCACGACTACATCTCCCGTATTTAATCCAATACCAATGTTTATAGGAAGAGATTCCTCTTTCTTCAGCTCCACGTTTAATCCCTCAAGATGTTTCAACATCTCATGAGAAGACTTAATTGCCAATCTACGTTGTTCTTTAACGTCTAATGGAGCATTCCAAAATGCCATTATGCAGTCACCCATATATTTATCTATTGTACCATCATTAGTCATGATGATATCTGTCATAGGAGTCAAAAACCTATTGATGAGCTTTGTTAATCCTTGTGGATCAGTTTTGAATTGTTCACTGATAGGTGTAAATCCTCGTATGTCACAAAACAATAATGTTAGTTCTCTCGTCTCACCTCCTAATTTTAATAAGTCTGGATTCCTCTGTAACTTCTTAACCATTGCCGGTGCAAGATAATGTTCAAATTGTTTTTTGATTTCCATTCTCTTTTTGTGTTCTTCCATAAATCTCAAAAATGCTGCAATTGACCAAGCAAAGAATACTGTAATTACAGGGTAACTCCAATCCACCAAATAATCGTGTTTGGTGAAAAGGTGTGAACTTCCATAAAATAAACCCACAGCAGCTGCGGGCATGAGTGTTGCACCAAAATACCAAGGTAGCAATAACACAACAATCATCAATAAAAGTGCAAGACCAAACGATGCACCCAATTCTGCAAGATTAGTCCAATATGGTCTAGTGATGTTTCTGCCTGTCATCATTGTCGCAACAGAAGCACCAATAAGGTCATGTGAATAGATTACACCAACAGGCGTAGATACTGCACTGTCAAGGCCAGATGCTGTTATTGACACAATTACTATCTTGCCACTAAGGTCCGGTAGCTCTTCATGTAATGCATGAACTGGAGTTTTCCATTTGAAGTCCAACCATATATTGCCATGTGCATCCGTATCAATCATCTTAAACTTAGGTATGCGTAATTTCTCAACACCTGCCACACCTGTTTTCATTTGATAAGATATATCACCGGCAACCATCCGTAATATTTCCGTGCTCATTGCTGGGTATAGTTGGTCACCCACTGCAACTACCAAGGGCATACGACGAACCACGCCGTCCTTCTCTGGTGCAATAATCATCATACCAACAGCATGTGATTTTTCTGCTAGTAAAGGTATAGGTCCGATTGCGCCTGGATACTGATATACCCAACCATTCCATGGCTCACCCACTGTTGCAACGCCTCGTATGACACCACTGTTATCTTTCTGTGTGGTAGGTATTTGTCCTATAATGGTTGGGGTTTGACTGAGAACATCTGCAAGTGAATCATCTCCACCAAATCTATCAGGTTGTGCAAAGAGTATAGGAAGCACAACCATACCCGCACCAGCCTCATACAACCGTATTATTTCTTTGGATAACGTTTCTCTATTCCAGGGCCATTGACCTTTTTTATTTAGAGTTTCGTTATTGATTTCTATTGTAACAAGATTATCCAAGCTCTGTTCTGTCTGGTTTCTTTGGTGTTGGTCTAATGCTTTGAGTCTTACCACATCAAGAAACCACGGATCTGCAAAACGAATTCCACACAGAATCAGAATTACTGCAAATGATATAATCCATTTCTTCATGTCAGTTTCCTTGTGTCACCGAAACAGCGCACCCGCCACTTGTTTGACAATTTTGTGTTAACGAATAAGACTGTGCTGTGTTGCCTCGTTGTATGAGTGTAATATCTGTGTGATAACTACCTTGAAGATTAACTACTCCTGTATGTGCACCATCTCCTTTTTGCATAATTTCTTGTTCACCACCATCAGTCCTTATGTCCATTCTCAAATCTTTATCACCATTTCCCTTTTGAGTAATAAAAGTGCTGTTATTATCACCGTTGTAATAGTATATCTGTGCATAGTGGTCAGCGTTACCTGTACCTGTCTCTTGTCCTATTTTTATGTTGTTACCATTTGCATGCACATCCAGATTTATGGTGTGGCCACCATATTCTTGAGACTGTGAACCTGAACATGTTGTGTCTGTGCTGCTAGAAAATATTGCTCCCTGACAAACATGAATAGTATTACTGTTTCCAGGCATATGAAAACCTACTCTATTAGAGTCTGAGCCTGTGGTGTTGTACTGTTCAATTTTAAGTGTGTTGTTATTACCATCCAAGTCACCGCCCCATATTTTACCAGAACCCCAATAGGAAACCCAACTGATGGTATTATTGTTTCCCTCTTGTTTGAAATTTAGTTCATTACCAGTGCCTTCCATCGACAAATTGATAGAATTGTTATTACCGTCAATGTCTATGTTGACAGTAGTATCTGTACTCGTACCAATCTGCTCAAGATACACGCTGTTTCCAGCAAGTGCTGTGCTACTCAGACTGATAGATAGTAATAGTGTTAGAAGCGTCCTCATCTCTCGTTGTTATCTCTGGCACAGGTATTCCGCCCTGTGTTAAATTTATTGTATATCCGTAATCGTTAATTAAATCTAGGTCTATCGTACTGTTGCCCACTCTCCGTATTATGCGTGTTGTGTTGCCGTCCACTATCGTATTGACCTGTGTTGCCCTGTTAAACCCGCTGGTTCGGCCATCTATCAACTCTGCCTGTGCTAGGGCAAGAGCAATCTGGTCAAGGATGTTACCAAGTAACTCCACATCCAAATCGTTAATGTCCAACTCGTTAAACTCAAACAGGTCTTCTTCTAACTCGTTCTTATCCAACCCTGTAAACTCAAGAAAATCAATATCCAGCAAATTCTTACTTTTCTTTGAATCACTAAGCAACGCTATAATCTTCTTTTTTGGTGGTCTGATAATCAATAAGTTGTTAATCTGATCCAGTGTTAAATCAAGTATCACTGGCTTGGATGGTTTTGCCTCTGCTGTACCAACCACTGTTGACTGAAATGCTTGGTTCATTATAACCTGCCCTACATCAGTATCCACAGATATCTTACCCACTGTCCCGTCAGCATTGGGTAACAGAATAATTAAAGACTTACCAACCTCATCCACCGTCATACTGAATGCTGTTCCCAACACACCAATCCTTGCTGTCGGTGTCCGAATGTCTACATTCTGATTGCTCAGCTTCGCAATATTACCACTCGCATAACGCACTGTGCCAAGTGCAATATTCATAACCAACTTCGACCCCTTTCTAGAGTTGGGATCATAGATAAACTCATCGATAACCAAGGCACTGTGGGCACTCACTGCTACGTTGGTGTCATCTACGAACTTGATACCAACATCGCCTTTACCAGTTTTCACCGTGTCCTTGAACTCGATATCAGAACCCTTCTGTAGAACGGATTTCTCACCTGACCGTTCTACAGAAGCATTTCCTTTGTGTTTCACCACATTCCCAATAGCACCATAAGCACCGATGCTAAAGAGAATGAGACTAATCGTCCATAGTAACCGTAACACTGTGTCCTGATCCAACCGTTGTTATAGAGGTTGTGCCATCATGAGCACCACCTTGGGTAATCGAAAATGTACTAGAAGCACCTGTATGGTGTAAAGTAGTGTCTTGGTCAGCAGCGCCGGTATGAGTTGACGTAATAGTATTACTCGACCCAATAGCTGTGATATTCGTTATCTTCTTATCATCGCCAATCATACTTGCAGTGCTATTCTCATTCACGGTAATAGTATTGCTGTCACCTGTAGCAACGATATCAACATCAGCATCAGCGCCCGATGCAGTCTTTGCTACGTTCACGTTAGTGGTATTTGAATTACCAGTGAGTGTTTGAATGATACTGTTATCAGCAGAAGCACCTTGAGCTCCTACAGACACATTAGAAGTATTACTGTTACCCTCTTGTTTGAGAGTAAACGTCTGTGTTGCACCTACAACAGATGCGGCGATAGTGTTAGTGTTACCAATCTGGTCAATGTCCAATGTCTGATTGTCACCTGTTAAAGTAACGCCCGTTGTACCATCACCAAACTTATTAGTCTGTCCATCTTGATTGATGTTTGCAGTCAGGCTCGCACCAGACTGTGTTATATAAACGTCACTCGCATAACTCACACTGCACATAACGAAGTAAGCGAGTATCGTAAGTATGCCCGTTCTCATTTTTCTTCCTCCTTTTTAAATTCCCATAATTCTTTTTTCTCGCCTTCCTTGATTATTTCAATAACCGATTGTTCGATTGCCTTCCTTACTGCATAGGTTGTGGACTCATTGTCCGTCATCCCTGCTTCTGTCTCCAGCAATTTAGTTCCCATATCCAAAAACTTAAAAACTGTTGCAGATAACTTTGTACTCAGAATAGTTTTCTGAGAACTAACTGCCAACAAAACTTCACCTGTCTGTACAGATATTAATCGTAAAGCCACTGTTACCATGTCCTTACGATATTCATCAGACATACCAATACCCAAATATCTTACACCCATACCACCTGTACTTGTATTGGTGTCATATCCAACTATACCTCCTCTCAGCAATACTCCTGCGAACAATAGAGGTTTAATCTTTTCTGCCTTATCTCCATCATAGTTCTTTCTTGTGTTTCGTATAATCTGTCTTTCTTTTAATAGATTTTCCAGTTCCATTCTTTCTATAACTTGAAACCACTCACCCTTACCTGCTTTCTTTAGGGCTTGGATTAACCATATATCTCCACCTTGTGTCACTGCACTACTTAGTAATGCAAGTGATGAACTCGATTTTCTTTGTCCTGTTACATCATTAAACTTATACACTGCGATTGGCACCTTACGAACAGGCGGTGTCATATTGTATAGTTCATTCACTAACGGTACAGTGCTTGGTGCAGGAGCATCCTGTGATTGGATGCTCGCGCAACTAGAAAGTAAAGTCGCCAACAGGAACAGTGATATTAGTCGAACTACCATTTGTATCCACAATTGTTAAATCTACGGTATCGCTGCTTTTGGTATAACTGATTGTTGTTCCCTCAAAAGTAACGGTGCCTGATGTTGAAGCATCTTCTCCAAACATACTGTCCACCAACTGCTTAGACAGTTGGGCGTATATTCTAGACTCTACGTTTTTCATAAATTTCGAAAGGTTCGTGTTTGCCGCGTCTCGTATTGCTTGACGTTCAGCAGATTCTTTCTTTTCCCTAAGTGCTTCACTTCTGGAAAACTCTTGATTTTCTATTGTCAACACATGTGCACTATATCCATTTCCATTAAAAGACGGTGATTTAAACGTATGTGTCATTTGAACTGCATGTGAGTTTACAGACAATAGACAGAGAAGAAAAAGTGAAGCTCTAAGCATCATCTTTTTCTACCTGTTTTCTTGATTCTTGTATTTCTATGATGGTGTGTATTTTTTGGTCGAGTCGAATCATGTCGTTGTCCAACATTCTTACTCGGTCAATCAAATGTATCAAAGTACCAAATGCTTTATCTAAACTTGGAAGAATGTTATTTGTAACAAACTTCCAAATATAAAAAATAAAATAACCCATACCCACAGCGACAACTATGGGTACACCATATTGATTTACTAACTCTACTACATTTATTAAATCCATAACTATTAGTCTTTTCTAGAATCGTCTTTCCCATCGGCAGCAGACATTCTTCGTGTATCGGGTTTTACTCCTAGCACATGACATACTAGAGCGTCTAACCTCACGATTTCATTATTAATAGTCTTTATACGGTTGTCTAAAGAAGAGATCATACCATTTAAACTTTCAGCACTACTCACAACCGAATCAAGTATATACTTTAACAATAATATGATAAAAAACCCGCCGATCACGACGGCCGCGATAGAAAAGCCGAGGTCAGCGATTAAGCTAAACGCTTCCATGAGCTCTCCATCTGTTATATTACTACGAACTATTTAGGAGTTTTTATCGTGTAATTGAACGAAATAGTCTGCATCAACCAAGACTAGAGGTTTAGTGTTATTACGTTTTAGAACTACGATTGGTTCATAATCACCAGCATTTTCCTTTGCTTGTTCATACGATTTCCAAACGTTAACACTTTCTTGATTTTTGCATTCAATAGAATAGGGGAACTTTGCTCTCGCAGCACGAGCCATGATGAGATCTTCCCCACCTGCGCCCATGCTGCGAGATTCTATATCTTCTGGATGAACTTCTAATTTCTCAATAAGTAAATCACGAAACCATTGTTGAAGTCT
>Ga0129324_10003027_pt1 | contig 10061 bp, 8 predicted proteins | sample CPBDNA_7_FD_96879 | JGI IMG/M metagenome (GOLD analysis project Ga0129324, IMG submission 96879) | Freshwater to marine salinity gradient microbial communities from Chesapeake Bay, USA - CPBay_Spr_15_0.2_DNA | ecosystem: Environmental > Aquatic > Marine > Coastal | place: USA: Chesapeake Bay... | reverse complement strand
GAAGACGATGGCGACAAAAGCGAATGTAAACCATGTATGGCGAATACTATTAGCGACAGCAAAGACGATGGCGACGATAGTGATGACGGTAGCTATGACAATGATGATATTGCAACATTAGGAGGTGTATCATATGTTGTTGGTGGGTGGGGTACTTATGAAGTAAACAAGAGAAAATATCGCTGGCATGCTGATAAAAAATCTCGTATGTCAATATATTATCCGGGTCGTACATTTATAACTCCTTATGATGTTATTTTTGGTATTATGTGTAAACATTCTAAAGTTTTACATAAGACGCTTAAAGAATTTGTATACACTCTCAGGAATTATATTAGTAGGCAGATGATACTAATATTCCAAGGAAATAGAAAAAAGGTATCAATTTCTAAAGATATTCTTGATCCTGATATTATTGAGGATAATATTATATTATACCAATGGGATTCCGAAGAACTTGAAATATTATGTAATAAGATATACAAAAATCTATCAACGGACAAACCTCCGGTTTTAAGCAACTATGAATTCCCTAAAGGTAAAGCTGATGTAAATAACGATAAAGAAGTATTAGCATTGGAAAAATCAGTGAAAAAATGTATTCGGGAGATTGAATTATTTCATATAAAAGTTGTGAAATGGCTCAATAAAGTCATTAAACAGATAAGGGTTTAAATTTAAATTGAATATGTAAGTTGTAAAGATTATAAATATTACTTACGCAAGTAATATGATATCCAATAATTTGACTCAAAATAATGAATCCGTAGATGATTCCGTAAAAGATTTAGTAGATGATTCCGTAAAAGATTTAGTAGATGATTCCGTAAAAGATTTAGTAGATGATTCCGTAAAAGATTTCGTAGATGATTCCGTAGATGATTCCGTAGATGATTCCGTAGATGATTCCGTAGATGATTCCGTAAATTATTTAGTAGATGATTCAATATTTCATTTGATTCGTAATGGGTTAAATGAAGTGATAAAAAATTTCATTTCCCAATCTGCCGATAATCCTAAACAGGGAACTGAAGCTTGGTTAGAAAAACGTTCTACGGTAGTAGGCGGTTCTGAAATTGCAACTGTTATGGATTTGAATCCGTACAATTCAGTAAAGGACCTCGTCGGCCTAAAAACTGGAATTAAGCAACGTTCTCCCAGTGGAGCAGCTTGTTATTGGGGTACCTTATTCGAACCGGTAATTACTCGTTTTGTCGAGCTTGACTGCAATACACTAATTACAGGGGATAATATATGGATAGCTGGTGAACCCGGCCATGGTTTTAGTCCAGATGGTTATGGTGTTTTCACATTCAAAAAAACACCAAATGGTAAATTATCATTAATTAAAAAATATGATAATGATAAGAATCCCGAACAGATTTTACTTATTGTACTAGTCGAGTTTAAGTGCCCATTTAGTCGTCGCCCTTCTACAGGTAATATTCCAAAATATTATACCCCACAATTATGGTCAGGTCTCTCAATCTCGCCAATTGCAAGTGTTGGATTATTTATCGATTCGGTTATTCGTAAATGTAATTTTAATCATTTACAATGGAATGAACATTACGACATTAAATATCATACTGGAGACCTTCGCGGTTCAAGAAAAAATAATCCAAAACCGACTACTATTTGGGGGGAACCTGTAGCATTGGGTATGGTCGCTGTAACTATTAATACGACTGATTGGCAATTGTTAGATACTTTGGATTATTTATATAAATCATTTAGTAAATTATACGGATCTGATGGTATTATATCTGGACAATTTGATACTACAGTATATGATTTCGGTATTGCAAATTCCACATTATTCAATCTAATACTTTCTCAGATTAATTGTAATAATTTTTCTACAATATATCTAGACCCTTGTGTAGAAATTGATTGCCATTATGATACTGATGTAAAAATGGATATAATCAATTCCATAAAATTGGAACCAAAGACTCGACTTCTCGGAATAATTCCATTCAAAATTTTCGAAGTACATTATGTTCCGGTATACCGCAAAATTAATTTCCTGGAAGATGTAATGCCAAAAATCACAAAATTGTGTAATGAAGTAAAAACTATTAAAACTTCTTTGGATCCGGAGCAGGCATATACTAACTATATCCTAGGTGGTGATGGAGGGAATATCAGTGTTGATGATTTCGAAGCGATGATGCGATAATTTCGATGCGATGATGCGATAATTTCGATGATTTCGAATCTATAATATTCAAAAAAAAAGATTGTATTGAATTATTTTTTCGGACGAGCAATTTGTAGATTTGCTTTTATAATAGTCCTATAAACAATTGCGATTCCTGCACTCTCCGATATTCGTTCAATGCGTGCGATTTGTCCGGGTTTCCCATTTAGCCATGCTATTGCAGGATCGTTATGAAATATATTAAATAGATCATCTCTGGTAATTCTTTCTTGTGAGAGATATTCTTCGGCCTCCTCATCTGTAAGAATAGAATGTTTTGGAACACCTACATAATTTGGAACATTATTTGAGAATACATAATATGAGAATGCCATATAGTATGTTCCTGATGACTTTTTCTGATACAGCTGAATGAGTGATATTAAATTCTTTTTTGTAAAGAATTCGGGTTCTGCGACTATAATAACTTCTGCTACTGAAGTTTTTCTTTCGATAGAAACTAATAACTTCTCCAATTTAGGTTTGCTCGTCGAATATCCACTTCCTTCAAGTATAATTACGACTATAACATTTTTTCCATGTTTATTTTTTGCAATTACTTGAAAAACATCATCTCTCTTTATGGTTGCAATGAATGTATCCCTACTTATATTGCTTTCTTCCATCAGGTTCAATCCCCTATATTCAATATATTCAAGTACATGGGTATATATTTTATAAGGAGGAAATTCCATAGTTTTAAGGTATTAGCAGATGATTTGTATATTGTAATAGAATGATAGATTCAAAAGTATTTTTAATAGAATGAAAAGTATATTTATGTAAAAATGAATGGATATTAAAAATTCATTGTAAAAGTTTTACATATGTAATTATATCATTGCTCTATCATAGTAAATCATAACTTTAGTGTAATAATCAAATATAATGAATAATCACGAACTCGCGCTAGCTGATAGTCAGGAACTTGTACAGGCCTTGTACGTTGTACTCGTAGTCCTCGTAATCGCAACTGTTTGGATGTACTACAAGAAAGGTGAATGTGAGAATGAGATGGAGTCTTATATGAAGACAGCCCAAGGTGCAACTATCGGTGCCGCACAAGCTGCAGCTATCGGTGCCGCACAAGCTGCAGGATTTCGCAGCCGTTTTAGGTCTAAGGAAGGTTTGGCTCCGAATGGATCAAATGTCGGACCTTGTGGTAATAGTTGGGATCCTACTGCAGTTGCCGAAGCACAAGCCCTAGGTATTTCTATGGGATATGAACATTAAAAAAACAATAAACTTATAAAATAATTATTTACGCAACATACCCGCTTTTTATTTTAGAAATACTTTAATTCTATTTTCTATTTTCTTTCTTTTATTTTTTTATCTTTACTTACATATACTCCTCCTTGTGAAGAAAGTTTAATATATTATAAAATATGGATCAATCAATGACAGGTGCAGCTGAACAATTAATCAATAACCCAATGGCGTGGTATCTTGGTAGTAGTGGTGGTCTCGTTATCATCGGACTCGTCGTAGCCCTAGTAATTCTGGTGGTTCGTATGTATTGCCTCGAGAATCAAAAATCCGGAATGGATTCCGCATCAGCCGTAGCAGCAACTAGCGGAGTAGCTGGTAGTAATAATTTGGTAACCAGTAGTAACTCACCCATTTGGTGGCTCGGGGCTCAACACTCCGGTAGTGGCGGTAGTATAGATACTAATGCAACTCCCCAATCACTATCTGTGCTTTATGGCGGTAGTAGTGATGGTTTGAAAAAATATTGTGAAAGTCCATGGGATCATGAAGCCGCAGTTGAAGCTGCCGGTCTCGCTAGGATGCAAGCATTGCCTCCGGATGCAACTGCGGCTGCAGAAATTGCAACCCCTGGTGCAACATCCCTATCAGATTCCCAACTTCAGCAAATGATGCTTTCCGGGAATCATCCTTAATCATCTTATTATTTAAAAATGATATAATTAGTTCTGCCGATTATCGGTATATTTTTTCATATAAAATTTATTATATAAAATTTCCCATATAAAATTTCTTATATAAAATTTCTTATATAAAGTAATGTCTCATAGTACGTTATAGGCAATTCTATAAATAAAAAAATGTCTTCAATCTCTATGAGCCCGGCGGTTAAACAATCATATTCTGCGTCAAGTAATGAATATACTTCTCCCGAACAAAGTAGTCTACTAACTAAAATTACTAATTTTATTGGTCAAAATAGTCTAATCGTATTGGGATTATTAATAGTTTTAATTATTATTATCGGATATCTTTATGCCGAGAAAAATGGTTGGTTTGGTCTTGGAAATAAATCTAGCCAAATGAAAAGTAAAAAGAAAAAACAACCGTCTTCAGAAGATGATATCGATGAAGAAATCGATAAGCTAGCCGATTCGATTAACCTAAGTCAGGATATCTAGATTATATTTTGGGGTATTAACCTACCCGGATCATTAATCTTTTTTTTAAATCTCAAATTAAAAAGTATAAAATATATCTTCATATCCATGGCATATCTTTCGAATTCGTCAATCCATAGCGATAATGATGGAATAAAAAACTTCTTACTAGATATAGAAAAGAGAAAAGAGTTTGCATCCTTACAAGTTGATTCTAATAATAAAATAAAGCCAAATAGATTGTCCGGTTTACGATTACATAGTGCACAATTATTTGTTCGTAATTTCTTAAGCCCATATACAGACTATGACAGAATACTTCTCAATTGGCAAACAGGAGCAGGAAAAACAATTGCAATGATTGAAATTGCGGAACAATTTATTAAAGTATATCGTTCATTTTTTAATATTAAACCTCAACAACGCCCAACTATTTTAGTATTGGGATTTTCTAGAACTATTATACAAGCTGAATTATTAAGACATCCCGAATTTGGTTATGTATCTTTAACGGAGTTAAATAACCTTAAACGTTTACAATATCAAGTACGCAAAGGAACAATCGAAAGAACATACTTAACTGGATTTATAGGTAAACTTAAGCAGAGATTAAGCAATCGATTAAGAGGTGGTTATTACAAATTTCGAGGGTATAAAGAATTTGCTAATCGACTATTTCTATTAACTAAAAAAGGACAATCTGAAAAATTTGATGTCCAAAAAATGTTCAATCGAAAAATGTATGACGAAAGCGATGAATTGAGGCAATCAAATGAACTTAAACTACAAATTGATCAATATGTCGAAGATGGATATATTAAAATAAATCAACAAATAGTCGATGAGGTAAGGAAAGGTATGATTGTCGCAGACGAAATTCATAATGTATATAATATAAGGGACAAAAATAACTACGGTATAGCTTTACAATACATTCTGGACATATTTGACGGAACTAAAGATGCGCCTAGGGTTGTACTAATGTCTGCAACTCCGATGAGCGGCTCGGCAACTGAAATAGTAGATTTACTTAATTTACTAGTTCCTAGAAAAGTTATAACATCGGTACTGAAAAGACCAGGGGCTATAACAAAAAATGATCTCTTTAAAAAAAATAAAATAGGGAAAATTAGTGAATTATTACCAAATTCGATTAACATAATTGGGCAACTATCAGCCGGAAGGGTGTCATTTTTACTTGATACAAATATTCAAATGTACCCAAAACGGATATTTGAAGGTGAAAAGTTAGATAATATCCCATATCTTAAATTCATAACGTGTCCTATGTCGGAACTTCATTATAAAACTTTAGTACACGAAGCAAAATTAAAACGGGGTGATAAAGAAGAAACAGTTGGGGAATTCAACCCGTATATTAAAATTGCAATTAATCGCCAATCTCTATACGATATTGTATTTCCAAATCCAAATTCATCAGAAATTGGAATGTACGACTCGCATAATATAATAAATAATATAGATTCATCACCTACAATTTGGAAAAGTGAAAATGCCATAAACACTATTAAAGTAAATGCATATGATCGCATTACTGGTAATTTCTTACATCTGGATAATATTGGTAAATATTCAACTAAATATAAAGTTCTTATTGAACAACTGATTAATGATGTAAAAAAACAGCACGGTAAGATTATGGTTTATCATCATCTAGTACAAACATCAGGTGTTCTATTAATAGAAGAACTTCTAAAAATGAATGGATTTATCGATAAAACTTCCGGTTCGGGTCCTAATACTTTATGTGCCAAATGCGGAATTCAAAAAGTTGAGCATAATTCTAAAGGGGAGGATAATCATTTATATACACCGGCGAGATTCATATCCGCTCATTACCAAATTGATAAATCTTTATTGGAAAAAGATATAAAAGAATTTAACGATGTGAGAAATGCAGATGGTAATCACATAATGGTAGTAATCGGTTCGAAAATTATCCGAGAGGGTTATAATATATTATCTACCCGGCGACAATATATTGTTTCAATGCCGACCGATATCCCAACACTTATTCAAATTTTTGGAAGAGTTATCCGTAAAGATTCACACATAAATTTACCCGCGGAAAAAAGAGACGTCGTAATTAAAATACTTGTGTCGGACCTCCCAGAAAGTACAATACCTGAAAAATTTATAGAAGCTCCGGAGTTAAAAAGATATCGTTTAAAGATGGACGAATATCAGGTTATCCAAGAAGCTGAAAGGCCCTTAAAGGTATATTCTATAGACTCTTCGATTTCTTATAATGCAGTATCCAGGGCGTTACAAGTTGATGGAAAAAATATGAAGTCTTTACTTTCATTACCATATTCACCAATATTACCACAGAACAAATTAAGTATGACATTGAACAAGAATACTTTTAACGCCTATGGATATAACGAAGAAGAAATTATGTTAATTGCAGATATAATAAAAAATCTTTTCTTAAGTCAAAATATTTGGAAATTTGAAGATTTGTGGGACGCTGTTAGAAATTCGAATCAGACTATTGGGGGTGTATATCATAATTCACAACTTTTCGATAAAGAAAATTTCATTATATCATTAAATAATTTACAATTGGAAAATAAATTTAAACATTTTCTAATACCACCAATTATAAATAATCGAGCAATTACTTTTGTAGATCCATTCTACATATTAGTACCTATAGATAATAAGAATAAACCAATAATTGATATTGATTCGTTTTTACAAACTTTTAAAAATGAAAAACCTCTGCAAATTAACGTATCGAATCATATTCAATTATTGAAAACGACACAAATATTCGATTTACAACTAAATAGAATTATGACAATGGGTCCTTCTTATGATATCAGATATTCATTATTTGACTACGATTCTCATTTTCATACAACTGCTTTAATTTATATCATTGAAAGTCAATTTGGCAAAGCTGAGAAAATATATAATACTGAAAAAATAGTTTTGGATAAATTAAAAGATTTATATAATCGATATAAGATTTTTATAAATATATCCGATATCAAAGATGAATCAAATTTGCAAATGAAACCTGCAAATTTATCATTGGTGAAAAATAAAAAATTCATTGTCGGTTTTATAGAAACATTCTCAGTAAAGATGTTTAATGGTGAAGATTGGTATGAACTACCCAGGTCGAGTTTCGGTATTAAGCGCCGATATAATGAAAATGATATTATTATTGGATTTTCTGAAAATGTTAATGGGAAAGTGTCGTTCAAGATACGACCACCTATTCAGAAATTACAGAATTCAAAAGTTAAAGATATTCGATCGGTGCAGAGAGGTATTGCATGTGAATCTGCTAATAGAAAATATCAAAGATGTTTAGCGTGCAAATTAGGAATATATACGCGCTCTTCAGTAATTGGAATAAGAATGAATAAATTATGTCATGACATCCGTGAGTTTTTATTGGACAATGAAGAAAAATCAAGAAATTGTGATGATACAAAATCTTTTAGGTGGATATATTTATTTAACGAAAAAAGACCGGTTATTACTTTATCCCGCTTCAGAGTTGGAAAGAAACAGATTAGAACTAAAATAGAAATAATACTGCAAAACTAAAAAAAAATATATATATTATTTGGTGATTATTATTATCAAATAATTATTATTGCATAGCCACCCACAAATTTTTATGAGATTTAAGTAATTCATCGGTATTGTATATACCGACCATTTCTCGAGTCGCTTGTAGAGAATTTAATATATTATTTAGATATATATCTATAAGGACAATTGGGGGGACCTGAATTGGCAATTCAGACTTTTCTAATTTATTAATTAGTGGAGAGGACCGAAATAGTGCAATATCACGTGTCCAATAACCCGTCATGTCATAATCCTCCCCACTTGTTTGGATATTATTAATAATGTTAAGGATATTTAAAGTACCATCCACTGTTTTTTTGGATGATGGTCCTTGCCAATTTATATAACCTTCAGACTGAATGGTCTCATCGTCTTTTTTAAAATCGGATGTTGAACCGTATAGTAGTTCTTCAAAGAACCATAAACCTTCTTTGTAACCATCAACAATTAAAGTTTCACGTTTTTCCAATTCTTCGTTAATTTTTATGACATATTTAAACAAAGTATTAATATCGTCACGAGATATTGTACCCTGTACTTGAAATACAGGAGCTATACTTTCCCGAGTTAACACACTAGCAGCAATAGCAACGGTAGGCTTAAATGGTTTGTAAAGAACCCGGTGTACAACAACTGAAATTTTTTGACCAATACGTAGTGTTTTAGCCAATTCAGATCTACTTAAAGTTACAATAACATTTTGTCCTTTTTGTTCTTTTTGTTCTTTTTGTATATTTTGTACATTTTGTATATTTTCAATTTCGTGACTTCCAAATATAAACTTTTCAAGTTTTTGAATGGTGACATTAGTTAATATATCTCTTATTCGGTAAACACAAACATCTGCTTTGAATTTTACAGTTATTTTACCATTACCATCCAAATTAGTAGTTATGATAATACAGTCTGATATTTTAATAATTTCCAATATATGAACAATAAAGCAACCTTGATAACATCTTTGCTCATATTCATTACGTAGTTGGATCATTGCATGTTTTACCTCGTCGTACATAAAATTGGTTGGATTTTCAATATCCATTGACACCGTAAACAATTTTGTAAATCTCATTTTATACGGTTTATATCTATATATTTTTCTTTAATTCAATTATATTTAAGATTGGTAGAAGTCTTCTATAATTGATATTTAAACATGTGCAAACATATAGATATAGATATTAAAGTTGAATATAGGATGACTGAAACATCAGAAAAAGAAATTAAAATACCATCAATCAATAGACAAAAAACATTTATTGTAGATAATGCAGGTATACTTGACTATGAAAATAAACGTACAATTATAATGTTAGTTATGATGCACGAAAGTTCACAAAATGCAATTTTTGAAAATCGAACAGCTAAGAATATTAGTATAGACTTAGATCAAATAGATAATCCTGATCTTATTTTACAATTGTACAATATTGTAAATAATAAGAGAAATGTTTTAAATCAACCAGTGCGATAAATATTCTCATTTTTTTTACTCATATTCAAAGAATATCTTCTAAATACATATAAACTAATTTGATTTTTTAATTTCAAATGACTTCTGTTGATATGTACACAATAGGTGCCGAAACCGATTTTTATGATAGTGATGAAAAAATTACTTATGGTGGCAATGAACTATCTTTTATAACATCAATGGATGTAGAACAGCAAGATACGTATTATGGGGATTTTGAAAATGGAATGGAAGAATATAAAAATAGCATAAAATTAGGAGCCGGTGCTAGCGTGTCATATTTTGATTTTTCGAACAGCGACAGCGACAGCGGCAGCGACAGCAATAAAAAATTTAATAACTACCGAGAAAATGGGAGTGGGAGTGGGAGTGGGAGTGGGAGTGGGAGTGGGAGTGGGAGTGG
>Ga0129324_10003026_pt1 | contig 10066 bp, 12 predicted proteins | sample CPBDNA_7_FD_96879 | JGI IMG/M metagenome (GOLD analysis project Ga0129324, IMG submission 96879) | Freshwater to marine salinity gradient microbial communities from Chesapeake Bay, USA - CPBay_Spr_15_0.2_DNA | ecosystem: Environmental > Aquatic > Marine > Coastal | place: USA: Chesapeake Bay... | reverse complement strand
AATTCTTAATTAGATCTTATAATTCTTAATTAGATCTTATTGTATTTTATAATTCTTAATAAATTCTTAATTAGATCTTATAATTCTTAATTAGATCTTATTGTATTTTATAATTCTTAATAAGATCCTAATGTATTTTATAATTCTTAATTAGATCTTATTGTATTTTATAATTCTTAAATAAATCTTATTGTATTTTATAATTTTTAATAAATATTTTATATAAAAATTAAATAAATATAAGATCATATATAATGGATAAAACACCTATTGAAATAAAATTAATTAATGATATGAATTTTGTTCTTAATTTAAATGAAAAAAAAACAAAAGAAATACTAAAATTAAAAAGAATTATTAAAGAACAAAATAATTTAATTAAACAATATAAAAATAGATTTAAACAACTTGAAAGTAATATTGAGGAATTAAATATTAAAAATAATAAATTGAATGATATTTATTTTCTACATCAATCATAATAAACTTTTACATTATCATTTTTTCAATAATTGCAAAGATCATAAATTGAATGATATGGTCGTAATATCTAATTTACATTTTGTATTAAATGTAATAGAAGATCTTCATTTAATTTTAAAAATAAAAGAAACCATTATATTGTAAAGATCATAAATTGAATGATATGATTAATATCAAAAATAAAACTTGCATACATATTGATTATATGATCAGAATTTCATTTAATTTTAAAAATGAAAAAAACTAATTTATTGTAATACACATAAATTACATAAAATGATAAATATTGTTAAATGATATATACGCAAACTGAAAGAGTTAATATTGTTTTAGATATTGTAAGAAAATTAAAAAATTATAAAATAAAATCAGGGAATACAATCAACTTATATAATGAAGAATTATGCTCATTTATTACTGAATTTAAAGAAATAACTAAAAAATATATTAAAGAGGAAACTGAATATAAAGGTTCTTTGTATTTTGAAGAAATTAATAAAACGATTGAATATCTTTTACCAATTAATAAAAATATAAAACCATTATTTGTTATAAGAAAATAAGTGTAAATCTTAAACTTTTTAGATTTTTTAATATAAAATCTATTTTTATGTAAAAAAATACAAAATAATAATAAAAAATGATATAAATTTTAAAAAATTAATTATCTGTTGAACTGCAGAACAATCTGAGTAAATCTTCAAAGTCGCATATTGTTCTTCTCTGTTTTTGTTATACTTTATCGAATTACATTAAAGAGTCTTTTTAAGAACCTTTTGTTATAAGATGATGTCTTACAATAAGTTTGCTACGAACTGCCCCAAGTTTGCAATTGGTTGTTGCAAGAAAGATGATTCTAATCCGTGTCCGTATTATTACCATAAGACGTGTGATAGGAATTATCTTTGCGATGATCCAGATTGTAAGTATGGACACGGTGTTTCTGTAGCTAAGAGAGAAATTATTTATTATATTGATCAGAATAACTATAGGGAAGATTATTTTAATGCAAATGCGGAAGATAAGTGCAAGATGCCAATAAATTGTATTAACAAGGATTGCAAACTTGAACATCGTTATGAGTATGAACATAGGGCGTTTATTTATATGATTGTTGATAACATGATGAATGATGATACCGCTTGGGATAAGTATTGTTCGACGTATGTTGATGGAAAATCACGTTCAAATACTTCTTTGTCCAATAGTTCAACTGTTTGCCCAGTAGCTACTTCTCCTGCTATTTCATCGACTTCATCTACGAACTGTTTTCCTCCTCCTACACCTTTGACGAATTCGTATGCGTCTCTTTTCAAAAATAAAAAGGAGGAAAAGGAGGAAGAAGATATTCAAACCGATGACGATATGGTTAAAATGATGGATGAAATGATGAGTATTCGGAAAGAAATGACTATTAACACAAAACATAAAGATGATATCAAACAAAAAATCAAAAAATTGGAGGAAGAACTCGAACAAGTTGAGAAGAAAATAAGTGATAATAAGGATCAACTCAAGGTCTTGGCGACCAAAGTTGTTGATTTCTAGATTCTAAAAAAACCAAAAAACATTTATATCTATCGAATTATAAAAAAAATCAAAAAACATTTATATTTTATAAATGTCTTTCAAATAGATAAAAAAACATTTATATTTTTATAAATGAGTTTATATATTACAAAAAGTCCAAATCCTATTATTATAAATATTACAATATTAAGTAAAAAAATAAATAAATTAACTTAATTATAGACTATGTCTTTGTATATGTCTTTGTATAGGAGTCTTTTTTAGTGTAGGTTCTTTTTTAGTGGTTCCTTTTTTTTCATCAAATATAGAAAAAATTGGTAAATTCATATTTATTTTACTATGATATATAGTTGTTTGATATGCTGTAGGTAATGGTAATAACATTGATTTTTTTATTTTTATATCTCGAAAAATTAAAGTAATATCAATCATATTATTATCAAGATATTCTGACATTTTATCTAACATTGGCTTGGCGTTTGTAATATTAAAAAACCCATCTCTACTAATACTTCGTATTATTGTTCTTATAGATTTAGATGGTTTATCAGATAATTTAGGTGAAATACTTAGTATTGGTATTTTAAAGTTTTTAATTGAATCTAATAAATTACTAGTCTTTTGTGATTTGGATAGAACAGGTTTTACAGGTTTTACAGGTGGTACTTGTATAGTTAATCCCCCTTGTAAAGATTGATATTGTCTAGTATTAATATTTATTAAAAAATATTGTTGTCCAGTTTTTTTATAATATGACAATAATTCTCTACAATAATTTGTAATAAAAAATCTTAAACCATTGTGATCAAACTGTGGTTTTCCAATGCCCCATATAGGTGATTTTCGTAACCAAATACCATATAATGGATTATCTTGATGTACTTGATGTATATGCTTATTATTATAGCCTTGTGGATTATTACTCAATATATATTGATATAATACATTACGATCCATTGCTAATTCAATAAAAATAATAATACTAGCATAAAATGAATAATAATCACTATAATTTCCACTTAAAGCACTTTTATTTTTTAATTCTTCAATTATAATACAAATAGCTTTAGTCATATTAATAAGTGCATCTCTATTTCTACCCGATAAACTAACTTGTTTTTCTAAACAAGTAAGAAAACTATATAAATAATTATTATATAATTCTACATTTGCATTAAGAACTTGTTGATCATTTGTTTGAAAATCTAAATCAAATCCACCTAAATGAAATGGAATTTGAAATAATTGATAATAATTCGTAGCTTTATTGTGAGAATATATTAAACAATCATTAAAATTACAATGTATCCAATTAAAATAATTATAGAAAAATTCAATCCATTTTTCATCAGTAACTGGATAAGCTTCTAATTTTTGTTGAAAAGGATCATCATTATTTGCTCCAGTCATATCTAAATCAAAACCTTCTATTTCAACTCTTTTATAATATTCTTCTAATGTTTCATATGAATTATCGAATGTTAAAGTTTGTCTTTTTGAATCTCTTTTTGCTGCTCTTTTATCTCTTGCAATAGCTTGTATTGATCTTGCAGACATTTATTATATAATAATATATAAAAATGTTTGCATTTATATAATAATAATATATGTTTAATCATATAATTGAATTAAAAACTAACTTTAATTCCTTTAAAACTTTAAAACATATTCGTAAATATTATGTTGGTGAAGTAGATTCTAATAATTTACCGTGTGGTTTTGGAACTTGTATAAAAAAATATATTAAATATACTGGAGAATGGAAAGATGGTTTTCCAAATGGTAAAGGATTAACAATTTATAAACATTTTAGTTTATATTTCTTAACAAATACTAATTTAGATAAATTACAATCTTTCAAACACGAAGGAAATATTAAAAATAGTTTATTTGATGGATTTGGAATTTTAACACGTAATGATAAGTTATTTTATAAAGGAGAATTTAAAGATGGTATTATTACAGGTAAAGGTGAATTATACAATAATAAAGGAAAAGTAATGTATAAAGGTGATTTTATAAATGGTAAATTTGATGGTAAAGGAATGTTATATAATGATAATAGTGAATTATTATATACAGGTGAATGGAATAAAGGAGAAAAAGATGGTTATGGTATATTATATAATCCAAAAGTATCAAAAACAATTGCAAATTATGATGGTTATTGGAAAAATAATATGTTTAATGGAGAAGGTAAATTAAATGAAAAGAATGAAAAAAGAATAGGTTTTTTTAAAGATAATAAACAAATTAGTAATGGAACATTTTATGATGGTATTCGTAAATATACAGGATTATTTAAAGATCATATGTTTAATGGTTATGGTGATTTAATTGTAAATGATAATAATAAAATTAGTTATAATTATTCAGGTTATTTTTTAAATAATAATTTTAATGGAAATGGTTTTATACAATATAAAAATAATAATACATATACTGGCAATTTTAAAGATAATTTAAAAGATGGAACAGGTATTTTCTATGATTACAAAAATAATTACAATATTGAAACTACTTGGATTAAAGATAAGAAAAATGGCGTTGGAACTATATTATATAGTGATGGAAATGGCTTTAAATGCACTTGGAAAAATGATAAACTAATATCTAAAAAACGTTTAATGGTTTATGAAACCGATAATTTACAAATTACTTTAAAAAAAAAGAAAGAAATTCCGTATGAATTAAAATGTCCAATATCATTAGAGATAATGAAAGATCCGGTAATATGTAGCGATGGTCATACATATGATCGTGAATCTATAAATACAATGTTTAAAAAAAATAATTTCATAAGTCCAACAACTCGAGAAAAACTTAATAAAAATATAATAATTACTAATTATAATATAAAAAAAATGATTGATAATTTTAAATAGTTTTAATAAAATGTCATATAGTGTAATCAAAATTATAGCACAACAAAATGATATAGATATTCAAAATATATATGATTATCAAAATTATATAGAAAATAATATAACAATATTATTAGATGAAACTGATCTATTTATTAAAAATATAAATAAAATTGAAATATCAGTACTTTATTCATTATTGGATGATGATAATACAGATTATGATAATATATTTAAAATTATTAAATTAATAGATATTGAAACTATTTTTAAATTATTATATTATCGCAATTTTTCATATAATACAGTTGTATTATCAATATTATTAATGAAATTGTTAAATAGTAAAAATATTTATGAATTATGTTGTTCAAAAAAACCTTTTAAATTTATAAGAGAATCTGCAATTTTAACAGCTACAATAAGACAATTAAAAGAATATTATATATTTATATATAATGAAAATATTAAATGTAAATGTTTTAATAAATATATGGGTAATGATTTTACATCATTAATACAGTATCAATATTTTGGTTTAAATATAAATATATTTTTAGATAATTTAAAGAAATTAATATTAACTTTCGAATATATATATAATTTCTATAAAGAATATTATGATACAGAATATGAATATAATAATACTGAATGTAAAAATCAGGAAATGGCTATGATGTATTATGATCAATTTAATTCTTTTGAAAAAGAATATAGACAAAATATAAAACTTCCAATTGTTAATTATAAAATATCAGGTTTAGTAGGTAATATTGATAATATTCTAAAATTAATATTTTAAAATTATTTATTACCTCTAATACATTCTTTTTTATTTATGAAAAAATCTTTATTTTTCATAATTTACAAAGTATTTACTGTAAATTTTTACCATCCATCATAATATATTATTTTTTTATAATTTTAATAACTTTACCTGTATTATTATCTCTAATAAAATCTTCCATATTTAAAGTAATATAACCTTCATTGAAACCTTTTATTTTTTTCAAATCATTTATAACTACATCTGTTCCAAAAAATGGATGTTTAATAACATCATTTTCTATAATATTATGACCTAATGTACAACTAATACAATTATTAATAACAATTGTATGATGATCATTTAATATTAAATTATAGATAGCATCGCATTCATAATCAGTAATATTGTTATCAATATCTTTTGGAAATATCCATTCATTATTTAATTTAATTGGGTGATATGGAGTAATTAACAATCCATCAATATTTACCATAGAACACTTTCCATTACAATTAATTTTAATTATACATATAACAGTTGCAATATTACCTTTAACATCTACAATTTTATCATTTTTAATAATTTTATCAATTTGTTTATAACAATTATTGATCATTAATATATGTGAAGATGGATGAAAACAACCACCATTAACATTATTAAACATTGTAGTAAATTGTTGTTGTGATACCTTAAATTCATTAACAGAATTAGAAGGTTTTGGTGGTGACATATTAGTATAAATATCATCAATTTTTTCTTTCATTTTTTGAAATAATTTTCCTCCATATATTTGAATACTTTTATCTTTAAAATTATTACATCTTTCTTGACTATGAGCATCTTTAAATGAATTAATATAATTTTTACCCCATTTTGTAAAATATTTATTATCTATTGCTAAACATATTTGTTCCTTAAAATCTTTCATTAAATCATTATCAATATGACTATAATTAAATAAATACTCATCTATTGCTTTTTTAGATCTTTTTTCTAATACTTCTACTAATTCCAAACGCATTATATGAAATAGTAGATCATCATTTGTATTAACATTATTGAAAGAATCTATAATTTGCTCTTTACCATCATACACTATTTTAATATTAATATTTTCATTTTTAGATTTAAATATTAACGTTCGGGATTGTCCATAATGAAGAGTTGTTAAGTTTGCATTATCTCCTAAACATTTAATATTATTATTATGATAACATTTTAAATTATGTATAACAGTAGTATTAATATGAGCTAAAGCATGAATAAATATAGTTCCAACAAATCCTGAATCTGGAATAAATGAAAAGTGTCCATTACCAACTTTAGCAATATTAATAAGTAAATCGGTATCCAATGAATATCCAAATCCAAATGTATATATATTAACTTTATTATTTATCATCTTTTTATTAAGACAATTTAGAATACCTTCTGGTGGCAATAGATGAACACTCGGTAATCCATCTGTTAAAAATAACAATGAAGAAATACGATCTGTATCCGTAAATTGTTGTAATCCAACATTTAATCCTCCCCATATATTTGTAGCACCTTCCGTTCTTAAATTAGTTATAATTGATTTATTAATATTATCTGCAGTTGTTAAAGGAAATAATACCCTTGCATCATCTGAAAATACTACAATAGAAATACGATCATTTGGTTTCATACTTTCAACAATAGTAATCAAAGCGTGTTTAGTAATATCTAAAATAGTATAACCAATATCAACTATATTACCATCTTGTTCAACAAGTGCAGGTGTATTCATAGATCCTGAAATATCAATAACAGCTACAATATCAATTGGTGGATATTCAGTTCCTTCAATTATTTTAATATTAAGTTTAAAATAATTATAATCATTAATAGTTGTTTTTTCAGTAATAATATTTGAAATAACATTATGTTCATATTTAGTAATTGGGTTATTTAATTCAATCGCTTCTTTAAGAAATTTATTTGGTTTTAAATGTGATAAATCTAAATAATTTCTTGTAATAGGTGAAGTATTATTATTTTTTAACCATTCACAAATAGCACTATATTCATATGTATTACCTTCATTATCAATATAAGGATTAATCATACAAGTATGTGTTATAGGACATACGAAACACGTATCCATCTTTGTTACTAAATAAATATTATTCATCATTTTTTATGTAAAAAAAAATTGATTTTTTATAAAAAATTATATAACATTTTTTATAGATATAAAATGACTACAAAACTTGTTAAGAATGTTATCCTTGAAATTGAAAAACTTAAAAAAAATAAAGATATCGATAATAAAGATTTTAAAAAACTTATAAAACAAATAATTCAAAAAGTACAACCAAGAAAACTCACAGATTGGAATATCTTTATCAAACAAAAAATACCAGAAATAAAAAAAATGTATCCACAAAAAAAACATTCTGAATTATTTGCAATTATTGCAATACAATGGAATGAATTTAAGGTATCTAAAACAAATGAAATTGATATTCAAGAAATTGATATTCCAGAAATTGATATTCCAGAAATTGATATTCAAGAAATTGATATTCCAGAAATTGATATTCAAGAAATTGATATTAGTTTTTGAATTATATTACTTAAATGATAAGAATGTTATTTTTATCATTATTATAATCCAACAATAGAATTAGTAATATCAGATTGTTCTTCATTATTTAATTCACTAATATCATCGCTACATTTAAAAACAATGGGTTTTGTTGGGTGTAAAAATGTAAATATACTATCTAATAAATATTTTAATTTACTATTTGAAATAAAGATAGTTGTATCAATTAAAATACTTTCATTAATAGAAATAGTATATTCATTTCTAAAACACTTAACACATTCATATACATTACCAAAACCAATAAATCCCATTTTTTGTGTATCTAATTTAATTTTATATTTTAATTCTTTATCAATTATATTATCATAAAAATGCTTAATACTTGAAATAAATGTATTGAATTCTTCAGTAGTCGGGTATTCTGATTTAATTTTACATTTTAAAGTTGCATAATCTTTTTCTTTTTTTTTACTATAATATGCAATACAAAAATTATTATTTAATAATATATTTTTAAATTCACTCATTTGTATTATATAAACACAATAAGCTTTATATTATATATATAATGAAGAAATTAGTAAATATACATAATAAAACAAAAGAAATTACAGAAGAATTATCACCATTTAATAATACAAATATAATATTAAATGATAGTGATTTAAATAATTTTTTCAAAAATCATAATATTGATTATCAATATAAAAATATTAATTTATTTAGAAATGCTTTTGTTCATAAAAGTTATTGTTGTATGAAAAATACTAGTTTTACTACAAGTAATATTAGTTGTCCTGAAGATTGTTTACCATTACAAGATATGCCATATGAAAGATTAGAATTTTTAGGTGATTCAATTTTAGGATATATAATAGCTAAATATATGTATTTACGATATCCTGATCAACCTGAAGGATTTTTATCAAAAATGCGAACAAAGCTTGTAAATGGTAAAATGTTAGGTTTTTTAAGTTATAAGATTGGTTTTGGTAAATTTGCAATAATATCAAAACAAATAGAAGATATAAATGGTCGCAGTAATTATAAAATAATGGAAGATATTTATGAAGCTTTTATAGGTGCATTATATATTGACAGTAATGATATATCTATTGTTGAACAATGGATAATTAATGTTATTGAAAAATACGTTGATTTTGTAGATTTAATAATGAAAAATACAAATTATAAAGATGCTTTAATATCGTATATGCAAAATAGATATCAAGATAATCCAAGATTTTTAGAAACCAATGTATCACATAATAATGTATCTTCACAAAAGATTTTTACTTATATTGTTAAAGATCGTAATAATAATATTTTAGGTAGTGCTAATGGTAGTAATAAAAAAGAAGCTGAAAATAATTGTGCTCTTGAAGCTTTAAAATATTATGGACAAGAAATATAAACTTTATTAATTGAGATATTATTAATATATTTTTTTCATATTTTGATATTCTTCTTACTTTAGTTATTAAAAAACAAGTTTCATTGTAATATTTATATTCAATTTTAGATAATATACAATAATTATCGTTATAAATCCAAGATATATATACCAATAATGCTACAATAGTATTGTAAGGACTAAAAGGATAAATTGTATAAATTATAAAACAATAATAAAAAAAGAAAAATATATATTTCATTTAATATGTATTTGATTTAATATGTATATTTCATTTAATATATTTGATTTAATATGTATATTTCATTTAATATATTTGATTTAATATGTATTTGATTTAATATGTATATTTCATTTAATATATTTGATTTAATATGTATATTTCATTTAAATTTAATATGTATTTGATTTAATATGTATATTTCATT
>Ga0129324_10003024_pt1 | contig 10069 bp, 12 predicted proteins | sample CPBDNA_7_FD_96879 | JGI IMG/M metagenome (GOLD analysis project Ga0129324, IMG submission 96879) | Freshwater to marine salinity gradient microbial communities from Chesapeake Bay, USA - CPBay_Spr_15_0.2_DNA | ecosystem: Environmental > Aquatic > Marine > Coastal | place: USA: Chesapeake Bay... | reverse complement strand
TTGATGCAACAGAGAATATTGGTTCAGTTGGTAAAGGTATTTTAGAAAAAACAAATGACATGAAGCCAACTATTACAATTGATCAAGGAACTGCATTAAAAGTTTTTGTTAATAAGGATCTAGTGTTTCCAGGTAAATCAGCTAATTTAACAAGGATAGTTGAATGAGTTATGCTGCATTAGAGACATATTTAGAGCCTTTTAAAGAGTTATTTAATGAAGAAGGTGTTGCTGAGATATCAGTTAACCAACCAGGAGAGGCATGGGTAGAGAAGCGCGGTGATATGCGTTGTGAAAAAATTCCATCTCTTGATGTTGAGCATTTAAAATCTCTTGGAAGGCTTATAGCTCAATCAACAGAGCAAATAGTTAGTGAAGAGAAGCCTTTGCTTTCAGCAACTTTGCCAAATGGTTTTCGTATTCAGGTGGTATTTCCACCAGCTTGTGAACCAAGAACAGTTGCAATGTCAATTCGTAAAGGGGCTGGTGAACTTTTTACATTTGATACGTATCAAAAATTTGGTGCATTTGATCACACTGCTACTGAAGAAATCGCGGATCCTAATATTCCAATTTTAAATGATTTTTTAGAGCAAGGGAAAATAAGAGAATTCTTGAGCAAAGCTATTAAATGTAAGAAAAACATTATTATTAGTGGCGGTACTTCAACGGGTAAAACAACATTTACTAATGCTGCTTTGCTTGAAATTCCAACTGAGGAACGCTTAATTACTGTAGAAGACGCTAGAGAAGTACAGTTGCCATATCATAAGAATAGAGTGCATTTATTGGCCTCAAAAGGTGGCCAAGGAAGAGCAAATGTAACAACTCAAGATTTAATAGAAGCTTGTTTGCGTTTAAGGCCTGATAGAATAATTGTAGGGGAGCTTAGAGGATCGGAAGCCTTTAGTTTCCTAAGAGCAATTAATACAGGACATCCAGGTTCAATTGCAACATTGCATGCTGATACGCCTGCTATGGCTCTTGAGCAATTAAAACTTATGGTTATGCAAGCAGGTCTTGGTATGCCTCCTCATGAAATCCGTAATTATATTCTAGCTGTTGTTGATATTGTTGTTCAGCTTAAAAGAGGAGCAAAGGGTGTACGTTATATTTCTGAAGTATATTTCAAAGACGCTAAGAAAAAAAATAATCCAGAAGAAATAAAAGAGAATATTGAAGGAGAGGCTAAAGCAGAAATATAAAAAGAAGCTAGTTAGAAAGATAACAGGCTTCTTTTTACTTAATTAGTTTATTACGCTTTAACTTCAGGAGTTTCTTGTGCTTTACGCTGTTGGTATAAAGCAGCAAAATCGATAGGCTCAAGCATCAATGGTTGGAATCCACCATCACGTGTTGCATCAGAAAGAACTCTACGAGCAAATGGGAATAATATAGTAGGGCAATGAATTAATAATACTAATTCTTTTTGTTCATCTGTTACATTATTTAAAGTGAATAATCCTGCATAAGAAAGCTCAGCAACAAATAAAGTATTATTTTCTGAGGTAGCTTTAGCAGTAACTTTAAGCGCAACTTCATACATATTTTCTTGGAGCCCTTTTGCTTCTATATTTAAAGATACTTCAATTTTTGGAGCTTCTTTTTGATTTGCAAGTGAAGCAGGAGCATTAGGGTTTTCAAAAGACAAGTCTTTAATATATTGACCGCTGATTGATACTGCAGGGGCAGCGGCCTCATTTGTTTGGTTTGCAGGTGTTTCTATAATGTTATCTGATTTTTTTGTAGACATTTTTTTATCCTATAATATTGAATTGATTAGTTCTTACATAAAGTATATTATGTGTCATAATAAAAAAGTCAAGTTAGCAATTAAAAACTGAGGAGTAATCATGTTTACTGTTTCGCCAGATATATTAATACTTGGATTCATTGCCGGATTCATTTTATTTAGACTATTTACTATTCTTGGTCGTAAAGACAATGATGGAAATATATCTACTCCAGTTAAAGCTAAAGTTTTTAAAGATATGGTTGATATATCAGCGGAAACAACCTTAGAGGAGGGTAAAATTGATTTAGCTATTGACGAAAAAGATATTGCCCCTGAATTTGAAAAAGTTATTAAAGAAATTCGTAGAGAAGATCCAAAATTTTCATTAAAGAAGTTCTTAGATGGTGCTAAAGTTGCTTTTGAAATGATAATTGAGGCATTTGCTTCTAATGACCGAGACACTTTAAAAAAATTGTTAGATACAAATACATATAAGCAATTTGAAAAAGAGATGGATAATAGAGTTCAAAATAAAATTACTTTAGATTTAACCTTGGTTGCATTACCAGTAATAAAAATTGAGAATATAGCATTTTCTAATAAAAAAGTTACCATTGATATGCTATATGAAAGCCAACAAATTAACTTACTTAAAGACTCAAAAGGAAATATTGTTGAAGGTGATTCTTCACAGATAGATCATATCGAAGATTTTTGGACTTTTTCAAAACAGCTTAATAGCAAAGAGAATTGGTTATTGGTTAAGGTGAATGCTGCTTAGAATTGCGATTATATTAAGTCTGTTTATTTTAACAAACTGCGCAAAACAAAGATATATTAACCTTGAGAAAAAGAATTTTTCTTCACTGCAATATTGGTCAAAAGATAAGCATGCTAAGGCTCTGTCTGCTTTTAAAAAATCCTGTAATATAGGCGTAAAAAAGCTGAGTAAGGCAGATATTTTTAAAAATATCCCAAGTCATCTAGTTCAAAGTGAATGGAATAACACCTGTAAATTAGCTAAAACAACAACAGATCCTAAAAAATTCTTTGAAGATAATTTTACTCCATATTTAGTTAAGTCTCGGAAAGGAGATAAAGGTTTATTTACTGGTTACTATGAAGTTGAACTTGAAGGAAGGGTGATTAAAACTAGTAAATATAGACATCCTGTATATCTTCACTCAAATAAAGTAAATACTAAAATATCTAGATCAGTTATTGAGAAAGGTGCATTAAAGGGTAAGAAACTTGAAGTGGCATATGTGGCTGATAAAGTTGGATTATTTTTTATGCATATTCAGGGTTCTGGTAAAATAAGAATTGGTCCTAAAAGTTATATTAAGCTTGGATATGCAGGACAAAATGGTCACCCATATTATGCAATCGGCAGTCATTTAATAAAAAATAAATTAATTGATAAAGATACTGCAAGCGCTGAATCTATTATTAAATGGTTAAATAAAAACCCACATAAAGCTGCGAAGGTAATGAATCTAAATGAATCCTTCGTGTTTTTTAAAGTAAGAAGAGAGCATCATCCAGTTGGTGCAATGGGAGTTGAAGTGACTCCAATGAGAAGCTTGGCTGTTGACCCTAGTTATATACCGCTTGGTCTTCCTCTTTGGCTTGAGACAAGCTATCCAAAAGAGAATAATTCGCAGCCCTTTAGGCCATTTAATAGAGTGATGGTAGCTCAAGATATAGGAGGAGCTATTAAAGGAGCTGTTCGTGGAGATGTTTTCTTTGGAAGCAGTAAAAAAGCAGAGCGCTATGCATGGTATATGAAGAATATGGGACGCTACTTTATTTTAGTACCCAATCATATAGCGAGAAGAATGAAGTAATATAGTTCCTTATTCTTAAATACTAGTGACTCCTTTGTCGCTCACCTACAAACACACACGCAGGTTTAGCTCCTCACTCATAGTATTGTTTAATTTGAGAAACATTATTAACCTTGGTATGTTGACGTTTTAAAATATGCTATTGTTATAAAAACTAGTAATTGGAATTATTATGAGAAAACAAATAATTATAGATGGGAAAATAGATTTGCATGGCTATACCCAAGACCAAGCCTTTGATAGTTTATCTAGGTTTTTAAGTGATTCTTGTGCTGAGCAAAAACGACTAGTTATTATTGTCACTGGAAAAGGAAGCCCGGATAAGCCAGGCATAATAAAAACAATGCTTCCGCGCTGGCTTGAATATACTTCATTAAAGAGATATGTTTCAAGCTATGAAACAGCTCCCATTAACTTTGGTGGCAGTGGCGCATTGCTAGTTAAGCTTAAAAAATCATAAATAATATTTAAAAGCTAGTGGATGTTACAGAGATGTAGAAGGTTATAATTTTCTAGAATCTAATAATGCTGCCTTTGTTATATCAGCCAATTCTGCTAAAGTTTTGGAGCTTATATTTAATGGAGGTAGCCAATATAGAGAGTTTTCAAGAGGGCGAAGGATAGCACCATATTTCATTGCATTTTGATAGAATTTAAATGGATCAATCCCAATAAAGTCAGCAGCTGCCATTGCGCCGACTCCACGAATATTAGTTATTAATCCTGTGCTATTGGCAATCTTTTGCAGCATCGCAGTCATATTTAGTTTAGAAGTCTTTTCTATAATATTTTCTTCTTCAAAGATATTCAATACTTCTAAGGCAACGCTCGCACATAAAGCATTTCCGTAATGAGTGTTCGAATGAAGAAATGGATCATTATTATAAAATGCATCATATATTTCTTGGCTAGTTAAGCATACGCTTAGAGGAAGCATGCCAGAGGTTAATCCTTTGCTTAAGCAGAGAAAATCTGGCTCTATATTTGCATGCTCACAGGCAAGCATTTTTCCTGTTCTTCCAATACCCGTCATAATTTCATCAGCAATCAGATAAATATTATGTTTTTTGCTCCATTCGCGTAGTTTTTTAAGAAAATATTGGCTATATATTTTCATCCCACCTGCGCCTTGAACTATAGGCTCTACAATAATGGCGGCTATATTATCAGCATGTTTTTCAAGAAAATATTCTGTATTTTTAAAGTGAGATTCACAGTTATGCCATAATTCTGATTTTACACCTGAAACATAAGGTAAACCAGGAATGAAATTGCTCTTAAATAATAATGAGTTATAGGCTGCTTTATATTTTCCTACATCACTAACGCTTAACGTTGCAATTGTTTCTCCATGATACCCATTACTAAGGGCAATAAACTTTGTTCGTTTAAGATGTCCTTGATTTTTATGTGCATGAATGGCCATTTTAAGAGCAATCTCTACGGCAGTGGATCCATCACTTGCATAAAATACTTTATTCAAAGTTTTTGTAAGGCCAGCTAGTTTTTCAGATAAATTCGCAGTAGCTTCATTAGCCATATGTGGCTGCATAATATGTTCAAATTTAGAAGCTTGCTTAAATAATGCTGTTTGAAGCCTTGGATGGCAATGACCAAGTGATTTACACCACCAGCTAGAAATAGCGTCTATTATTTTTCTGCCATCTTCCATCTCAATATAAGAACCATAAGCTCTTTTAACTTGTTGTGGTTTAAAGATTTGATAATCTTCCATTCTTGCAGTTGGGTACCAGATATGTTTCAAGGATTTTTCAATTATCATAAGGAATAACCTTCAGACATGGTTCTTGAATATAGTTTTTAATAGTAGAGATATTCTCATCAATTGCTTCCATCGATGGGTCAATTATATTTGCTATCCATCCTTTTATTTTTAGATTTCTAGAAATTATAGCTTGGTAAGTAAGCAGAGTATGGTTTAAACATCCCAGCCTTATACCAACAACTAGAATAATTTCAATATCTTTAAATTTTATCACTAGATCTGCCATAGTTTCTTTACTACTGATTGGAGCTAAGAATCCTCCAACTCCTTCAATAATATAAACATCAGCTTCTGTTTTTAATGTATTTTTTAAAGAGTTCCATATTTTATTAGAGGTTAAGTCATTGCAGGCAATATTTGGTGAAACAGCTGGAGTAAATGCAAAAGGGTTAATTAGAGTATAATCTAATTTAATTGATGAATGCTGCTGTAGCAATAACGCATCATCATTGAGTCCATTTAGGCATCCAGTTGCTACAGGTTTGATGCCAATTGTTTTAAGCCCTTGTTTATTAAAATATTTAAGTAGCTTGATACAAGTATAGGTTTTTCCAATATTGGTATCTGTTCCAATTATAAAATATTTGCTCATATTTTTTTAACCACAAAATAGCCAATATTATAGGTTAGAGTATGAGTCTCTTTATTTCGTGATATAAGCTTTGTTTTTTTTGTTTTAGAGTAGTTAGCTCCAACAGCTTTAATAGATCTAAGGCTATCTATTAAACTTTGAAATTGGTAATTTATTTCTTCATGACTGCTGTGAATAATATTCCATTCTTCTAATATATCGTGGAGTTCGTGCGCTGTAAGGAAAGTCATTTTATTGGTGGTAAGATTTATAAATGTTCCCCTAAGAGGCATAGAGAAAGCTAGTGTTCCACCTGTTTTTAAATTATTCTTAATATTATTTAGAGTTAATGCTATATTATCACTCCATTGAAGTGACATATTTGCAAAGGCTAAGTCTAGTTCTGGTTCGTAGAAATTATCAAAACTTGTGTCTAAGTAAGTGACAGCTTTGTTCTTTAAACGAACTCGTGCTTGGTTAAGCATTTTTTCTGATATATCTAGGGCGTAAAGCTTTTTGCATTTTATTTTATTAGTTATTAAACCAGTTCCACATCCAAGATCAATGGCTTTTTCAACAGGATCAATTAATTTCAGTAAGATATCTCCTGTTCTTAATTGCAAATTACAGTGAGAGTTATAATTTAATGCAGCCTTATTGAAGCAGTCCCTTACTGTCATTTTAAAGCTCCGATTAAACTTAAAACATCATTTTGTGTATGAAAGGCACAAAGAGAAATTCTAATTCTACTTGTCGCAACTGTTGGAGAAACAATGGCTTTTACAAAAAAACCTTTTGCTTGAAGTTTTGCTTCTAATAGTTTTGCTTCTTTATTGTCACCTATTAAAATTGATCTAATAGGGGTCAAGTCCTGGGATACTAGTTGAAGTCCCAGTAGGTTAGCTTCTGCGTTAAAGAGTTTTATTAGTTGTTTTAATTTATCTAATCTCCAAGTTTCATTTTTCATTATTACTAATGCAGCTAAATTAGCATCAGCAATAAATGCTGGAAGAGCAGTTGAGTATGCATAACTACGGGTAAATTGACGCAAATAATCAATGTATGCTCTGGATCCTGCAACAATAGCTCCAACTCCTCCTAAAGCTTTTCCAAGAGGAATTGTTATTAGGTCGCTTTGAATGTTATTTGGCATAATTCCAAATCCATGAGCATCATCTATAATTAGAGTTGAGTTATATTTGTTAGCTAAGCGCTTAAACTCTGTAGTATTTGTAATGTCTCCTTCCATGCTAAATATTCTTTCAGTAATAAGTAACGAGGAGGAATTCTTTTTTAATAATTCTTCTGCATGTTCATAGTTACTATGTTGGTAACGACAAAACTTATTGCCAGAGAGTCTAGCTCCATCAATTATTGAGGCATGACATAGTTTATCCATAACTATAGGTAGATCTAATGCTTGAATAATTCCTAAGTTTGCATGATATCCTGAGTTAAAGAATATTGCCTTTTCTGTTTTTAATGTTTTTGCAAATTCTTCCTCAAGTTTTTTAGTTGAGGAATGATAACCCGAGACTAATGGTGAGGAGGTGCTACCAAATCCATTAGTAGTTATTGAATCAGTTAGGGCTTGTTTTAACTTATCTGATTTAGAGATTCCTAAATAATCATTGCTCGAAAAATTGATAAGTTTTGAATTTATAATTCTTCCAGTGTTACTTTTAATTTCTATTATATTACGCAGAAGATTATTCTTTTGGTAATTCTCAAATTGCTTATAATTTTTATTAGGTAGCACTTTTTAAACCTAGTTTTTCTAGCATTGCTAAATCTAAGGCAATATCTCTATTATCAGCAACTAGTAATTTCTCATCTAGCCAAATTGAATTAGCTCCAGCAATAAAACATAAAATTTGAGTGGATTCAGATAATTCTGCTCTTCCGGCAGAAAGACGCACCATAGAATATGGCAAAATTATTCTAGCTATTGCTATCGTTCGTATAAACTCAAGATCATCTATAGCTTTAGTACCAGCAAGCGGTGTATTTGCAAAGGCAATTAACCGATTAATAGGTACTGATTTTGGCTGAGGAGATAAGTTAGCTATTTGAAACATCAGTCCTATACGGTCCTTTCTTGATTCTCCCATTCCTATAATGCCCCCACAGCAAATGTTAAGGCCTGCTTTATTGACATTATCAATTGTATCTAATCGATCTTGGTAAGTTCTAGTGGTAATAATATTGGGATAAAATTCAGGGGAAGTATCAAGATTATGGTTATAAAAATCAAGTCCTGCCTCTTTTAACTCTATAGCTTGATCATGAGTTAACATTCCTAGAGTTGCGCAGGCTTCTAATCCTTCGTCCTTAATAGCTTTGATCATTTCTTTTATTTCTGGAAGCTCGCGTTTATGCGGCCTTGATCCTGAAGCGCCGATACAAAATCTTTTTATTCCTTTGTTTTTTGCAATTTTAGCCGACTCTTTTACTTGTTCTAATGATAGAGATTCTTTTTGTATTTTTACTTTATGATGAGAGCTTTGAGTGCAATAGCCACAATCTTCAGGGCAGCCTCCTGTTTTAATACTAAGTATTTTAGCGAGTTCGATTTCATTTTTAGGAAAATTATCTCTATGAATAGTTTGTGCCTGGTAGATTAAATCTAAAAATGGCAGATCAAATAATTTTTCTATGGCTTGTTTATCTATATTTTTCATATTATCACCTATGTTTTAGATAGATATACAAAACTACAGAGCAATAGTCAACTAATATTTTTAAAGAGGTTTACTGCTTGTCGTGGATATAAAAAAAATCCTTAAAGCAAAGGCCCTAAGGATTTTAGTTTTTAGCTAGTATAAATTAAGCGGCTTTTTTAGTAGCTAATGCTTTTGTAACTTGATCTACAACATTCTTGAAAGATTCTGGCTCTCTAACTGCTAAGTCAGCCAATACTTTACGATCTAAATCGATATTAGCAAGATTTAGGCCGTTGATGAATGTAGAATATGTTAATCCATGCTCACGTACTGCAGCGTTTATTCGCTGAATCCATAATGCACGGAAGTCACGTTTACGAACGCGACGATCTCTATAAGCATAGCTTAATGCTTTTTCTACTTTTGCTACAGCAATGCGGAAGCAGTTCTTTGCTCTACCGCGAAAACCTTTCGCTAATTTTAATACTTTTTTGTGACGTTTCTTGGAGACTACTCCACTTTTTGCGCGAGACATATGATTTTAACCTTATCTAAATTTTTTACTATATGGCATAAACTTAAGAACGATCTTTTGATCTGGTTCACTAAGAATTGTAGTACCACGTTGATTACGGATTTGGTTAGCTGTTCTCTTGCGCATCCCATGCTGTTTACCAGCTTGAGTGCCGCGCACTTTTTTAGTAGCAGTAAGAAAAAATCTTTTCTTTGCACTGCTGCAAGTTTTCATTTTTGGCATTTTTTCCTCATAAATTTAAATATGTTAAGGTAGATTAGGCATGCCATTTTAGCCACGCTACCAAAATAGAGTTTAATAAATAAACTCTAAAATCCCCAAATAAAATATTTAGGGATAATTTAGATGAATCATCTTAGAGAGTTTAGCTAAAAAAATCAAGAACTTAATTTAATTATTCTTTTCTTCTGAGCTAGGCAAGTTAAGGTGATCTTCCATTGGGTACTCTTTAAGCATGTATCCTCTGCCCCAAACTGTTTCAATATAGTTTGTTCCACCAGAAGCATCAGCTAGTTTCTTTCTTAGCTTACATACAAAAACGTCGATAATTTTTAGTTCAGGCTCATCAATTCCACCATATAAATGGTTTAAGAACATTTCTTTAGTAAGTACAGTTCCTCTTCTCATAGCAAGCAATTCTAGAATAGCATATTCTTTACTTGTTAAGTGAATTGGAGTTGAGTCTACTTCAACAATTCTGGTGTCTAGGTTTACATTAACTTTATCGAATCTTAATACTGATTCAGAATGACCTTTTGATCTTCTAACAATTGCTTGAATTCTAGCAATTAATTCACCACGATTAAATGGTTTAGTTAAATAATCATCAGCGCCAAATCCTAATCCTTTTATTTTTTGGTCGGCTCCAGATAAGCCAGAAAGAATAAGTACTGGTATTTTAATTTTTGCAGAGCGAAGGCGTAGTAATACTTC
>Ga0129324_10003023_pt1 | contig 10069 bp, 11 predicted proteins | sample CPBDNA_7_FD_96879 | JGI IMG/M metagenome (GOLD analysis project Ga0129324, IMG submission 96879) | Freshwater to marine salinity gradient microbial communities from Chesapeake Bay, USA - CPBay_Spr_15_0.2_DNA | ecosystem: Environmental > Aquatic > Marine > Coastal | place: USA: Chesapeake Bay... | reverse complement strand
TGAAAAAAAATTAGACGTTTATGAAGATTATCCAGTTCTATATAAAAAATATTATTTTACTTATTATGGTAAAAAAGTAATGACCTATACCATGACTAAAAAAACTTTATTTGCATATCCAACCAAACGTTATTTAGATATAGTTAAAAGAGGCTATAAAGATTGCAACCTTGATAAAAAATTACTTACTAAGGCTTTAAAATTTTAGAAATATCATATCAGACGCCTCTCAAAACAAGCACTTATGGGGGGATGAACTTGAAAAGTGAAAAATAGATAATAATTATAAACTTAAAATTAGGAATTATCCTGGTAAAACTATAAAGTTTAATTAAGCTAATAGGAGAAGACTGATCGCTACCAAATTAGTGTTGAGTTATTAAGAAAATAAGTTAATAGATGATTACTTAGATATTTAATATTTTTACATTAATTTTATATATATGAAAATTCCTAAAACTTTTAAGATTAACAAATGTAGATTATGTCATAATCCAAAACTTAAACAGATATATAATTTTGGTAATATATTTGTAAGTAATTTTGTGACTAAAGCTAATATTAATAAGGGTGTAAAAGCTCCACTGAATCTTGTCTATTGTAAAAAATGTGAATTACTACAGTTAGAACACTCAGCGCCACAAGAAATAATGTATAAGAAATTTTATTGGTATAAGTCAGGTATTACTAAAACAATGAGGGATGGGCTGAAAGAACTATATGAAGATATTAAAAAAAATTGTAAAATTAAGTCAGGAGATGTTATTTTAGATATAGGTGCCAATGATGGAACTTTGCTAAAATATTTTAAAAAGGACAAAATAGTCACCATCGGCTGTGAGCCAGCAAATAATTTGAAAGATGAGCTCAAAAAAAACTGCGATTATATGATTAATGATTTTTGGCATACAAAACATCTAAAAAAAATCCCAGCTAAATATCAAAGATTAAAGGTTATATCAGCTATTGGAATGTTTTATGATTTAGAAGATCCATCTGAATTTATTAAACATGCAGCAGATGCATTAGATGATGATGGAATTTTTGTTGCACAATTAATGTGCTCACATTCTATGTTTAAAACTAACGATTTAGGAAATATTTGTCATGAACACCTTGAATATTATTCTTATAATTCTTTAAAATATTTATTTGAAAAAAATGGACTTAAAATATTTAAAATGAGTGAAAATAAAATTAATGGAGGCTCCTATAGGATTTATTGCAAAAAAAATATCAAAAAATCAATAAAGTATCAAGAACAAGCAGGCTATAATGAAATAATTAAATTCATTAAAAGAGTTAAAGAAAATAAAAAAATGACAATAGATTTTATTAATAAAAATATTAAAAAAGGTAAAAAAATATTTTTATATGGTGCATCTACTAAGGGCAATACACTTTTGCAATTCTATGGTTTAACAAAAAAAGAAATTCCTTTTGCAGCAGAGAGAAGTCAAGCAAAATGGGGTAAATATACGATTGGATCAGGTGTGAAGATAATATCAGAAGAAAAAGCTAGGAAATTAAATCCAGATTATTTTTTTGTAATGCCATATGGGTTCATAAGTGAATTTTTGATTAGAGAAAAAAATTGGTTAAAAAAAGGTGGGAAATTTTTACTTCCTTACCCAAAACTAAAGGTTGTTCAATGAAAAAAGTTTTAATCCTAGGTGTTACAGGACAAGACGGTTCATATATGGCTGAATTTTTGACTAAAAAGAAATATAAAGTTCATGGTGTTGTACGTAAGTCTGCTACTGGAAATACAAAGAATATTGAAAAAATTTTAAATGATCCAAAAATCTTTAATAAATTTTTTTTCCTTGAGAAAGGTGACCTACTAGACTCTATATCTATTAACAACATCATAGATAAAGTTCTGCCAGATGAAATTTATAATTTTGCAGATCAAGATCATGTAGGTTGGAGTCGTGATATTCCTCTTTATAGTTATAACACTACAACTTTGTCTGTAATACAAATTTTTGAATTTTTAAAAACCAAAAAAAAGAAAATTAAATTTTTTCAACCAGTATCTTCAAACATGTTTGGATTAAGTGGAGAAAGTTCTTTGAGTGAGAACTCAACACTATCTCCAGCAAGTGTTTATGCTCTTGCTAAAGCTTCAACTTATTTAGCATCGAAAATGTATTCTAAAATTTACAATTTATTTATTTGTGGAGCAATTTACTTTAATCATGAGTCTCCAAGAAGATCTGAGGAGTATGTAACCAAAAAAATTATAAAAAGAGTATGTGACATATATTTTGGTAAAGAAAGTTTTTTATATTTGGGTGATATTAGTGTGAAAATTGATTGGGGCTATGCAAAAGACTATGTAGAAATTGCATGGAAAATTATGCAACAAAATAAACCTGATTTTTTTGTAATTGGTACTGGTATAAATATTTCTGTAGAGCAGTTTGCTAAAGAATCTTTCAAATATGTTGGTCTTGATTACAAAAAGTATTTAAGAGTAGATAAAAAACTTTTAAGAAAAAATAAAACTAAAAATTTAAAAGCAAATTTAACAAAATCAAAAAAAATTTTAAAATACAAAGTAAAAACAAACATTAATGAACTAATAAAAATAATGATGGAAAATGAATTAAAAAAATATAATGAGTAGAAAAGTTTCTATCATTTTGTCAACATATAATGAAGCACTAGTAATAGAAGATACTATTAATCAAATTTTCAGCAGTCTTGATGATGTAGAAATAATTTTGGTCGATGATAATTCATCAGATGGTACTTTTGAAATTGTAAAAAAAATTAATAACTCAAATTTAAAATGTTATTCAAGAAAGACAAGAGGTCTAGCCTCAGCTTTTCTAGTTGGTTTAATTAATTCATCGTCCGAAACTGTAGGATGGTTAGATTCTAATATGGGCGTATTGGCAAAAAGACTTCCTGAAATGTTAATCAAATTAGAATCAAATGATTTAGTAATTTTATCGAGGTATGTTCCAGGTGGAAAAGACGACAGATCTAAATTAAGAGTTATATCTAGCAAACTTATCAATTATTTTTGCAGATTAATTTTGAGCAATAAGATTAAAGATTATTCAAGTGGGATTTTTCTTATGCGTAGAGATGTTTTGTTGTCAGCAGTGCCAATAGCAACTGGTCACGGAGAGTTTTTTATTGAGTTTCTCTATAAAAGCTTAAAAGAAGGAAAGAAAATAGTTGAAATACCATATTCTCATCCACCAGACATAGAAGGAATGAGCAAAACTGCACCAAACATAATAAGATTTTTCCATTTAGGATTTAATTATTTCATTAGAATAATTCAATCTCTGTTTATAAGAAACTAATTTATAATTTTAAATATTACTATAGTATCAAGAAATGATTGAAAATGTTTTTCATAAAAAAAAACTGTATGCACTAATTGTTAGAAAACAATTTAGAAAAAAAAGCGGTATAAATTTTTTTACAGATAAAAATGCAACTCAACAATTTGGTTTTATGAAGCATAAAAAAAATTACCTAATTAAACCTCATCTACACAATAAAAGAGAAACAAAAATTTTAAGCACCTCAGAAGTAATTATCTTACTAAAAGGTATTTTGAGAGTTGATTTTTATGATAATTCAAAAAAGTACATTTTTAGTAAAAAAGTATATGCGAATGAAATAATCATGTTAGTCAATGGAGGACATGGTTTTAAAGTTATTAAAGATATAGAAATAATTGAGGTGAAACAAGGTCCTTATAATTTAATAAAAGATAAAAAAAAATTTGATAAAGTTGATGAAAAAAAAATTAAAATCAAGTAGGAATAAATTTTTCCCAGTTAGCATTCCTTATTTATCAAAGAAAAATATTCTCGCCGTTAATAAAACTCTCAAGAGTGGTTGGATCTCTTCTAATGGTCCTGAAATTGAAAAATTTGAAAATGAATTTTCAAAATTAGTCGACAGAAAATATTCTACAACAGTATCAAGTGGAACTGCAGCTTTAGAAATAGCTATTAAAGCTCTTGGAATTAAAGAAAATGATGAAGTTTTAATACCAAATTTTACAATTATATCAAATGCTTTGGCCATTTTAAGACAACAGGCTAAGCCTGTGTTGATTGATTGTAATTTAGAAAACTGGAATATTAAAATTGAAGATATTGAAAAAAAAATTTCAAAAAAAACAAAGGCAATAATTATTACTCACATTTATTCATTTCCAAATGATATGGATAAAATTATAAAAATTTGTAAAAAAAATAAGATTTTAATTATTGAGGACTCTGCTGAAATTCTTGGTTTAAAATATAAAGATAAAAAGTGTGGATCATTTGGAGATATTAGTACTTTTAGTTTTTATGCCAACAAACAAATTACTACAGGTGAAGGGGGAATGATTTCTGTTAATAGTAAATCATTGCATCAAAAATGTGAGTCATTAAAAAACTTATGTTTTGGAAAAGTTAACAGATTCAATCACGACGATATTGGCTGGAATTATAGAATGACAAATATGCAAGCTGCTCTTGGCTTAAGCCAGTTAAAAAACATTAAAAATATAATTAAAAAAAAAATGCTAATTGGAAAAACTTATTACGATAATTTAAGATTTAATAAAAATATTGAAATTTTACCACCATCAAATTCATATTCAAAAAATATTTACTGGGTTGTTGGAATCCTAATTAAGAATAAAAAAATGAAAGCCTCTATTTTAGCAAAAAAATTATCTACTATGGGTATTCAAACAAGACCATTTTTTTGGCCTATGCATGAACAGTCAGTTTTTAAAAAAATGAATTTATTTAAAAATGAAAAATTTCCAAACTCAGTATATTTATCAAGGTATGGATTATATTTGCCGTCGTATTTCCATTTAAAAAAACAAGAGATAGTTAAAATTAGTAATATTGTAAAAAAAATTATTAATTAGATATCAAAAAATATGCTCTTTATAATAAAAAATATACTAAGAATTATAAAAGATTATAATATTACTCTTGTAAAAATAATTTTTTTTGAGCTCATATATTTTATCAAAGGATATAAAGGGTTTAAATTTGATTTTTCAAACAACAATAAAATGACAGATAATATTCCTTGCCCATACTATCTTCTTCTCAAAATGAAAAAATATTTAAAAAAAAATGACTTTCTAAAATTATGTGATTTAGGTTGTGGCTCAGGAAGAGTTATTGACTTTTTTAGAAGAAGCTTTCCAAACAAAGAATTTATTGGTATTGAATATTTTTCTAAACAATTTAATTATTGTTTAAAAAACTTTCAAAACAATAACAATGTTAAAATTATTAATGCTGATTTTACTGAAATAGATATTATAAAAAATAATCCTAATTATTTTTTTTTAACCGCACCCTTTAAAGATACAGTTGAATTTGTTAATTTTATGGAAAAAACAATTAGTCTTTCTAATAAAAAACTTTTTTTTATTATAGTTAATTACAATATAGAAACTATTAAAAGAATAAAAAATATAGAATTTCTAGAAAGCTTTTATATTAGTAAAAATACTGGTTATTCAATATGTAGATCTGTTCATATTTAAAAAGTAGTAAATTATGAAAATTCATATAAAGATACTATTTAATCCACTACCTATTTTTAAATGACAACAAAATTTTTTGAGAATACTTTTTGTATTGCCTCACTACTTTTTTTAATAAAATGGTTTTGTTTTTTTGGCCTCAATTTTGAGATTGATCTTATTACAAGTATTGTTTTTGATATCGAAGATTGGCAATACTTTACACTAATTTTTAATTTATCAAATTTAGATTTAAATCCAACATATGACCCTAATTTAATAAATTCAAAATTTATAGCTTTACCAATTTATTCTATTCTTTATCATTCCTTATTTTTTTATCTTTTTGATGTTTATGGTTTTATAATAATTGAATTTTTTATAATTTTATTATTTTTTAACATTTTAATTCATTTTTTAATCCAATTAGGAGTTAATAAAGTTGAAGCTATATTTTTAACATTATTTTTATTTTGTTTGCCATATATAATTAGTTTTTTTGAACTAACAAAGATTCAATATGTGGGTGCAATTACGCAATTGTATAATTTAAGGATTCCGAGACCTTCGATTTCACACTTATATTTATTTTTATTTTTCCTAATATTGATGTCAAATAAAAAAAATAAACAATTTAGATCTAATCAACTTGCATTATTAGGTTTAATTTTTGCTTTGATGTGGGGAAGCTTCTATTACAATCTTGTAATTTCAGGTATAATATTTATTATTTATTATTTTTACATAACCTTTAAATCTAATCAAAATTTTTTAAAATATGTAAAAGATATTTTAATAGTTTCATTTTCTTTTATTATTTTTTCGTTACCAATTATTTTTATCTTAGTCAATGTTGAAACAGATTATTTGACAAGGGTTGGATTAATAAATCTTGATTTTTCAAAAAAAGAAATACTTTTAAAACATTTCTTGAAAATACTGTTATCCATTAAATTTATTTCACTCTTCGTTATTATAAATTTTATATATTTTTTTTTGAAAATAAAAAAATATTATAAACCAGAAGGATTAGATTTACTATATTTCATTTTTTTAGGTTCATTTATTGGTCCCATTATTTTTATAATAATATCTCCTTCTATAAGTGAAGTTTACCATTTTACAAATATGATTATTTCATTAACATTTTTTGTTTTATTGATTTTTTTATTTTTAACATTTTTATTTTTATCAAGATTTATGCTTTGGACTAAATTTTTTTTTAAATTTTCAATCTTAACATTATTAGGTTTTTATTTAATTTATAATTTCTCATTAATAAATGATTATTCTAATTTAAAAAAATTAGATCATGATCGGCTTATTAAAGATATTAAAATGCTGGACATAAAAAAAGATAGTCCAATTTTAACTTTTGATTCAAGAGTACAAACAAATTTAATTTTAAATAATTATAAAAATCTTAATTTTGTTAATGGTATTAATACACCTGTTAATGATTTAAATATTGAGAACAAAATAATTAATATATTTAAATTTTTAAATCTTCAAGAAACAGATTTTAATAATTTCATCAAAAATAAAAAAATTGGGTGGAGATTTATTAATTGGAATATTGCTGACACTTTTTATATGAAATACCAAGCTAACAAATTGACAACATATAAGAATAGCATGGATTTTACTTTGGAAGAAATGATTTATATTTCAAAATCTTCACCATTACACTCTCAACAATTAATCATACCCTCTTTTGAAATAAAAAGATTAACCAACAAATTCCGTAATTTTTCAAATTATATAAAGATAAATCCAGAATTAATTATAATTAATATTAATACTGATTTTACTAGGAACTTATCCCTAGATAAAAATCTTTATTGTTCTAAGAATATTAATAAAACATATAAAATTTACTTATCTAAAAAAAATAATAATTGTTAATTTGTTTATAGGATAATATGGGATAACTTTTACTCAATTGGTACTAGGTAGATAAAATAAATAAAAATTTACTTATTCTGCTTGTTCAATTATAAATATTAGCATAAACACTCATGAAATTCATTAATGCCCTCGTGGTGAAATTGGTAGACACAAAGGACTTAAAATCCTTGCCGCTTGCGGAGTGCCAGTTCGAGTCTGGCCGAGGGCACCACTAAATGAAAAATAATATTTATTTAGTTTTTGATAAAACTAAATCTTCTTTAAAAATTAAATCTTTACTTGTAAATAAACTTAACTTCACATCTTTAAAAAAATCTAATGTAGTAATTGTGGTTGGAGGTGATGGTTTTATGCTGCAAACTTTAAAAAGATTATATAAGGTTAAAAAACCTTTTTATGGAATTAACTCTGGTAACTACGGTTTTTTAATGAATAAATTTTCAAATAAAAATATTGTCAAAAATATAACCACATCTAATAGTGTTACGATTTATCCTTTACAAATGACCGTTATCAATAAAAATGATTTAATCAGAAAATCTATAGCAATTAACGAGGTATCAATTTTAAGACAAAGCAAACAAGCTTCATCAATTACAATTATAGCTAATAAAAAAAATATTATTAAGAAATTAATTTCAGATGGTGTTTTAGTGTCAACGCCAGCAGGTAGCACAGCTTATAATTTATCAGCTCATGGACCTATTTTAGATTTAGACTCAAGAAAATTAGCAGTTACACCTATAAGTCCTTTTAGACCAAGGAGATGGAGAGGAACTATTGTAAGTGACAAATCTAAAATCTTAATAAAGAATTTAGATACAAATAAAAGACCAATAAGTGCTGTTGCAGATAATTTTGAAGTTCGAAATGCAAAAACAATTAAAATACAAGTTAATAAGAATATTAGATTTAATTTATTGTATGACAGAAACAATAGCTTACATAAAAAGATAAAGATTGAGCAAACAAGAAAAGAGACCACAAACAATTAAGTGATGGTGCCCCCGCACGGAGTCGAACCGCGGACCTATTGATTACAAATCGAGAGTCTAAATTTAAAAAGATAAATACCATCAACGTTAAATGAAAGTTATTTAAAATCTATACACACTATGAACACAGTGGTATAGTTTTTAATGAAATATTTTTTTTCATTTTTATTTTTATTATTTTTAACTTCGTGTGGTCCTGCAAATTATAATGAGGTTAGACAAATGGGTTATTCTTATACAGCACTTGCTGAATCAGAAAATAGAATAGGTCAAAATGTTGGTGCATATGGTGCATCTTACAATTCATAGTATGAGGCAACAAACAATGCAATGCGATCTTGCAGAACTGCATATTCCGATTGTGTTTTGGTCTGATCAGGCATTCTTATCAGGAAAATCTGTAGCTGATAAAATCAAACTTAAAATTGACTCATACGAGGGATAATTAAGATTAAATGAAAAGAATTGCTTCGGTTGAATTATTAAGATTTATAAGCTCCTTTATGATTTTAATTTGGCACTACCAACACTTTTTTTTACCTTTTAATCAATTTTCGTCTTTCGATATTACTGATAATATTAAACATCAGCCATTATTTGATAGTTTGTCGCTTTTATATGAATATGGATATATTGGTGTTCAAATTTTCTTTACAATATCTGGTTTTGTTTTTTCATACGTTTATCTTCAACGTACAAATACATTTTTTTTTAAAGAATTTATAGTCCATAGATTTGCAAGACTTTACCCGTTACATTTTTTAACTTTAGTTATTGTTTTGTTCATTCAAATTTATTCATTAAATAAATTTGGCAACTATCAAATTAACTCAATTAATGATGCCTATCATTTTTTTTTAAATTTATTTTTTATTTCAGGTTGGGGTTTTGAAAAAGGCTATTCCTTTAATGGTCCAATATGGAGCGTTTCTATTGAATTAATTATTTATGGATTTTTTTTCTTATCTTTAATTAGATTGAATAAAAATAGATTCTATCAAGCATTAATAGTATTTATAATTTTATTAATTTTAAGAAAATTTAATATTTCTACTTACATGGAGTTACCAACATTAAAATTAATAATTGAATGTAGTCTTTTTTTTTATTCTGGTGTTTTGATATATTTATTTTTTAAGAAATTTAAAAATAGTCATGTACAATTAATTTTGAGTATCATTCTAATTTTTTTTTCATTCAATGGAAACTTTAAGATCTTTTTATTCTGCCCCAGTTTATTGTTATTATTTTTAAGTTTTGAAAAATATTTAAATAATTTTTTTAGAAAAATATTTAACACTCTGGGCAATTTAACTTATGGAATGTATCTTTGTCATTTTCCCCTTCAAATTATTTGCATAATGATGTTACGCAATTTTTCTATTGATACTGATATTTATTTGACTATTGAATTCTTATTATTGTATCTAATTTTTATCTTAGCAACAGCATTACTGAGTTTCAATTTTTTTGAAAAAAAATTAAACACTTTCATAAAAAAAAAACTTTTACCCTAAAATCTAAATGATAGTGATGGTGCCCCCGCACGGAGTCGAACCGCGGACCTATTGATTACAAATCAATTGCTCTACCAGCTGAGCTACAAGGGCATAAACGATTTCTATTAAGAAATCTTAGACTAATCAAGAAT